>Ga0207747_1000916_pt1 | contig 25525 bp, 21 predicted proteins | sample HigsolmetaGSP11D_FD_184839 | JGI IMG/M metagenome (GOLD analysis project Ga0207747, IMG submission 184839) | High solid enriched microbial communities from the Joint BioEnergy Institute, USA - SP1-1-D (SPAdes) | ecosystem: Engineered > Bioreactor > SSF (Solid state fermentation) > Aerobic >...
CGCCAGCCGGCTGGCCCAGCGCCGGATCCAGCCCGCCTTCGTCATCGCCTGGTCCACTTGGCGACGATGCCACCAGGCCATGGCAAAGCAGGCCCATCTCAAGCAAAGCATGCAACTGTAATGCTAGCTCATTTGTTTTTGGCATTGTTAATGCACTGATTTTTCAGCGCAATTTTTGATCGCACCTAGCGACCCGGAATAAGAACCGCCAAAAATTCTTGGCGCTGAGATCGGTCGATTCTTCGCTTCGTTGATCACGCAGCGTGGCGGATTTTCCGGCACATCCTCACCTCATGGTAAGCGGAGATGTACCGGAAACACGTGTGCCCCCGGACCAATGCTCTCTTCTCTTACAGACGTTGCCGGATGATCGCTCAGCCCTGAACGAACGCCAGCAGATCGGGATTGATGAGGTCGGGGTGCGTGGCGAACAAGCCATGCGACAGACCGGGATAGGTTTTCAGCGTGCCGTTCTTGAGCAGCTTGATCGCCTTACGCGCCGAGTTTTCAATCGGAACGACCTGGTCGTCTTCGCCGTGCAGGAGCAGAACCGGCACTGTGATTGTCTTGAGATCCTCGGTGAAATCCGTCTCCGAGAAAGCCGCTATGCAATCGTACTGCGCCTTGGCGCCGCCTGCCATTCCTTGCCGCCACCAGTTGTTGATCAGGCCTTGGCTGATATTTGCACCCGGCCGGTTGAAGCCGTAGAAGGGTCCTGAAGCCACATCGAGGAAGAACTGCGCCCGGTTTGCCACGAGCGCCGCGCGGAAGTTGTCGAACACCTCCTTGGGCAGGCCGTCCGGGTTTTCCCCTGTCCTAAGCATGATCGGCGGCACGGCGCCGATCAGCACCGCCTTCGCCACGCGGCCCGGTTCGGCACGGGACACATAGCGCGCTACCTCGCCGCCACCGGTGGAATGCCCGATGTGGATGGCGTTCCTGAGGTTCAGGGCAGCAGCCAGTTCCGCGACATCGGCGGCATAGGTGTCCATGTCGTTGCCGGTGTCGGTCTGGTCCGAGCGACCATGGCCACGCCGGTCATGCGCGATCACGCGATAACCTTGGGCCAGGAAGAATAGCATCTGGTTGTCCCAGTCATCGGCCGAAAGCGGCCAACCGTGGTGGAATACGATCGGCTGTGCATCGCGTGGCCCCCAGTCCTTGTAGAAAATCCGGGTACCATCGCGAGTGGTCAGAATGTTGCTGGCCATGTTCTCTCCTATCGTCTGTTCGCTGGCACTTGCCGGGGCTGACAAGCCCAGGACTACGAGACCCATTCGGTACCCTTTTGAGCGCGAAGCACCTTGCGGACCTCATGTGACGCCATCCGTGGTGATGGCGACGCTGCGCGAGCGGGCAAGATGGCCGGCACGGCCGGTCAGTACGGTACACTCAAGAAGAGCCGCACTGTAAAGAGTCAGATCGATTGCCCACCCGACACCTCGATGCGTTGTGCATTGACCCAACGATTATCCCGGGAGAGGAGCGAAGCGATCATGGGGCCGATGTCCTCGGGGAGGCCGGGGCGGCCGAGCGCGGTCGTTTCGGCGATATGCCGGTGCACCTCCGGATTGTCGCGGACCGCACCGCCCGAAAAGTCGGTCTGGATGGCGCCGGGCGCGACTGTATTGACCGCGATGCGACGTGGCCCGAGTTCCTTGGCCATGTAGCGTGTCATCACCTCGACCGCGCCCTTCATAACGCCATAGGTGATGCGCCCGGGATAGATGATGCGGGTAAGGCCGGACGAGATGTTCACGATCCGGCCGCCGTCGGCCATCAGTGGCAGCAGAGTCTGCGTCAGAAAGAACGGGCCCTTGAGGTGAACGCGATAGGCGGCGTCGAAGTCGCCCTCCGTTACTTCACCGAACAGGCCGCAATGCGACGTGCCGGCCATGTTGACGAGGAAGTTGAAACGCTCGGCATTCCATCCGCCCAGAACGTGTCGGATCTCGTCGGCAAAACTCGGGAAAGCGTCCGTGTTGCCGGTGTCGAGCTGCAGCGCCACCGCGCGCGCGCCGGCCTGCTCGATATTCGCCACGACCTCCTCAGCGGCCGTACGGTTGCTCTTGTAGGTCAGGATTGACCACACACCACGGCGGGCGAGCGCCTCCACCGTCGCGCGGCCGAGGCCCCGGCTGCCACCGGTGACGATTGCGATGGATGAAGTTGGCATCAACGGTCTCCCTTCGGCACAAACGGGAAATGGGCCGTCGCATGCGCCGGGATTAGACCGTCCTTCCCGCCAGCATTGTTCTGTTGTACGGAACAATTCTCATGGACAGGTTGGCTACACTTGAGCTTTTCGTCCGCATCGTCGATCGCGGCAGCTTCAGCGCGGCCGCTGCCGATTGCGGCGTGTCGCGTCCGGTAGCGACCGCCGCGATCAAGGCGCTGGAGGAGCGCCTCGGCACGCGACTTCTGCAGCGCTCCACCCGCCACGTTCAGCCGACCGTCGAGGGTGAGACGTATTACCGACGCTGTGTCGCGATCCTCGCCGACCTGGAGGATGCGGATCGCAGTGCGAGCGGTGCCGTGGCCGGGCTGCTCCGGGTCGATGTCCCCGGCAATCTTGCCCGCATGGTCCTGCTACCGGCGCTCCCCGCATTCCTCTCGCGGTACCCGGCACTCACCGTTCACGTCGGCGAGGGGGAGCGTTTTGTCGACCTCATCCGCGAGGGCATCGACTGCGTCCTGCGAGCCGGCGAACTGACCGACAGCGAGATGGTGGCGCGCCGAATCGGTACTCTGGAGGAAGTTACCGTCGCGAGCCCGGGCTATCTCGCCGAGCATGGCGTTCCGGCCACGCCGGACGACCTCGACGGCCATTACATGATCGGCTTCGTCTCTTCTCGTACCGGCAAGCCGCTTCCGCTTGAATTCACACGCGAGGGGCGAGTGGTCGAGGTCACCTTGCCTACACGCGTGCGGGTTAACGGTGCCGATACGAGTGCTGAGGCGGCTCGGCTCGGATTCGGGTTAGTCCAGGCGCCGCGCTACCGATTCGCGGAAGACCTCGCGCGCGGTGCGGTCGTCGAGGTGCTACCGGCTTTCCCACCGCCCCCTACGCCCTTGTCGGTGGTCTACCCAAGCAACCGACAGCTTGCTCCACGTGTGCGCGCGTTTATCGACTGGCTCGTTGAAACGGTCGGCCCCTGGCTCAATACCGCCGGACGAGAGGATCAATCATCAATTTGAGCGCGCTCGTTGAGCGCGCTCGCCGGCCGGTCAGCTTCGTAACCGGTCAGACGATAATTCACTCCCACTCGATCGTGCCGGGGGGCTTGCTAGTGATATCGTAGGTGACGCGGTTGATGCCGCGTACCTCGTTGACGATTCGGTTGGCAACCCGCGTCAGGAAGCCCATGTCGAAGGGATAGACATCCGCCGTCATGCCATCCGTGCTGGTGACGGCGCGCAGGGCGCAGGCCTGGTCGTAGGTGCGGCTGTCGCCCATCACGCCCACGGTCCGGACCGGCAGCAGCACCGCGAAAGCCTGCCAGATCGCGTCGTAGAGGCCGGCGGCGCGGATCTCCTCCAGGTAGATGCTGTCCACCTTGCGCAACAGGTCTGCCTTCTCCCGCGTCACCTCACCGGGGATGCGGATAGCGAGGCCCGGGCCCGGGAAGGGATGCCGACCGACTATGGCCTCCGGGATTCCCAACTCGCGGCCGAGGGCGCGAACCTCGTCCTTGAACAATTCGCGCAGCGGCTCGACCAGCTTCATGCGCATGGTCTCGGGCAGGCCGCCGACATTGTGGTGGCTCTTGATGGTCACGCTCGGCCCGCCAGCGGCGGAGATGCTCTCGATCACGTCCGGGTAGAGCGTGCCCTGGGCAAGGAAGTCGGCACCGCCGAGCTTGTTCTGCTCCTCCTCAAAGACCTCGATGAAGAGCCGGCCGATGATCTTCCGCTTCTGCTCCGGGTCGGTCACGCCGGAGAGCTGGCCGAGGAACAGGTCGCTGGCGTCGCGGTGCACCAGGCGGATGTTGAAGCGGTCCCGGAAGGTCTGGACCACCTGCTCCGCCTCGCCCGCCCGCATCAGCCCATGGTCGACGAAGATGCAGGTGAGCTGGTCGCCGATCGCCTCATGAATCAGCACGGCGGCCACCGAGGAATCGACGCCGCCGGAAAGGCCACAGATCACGCGGCCGCTGCCGACCTGGGCGCGGATGCGCTCGATGGCCTCGGCACGGAAGCCGGCCATGGTCCAGTCGCCGCGGCAGCCGCAGACATGATGGGTGAAGTTCTTCAGCAATTGCGCGCCATGCGGCGTATGCACCACTTCCGGGTGAAACTGCACGCCGTAGAAATGGCGCTGGTCGTCGGCGGTGGCGGCGAAGGGCGCGCCATCGCTGGTGCCGACCACGCGGAAGCCGGGCGGCAGGGCGGTGACCCGGTCGCCATGGCTCATCCAGACCTGCTCCCGCGCGCCCTTCGGCCAGACGCCCTCGAACAAGGCGCAGTCGGCAATGACCTCCACGAAGGCGCGGCCGAATTCGCGGTGGTCGCTGCTCTCCACCGCGCCGCCAAGCTGGGCGCACATGGTCTGCTGGCCATAGCAGATGCCGAGGATGGGCAGGCCCATTTCGAAGATCGCCTGGGGGGCGCGCGGGCTCTCGCCCTCCGTGACGCTGGCGGGACCGCCAGAGAGAATGATCCCCTTCGGGCGGAAGGCGCGGATGCGCGCCTCGGGGGCGGCGTTGAAGGGCCAGATCTCGCAATAGACGCCGGATTCTCGCAGGCGGCGGGCGATCAGCTGCGTCACCTGGCTGCCGAAATCGAGGATCAGGATTCGGTCATGCCCGGGGGGGGGAGCGGACGGGGCGGCGGGGTGGTTCATGCCGCCTTCCAGCATAGAGGGGCCGCCGGGGCAAGCGGGGGATAGGGGGCGCTACCCTTCCGTCGTCGGGGCCGTCGCCGCCAGCAGGACGTCGATCGGATCCCAGACGAATGCGATCTGTTCCATGGTCTGCCCAGCGAAGCGGATCACCTCCCACGCCGCAGGCTGCCCGCCGAGATGGCGATAGAACCAGCGGGTCGGGTTGTCCCTCAGCACCCAGAGCATGGCGGAACGGCAGCCCACCGCCGCCAGATGTGCCGCCATGGCCCGCATCAGGCGCCGGCCGATGCCGCGGTCCCGGTAATCATCCAAAAGGTAGAGAGTCTCCACCTCCCCCTCGGCCAGGCCGGGGCGGCGGGCGCGGCCGCCGGAGGCAAAACCGATCACCGCCCCGCCCTCCCCCTGATGGTCCGGCGGCGCATCGGCCCCTGAGGCAACGGCAACGAAGACCGCATGGCCATGGCGCCTGTCGATGATCGCCTGCTCATAGCCGGCGGCATGACCGAGTTCGGAAAGGCTGGCCAGATAATTGGCCGGCAGCACCCCGGCATAGGCACTGCGCCAGGACGCGACATGCACTATGCCGATGGCGGCGGCGTCGGCTGGCTTGGCGCGGCGGACGCAGATCATTCGGCGCGCTTCCTTCCCTGGCTGCTCAGGGGTTTCGTTGCAAGATGGCAGCAAAAAAGCCATCCGTGCCGTGCCGTGCCGGGCTGGTGACCAAGAACTCCCCTTCCGCCGGCGGCGGCCCCTCCCCTCCGGCCTCCGCCCAGACAACGGGCAGGGGCAACGGCACGAAGGCCGGATGGCGGTCCAGGAAGGCTCTCACCTGGGCCTCGTCCTCCTCGGGCAACAACGAACAAGTAGCGTAGACCAGACGGCCGCCCGGACGAACGAGTTCCGCGCCGGTTGCGAGAATTTCACTTTGCTTTGCGGAAAGTTCCACCAGGTCCTGCGGACCGGTCCGGATCCGCGCGTCAGGGTTGCGCCGCCAGGTGCCGGTGCCGGTGCACGGGGCGTCCACCAGCACCCGGTCGAACTGCCCGGCCCGGCGCTTGGCCCAGCGGTCGCCGGGCTGGAAAAGGTGGCGTTCGGCATTGTCCACCCCGGCACGACGCAGCCGGCGCACGGCCCCCTCCAGGCGCGGAGCGGAGACGTCGCAGGCCGTGATCCGGCCGCGATTGCGCATGGCGGCGGCCATGGCCAGGGTCTTCCCTCCGGCGCCGGCGCAGAGATCCGCCACCCGCATCCCCGGCCGCGCATCGGTCAGAAGGGCGATGAGCTGGCTGCCTTCGTCCTGGACCTCGACCAAGCCTTCCATGAAGGCCCGGGTGCCGGTAACCGGGCGGCGGCCAGGAAGGCGCAGGCCCCAGGGTGAGAAGCGAGTCGGCTCGGTCTCGATCCCTTCGGCGGCCAGGGCCGCGGCGGCCTGGTCGCGTGTCCCCTTCAGCAGGTTGACGCGAAGGTCGAGTGGGGCCGGCTCCTCCATGGCCGCCGCCTCCTCGGCCAGACGGTCGCCGAAGCGGTCGCGGAAGCCGGGCAGGACCCAGTCCGGCAGGTCGAGCCGCACGCCTTCCGGCATGGCGGGATGCTTCAGCCCGGCCACGCCCTCCGATCGGGTCCGGAAGGCGGCGAGCGCGCGGAGCAGGCGCTCCTCAGCCGCATTCAGCGGGACCGGCGCGTATTGCCCGCCTGGGAAGGCGCGCAGGACGGCCGAAACATCCAGTCCCTCCCGCAGCAGCAGGTCGGCGGCGACCAGCATCCGGGGCGTCGGCCGGGCGCCGATCTGCGCCAGCCACCAGTCCAGCCGCAATCGTTGCCGGACCACCCCCCAAGTACGGTCGGAAATGGCCCGGCGGTCGCCACCACCGATGTAGCGGCGGACGCGGAAGAAATCGTTGGCAATGGCGTCGGCGGGCCGGCGCGGCTCCGCCTCCAGCGCCGCCAGCAGGTCGATGGCGGCAGCCAGGCGCGCGGCTGGGGTCATGCGAGGCAGGCCGGAAGGGCGGCGAGGTCGGGCAGGGTCGTGGCCAGCCCGTCCAACCCGTATTCCACTGAATGCCTACTGCGGTTCAGCCAGTAGACGCGGAAGCCGAAACGCGCCGCGCCGAAGGCATCCCAGGCGTTGGAGGAGACGAAGGCGATCTCCTGCGGCTGGCAGAGGAAGCGTTCCGTGACCAGCGCGTAGACGGCGGGAGCCGGCTTGTAGCGGCGCAGCGGATGCACGCTGAGCACCGCATCCAGCAGGGATGCCAGGCCCGCCGCTTCCACCGCATCGGCCAACATGCCAGGCTCGCCATTCGACAGGATCGCGGTAGCGACGCCTTGTTCCCGCAGTGCCTTCAGCGCCGGGGCAGCATCCTGATAGGCATCGAGCCGGCGATAGGCGGAGAGCAGATCCTGCCGCAGCGCCACGTCGGTGATGCCATGCGCGGCAAGCGCATGGTCCAGCGCACGGCCGGTCAGTGTCCAGAAATCCTCATAGGTACCGGCAAGGGAGAGGACCCAGGAGTATTCCAGTTGCCTGGCACGCCACAGCTCGGAAACCGCGCCGGCCCGTGCGCCGAGGCGCGGGGCATGGCGCCCGGCTGCGGCATGGACGTCCAGCAGCGTGCCATAGGCATCAAATACGACGGCGCAAATCCTTGTCATGGCCTTCCTCGGCCCTCCTGTCCCGGGCAGGCTAGCCGCCCCTGCCCATGCCCGGAAGCGGCGATACGCCGGCACAACTGCGACGCGCCCCTGGCCGAAGCCTCGGCGTCTCGCGCAAACTGCCGGCGCGAAGCAAGGAACGGAGGAAGCATCCGATGCGCAACCCCATGGAGATGACCGGACGGACAGTCATCGTCACCGGTGCCGGCCAGGGCATCGGCCGTGCGATCAGCGAATTGGCGCTCGACCTCGGCGCCAATGTGGTGCTGGTTGAGCGGAATCCTGACACCCTGGCCGATGTGGCGGGCAGCATGGACAAGGCCCGCAGCCTGCCGGTGCAGGGCAATGTCGCCGAGGAGGGCTTCGCCGAATCCTGTGTGGCCCAGGCGGTCGAACGCTTCGGCGCGGTGCACGGGCTGGTGAACTGCGCGGGCATCACCCGCCCGGCGATGATCGAGAAGATGACCTTCCAGCAATGGCAGGAGGTGATCGACGTCAACCTGACCGGTTGCTACCTGATGCTGCAGGCGGTCGGGCGCCACATGCTCGCCCGGGCGCGCGAGTCCCTGCCGCAGCCAGTGGGCACCACGGGGTCCATTGTCAATATCTCCTCGACCGCCGGCAAGCGTGGCTCGATCGGGCAGATCAACTACTCGGCGGCGAAGGCCGGCCTCTATGGCATGACGATGACAGCGGCGCGGGAATGGGCGAAATACGGCATCCGCGCCAATAGCGTCGGCTTCGGGACGGTGGTGACGCCGATGACCGAGACCATCCGGAGCGAGAGATTCGCCGCCCAGACCCTCGCGCGCATCCCGATGGGCCGCTATGCGGAGCCGCACGAGGTCGCGCCCCTGGTCTGCTTCCTGCTGTCCGATGCCGCCGTCTACATCACCGGCGAGAACATGACGGTAAGTGGCGGCAGCCACATGCAGCCCTGAGCAGGCGAGATTTCCGGGCCTGCCAGTCGGCAGGCCCGGACTCATGCTGCGGTTTACCGCATCGGCCAGGAATACATCAGCCCGCCATCGGTCCAGAGGCGGTTCATCCCGCGCTCCAGCCCGATCGGCGTGTCCGGGCCGATATTGCGGTCGAACAGCTCGCCGTAATTGCCGACGGCGCGGATCGCGTTGTACGCCCAGGCCGGATCAAGCTTCAGCGCATTGCCGAGCACCGGATCGGCGCCAAGCAGGCGGCGGATCTCGGGGTTCTGGCTGGTCTTGCGCAGTTCCTCGGCATTCTTGCTGTTGACGCCCAGCTCCTCCGCCTGGATCAGGGCGGAGACGGTCCAGCGGATCACGTCGAACCATTCCTGGTCGTCGCGCCGAACCACCGGGCCATAGGGCTCCTTCGAGAAGCGCTGCGGCAGGATGACAAAATCCTGCGGCTTCTGGAACTGGCTGCGCAGTGCAGCGAGCTGGGTCGCATCCGTGCCGATGGCATCACAGCGCCCGGCCTGCAAGGCAGTGGCGTTGTCCTGCATCCGCTCCTGCAGCAGCGGCGTGAAGCGGAGATTGTTGGCGCGGAACCAGTCGGTCGTCACCAGCTCGTTCGTCGTGCCGGGGGAGAGGCAGATGGTCATGCCGTCCATCTGCTTCGGGTCGGTGATATTGGCGTCCCGGCGCACCATGAAGCCGTGGCCGTCATAGAGGTTCACGATGACCATGCGCAGGCCGAGCGTGGTATCCCGCGTCATGGTCAGCGTGGTCTGGCGGAACAGCACGTCGATCTCACCCGATTGCAGGGCGGTGAAGCGCTGCACGGCAGTTAGCGGCACGAAGCGTACCTTGCTTGGATCGCCAAAGACCGCTGCCGCCACGGCGCGGCAGAGATCGGCATCCATCCCGCGCCAGACGCCCTGGCTATCCGGCAGGGAGAAGCCGGCGACGCCGACATTGACGCCGCAATTGAGGATACCGCGCTGCTTGACCGTATCCAGGGTCTGGCCCGCCTGGGCGCCGCCGACAGACAAACCGAGCGCCATGACGACGCCGGCGAGAATTCGCCTCAAGGACATGGAGTGCTCCCCCGTTCCATTGACGCCCACACCGGGCATCCACGCATGGGAGCCGTTCGCGAACCGCGCGTGAAGAGGTAAAATGCCGGCCCCGGGCGGATCGGCCTCCTCCGGGGCCGGCAGCGGCGCACCCTAGCGGATGGGCGAGAAGGCGGTCGGCGTCAGGAGCATGGTGGTCTGCTGCTTCAGCGCCCCGAGCGCCGCGGTGGCCTTGCCGAATTCCGCCCAGCCCGGATCGGCCGCCATGGCCGCGCGCCGGCGGTCACGATCCCCGAGTCCTTCATAGGCCCAGAGGAAGACTGCCTGGTTGATCGGCCCGCATTCGGTCACCGCGAAGATCAGCAATTGCCCGAGATGCCGGTTCTGCACCGGCAAGCCGATCTTCTCATAGGCTTCCAGCCAGGCATTCATCTTGCCCGGATGGAAATCATAGGTCCGGTGGTCCACTACCATCCCGGTGCCGCCGATCCTGCGGATGAAGGGCTGTCCCTCCTTCTGGATGGGGGAGAAGGGCACCGTCTTCAGCAGCTTGTTGTCCTGCTGTGACAGGGCGCCGACCTTGGCCGATTCGGCGCGGAAGCGCGCCCATTCGGGATCGGCTTCCCGTGCTGCCAGGCGACGCTCGCGATCGTCGATATCGTCGAAGCCGCGGAGGAAGACGATGCGGTTCAGCGTGCCGAATTCGGTGGTGAAGAAGCCGATATTGGGCCCGACATGGCGGGTAGAGGCGGGGCAGCCGATCTCCTCATACAGCTTCAGCCAGGCGGCTAGCTTGCCCGGATGCGCGGTATATATGCGCTGTTCGACGAACATGGCGATCCTTTCCTCGGCGATCTCCCGCCCGCAGCGGGCACGCCGGGAGTGCCGCACAGTCTCCGCTTCCGGTCAATCCGCGGCCGGAGCCCTACTCGCCGGACCTGTCATCCTGGCCGCGCCGGCCTGGCTTGCTGGTGCACTGCCCTGGCCACCCAAACGACCGGCCCCGTCTGTGCGGGAGGGGGAATCGTCTACGGTACGGCCAGGTTCAGCAGCGCAGCGGTGCGGGCGAAGAGAGCGACCCACCCCCTGCTCGCTACCGCTTCTGTCCAATTGGGAGTGGTGAGCCGGGTGGGAATCGAACCCACGACCACGAGATTAAAAGTCCCGTGCTCTACCAGCTGAGCTACCGGCTCACCGAGGCTGGTGCCGGGCGCCGTGAAGCGCGCCGGCATCAGAGTGTCAAGGCTTGCGGGCCGGAGAGCCTATGCCGCCGGCTCGTCCGCAGCGACACGGGCGCGGATCAGCTTGTCCGGCCCCTGCACGATGCCGTTGGGGCCCGTGCCGCGCTTTATCTTGTCCACTGCCTCCATACCGGAGATCACGCGGCCCCAGATTGTGTACTGGCCGTCCAGGCTGGGTGCCGGGGCGAACATGATGAAGAACTGGCTGTTCCCGCTGTTCGGGTTGTTCGTCCGGGCCATGCCGCAGGTGCCGCGGACGAAACGCGCCTTGGCAGGCGGGGAGAATTCCGCCGGAAGATCGGGATAGCCCTGCTCCCGGGCGCCGCCGGTGCCGGTGCCGGTCGGGTCGCCGCCCTGGGCCATGAAGCCCTCGATCACCCGATGGAAAGGCGTACCGTCGTAGAAACCGGCGCGCGCCAGGGCCTTGATGCGCTCGACATGCTTCGGCGCCAGGTCCGGGCGCAGCTCGATCGTCACCTTGCCGTCCTTCAGTTCGAGGATCAGCGTGTTCTCCCGCGGGTCCTCGGCCGGGGCGGTGGCTTCCTGCGGGGCCTGGCCTTCGGCCGGAGTCTCGTCGCTCATGGGGGGCTCCTCTCGATCTCAGGCGTTGACGATGCGGGCGCGGATCAGCTTATCGGGCCCCTGCACCATGCCGTTCCGGTTCGGATCGCCGCGCTTGATCTTGTCTACGGCCTCCATGCCGGAGATGACGCGGCCCCAGATGGTGTATTTGCGGTCCAGGCTCGGCGCCGGCCCGAACATGATGAAGAACTGGCTGTTGGCGCTGTTCGGATCGGCACTGCGGGCCATGCCGCAAATGCCGCGGACGAAGCGGTAGCGGTCGGTGAATTCCGCCGGCAGGTTCGGCAGATCGCTGCCGCCGGTGCCGGTGCCGGTCGGGTCGCCGCCCTGGGCCATGAAGCCCTCAATCACCCGGTGAAAGGGCGTGCCGTCATAAAAGCCGCGGCGGGTCAGCAGCTTAATCCGCTCCACATGCTTCGGTGCCACATCGGGCAGGAGCTGGATGGTGACAGGGCCGTCCTTCAGGTCGAAGATCAGCCGCTCCTCTGCGCCCTGAGCGTGAGCCAGCACCGGCACCGAGCCGGCGGCCAAGGCCAGCCCGGCGAATTCGCGTCGCCGCATCCTACAGTTCCTCCTGCGGGTCAGTCCTGCGCGGGCTGGCGTACCCGCACCAAGGTCCGCTCCAGGGTCAATTTCGGGACGAAGCTGGTGATATCTCCCCCGAGCCGGGCAATCTCCTTCACGAAACGCGAGGAGATGAATTGGTTCGTCTCGCTGGCCATCAGGAAGACCGTCTCGATCCCCTGGTCCAGGCGGCGGTTCATCCCGGTCATCTGGAACTCGTAGTCGAAATCGGAGACGGCGCGCAGGCCGCGGACGATCACATTGGCGCCGACCTGGCGGGCGAAGCCGACCAGCAGCCCCTCGAAGGGCACGACCTCGATGGCGGCACCGGTGCGGGCGGCGATGGCGTCGGTTTCCGCCTTCACCAGTTCCACCCGCTCCTCGAGTGGGAAGAGCGGGCCCTTGCCGGCATTCATCGCCACGCCGACCACCAGCCGGTCCAGGATGCGGGCGGCGCGGCCGATGATATCCAAATGTCCGTTCGTCACCGGATCGAAGGTGCCGGGATAGACACCGACATGCTGCCTCATGGCTCGCCGGTCCCGCTGCCGGCATTGCCCTCCGCATCGGGCGCCGCTGTGGTGGCGTCCTCCTGCTCATCGACCACCGGGAAGCAACTGGTCACACGTTCCCCCTCATCCAGCCTGAGCATCATCACGCCCAGACTGCGGCGGCGCGTCAAGCGCACCTGATCGGCCGGCAGGCGGATCAGCCGGCCGGTATCGGTGACCAGCATCACATCATCACCGGGGCGAACCGGGAAGGTGGCCACCACCTCCTGGCCGGTGCGACGGCTGAGGGTAATGCCCTCGATCCCCTGCCCGCCGCGGCCGGTCAGGCGGTAGTCGTAGGACAGGCTGCGCTTGCCGAAGCCGCCATCGGTGACGGCCAGGATGATCTCCTCCGCCTGCTCCATCTCCTCAATGCGCTCCGGCGAGAGCGAGATCTCGGCGACCGGCTCCTCCTCACCGTCCTCGCTGCCCGGCGCAGCCTCGGCCTCCTCAGTGCCGTGGCCGTTGCCATGCCCATTGCCGTTGGCGCGGCGGCGTTGCGCGGAGAGGCGGATATAGGCCTCGCGCTCGGCCGGATCGGCTTCAAAGTGCCGGAGGATGGAGATGGCAATCACTGCATCCCCCTTCCCCAGCCTGATGCCACGCACGCCGCTGCTGTCGCGCCCGGCGAAGACGCGGAGTACATCCTCCGCCGCCTGGAAGCGGATGCAGCGGCCGTTGCGGGTAGCCAGCAGCACGTCATCGCCTTCCCGGCAGGTCTGCACGCCGATCAGCGCATCGCCATCTTCCAGCTTCATGGCGATGAGACCGGTGGACCGGACATTGCGGAAATCGGAGAGGCGGTTGCGCCGGACATTGCCATGCGCGGTGGCGAAGACCAAGTGCAGGCCCTCCCACAGCGACTCGTCCTGCGGCAGGGGCAGCACGGCCGTCACCTGCTCGTTCTCCTGCAATTGCAGGATCTGGCGCAGGGAGCGACCCTTGCCCTGGGCGCCACCTTCCGGCAACTGCCAGACCTTCTCGCGGAAGACAATGCCGCGGCTGGTAAAGAACAGCACCCATTGATGCGTGTGCGCGATGAAGCTGCGCACCACCACGTCGTCCTGCCGCGTCGCCGCCGCGCTGCGGCCGCGGCCGCCGCGGTGCTGCGCCCGGAAGGTCTCCAGCGGCGTGCGCTTCACATAGCCGTCGCGCGTCAGCGTGACGACCATCATCCCCGGCTCGATCAGGCTCTCATCGTCGAGATCGGCGATGCCTTCCACGATCTGCGTAAGGCGCGGCGTGGCGATCTGGGCGCGGACGGCGCGCAGTTCCTCGGCCATCACCTCCATGCGGCGGATGTGGCTGCCAAGGATCTCCAGCAACTCGCGGATGCGGGCGCCGACTTCTTCCAATTCGGCGTTGATCTTGTCCCGCTCCAGCCCGGTCAGGCGCTGCAGGGTCAGGGCCAGGATGCCGCGGGCCTGGGCATCGGTCAGGCGGACCGTGCCTTCCGGAGTCACCACATTGCCGGCATCTTCGACGAGTTCCAGCAGGGCGCCGACATCGCCGGCCGGCCAGTCACGCGCCATCAGGGCAGCGCGGGCCTCGGCCGGATCGCGGCTGGCGCGGATCAGGCGGATGACCTCGTCGATATTGGCCACGGCAATCGCCAGGCCGATCAGCAGATGCCCCCTCTCCCGCGCCTTCATCAGGCGGAAACGGCTGCGACGGAGGATCACCTCCTCCCGGAAGGCGATGAAGGCCTTGAGGGCCTCGATCAGCCCCATCTGCCGCGGGCGGCCGTTGTCCAACGCCAGGAAATTCACGGCGAAGGAGGTCTGCAACTGTGTCATTCGGTAGAGCTGGTTCAGCACCACCTCTGCCGTCGCGTCCCGCTTCAGCTCGATGACGATGCGCAGCCCGTCGCGGTCGCTCTCGTCACGCAGGTCGCTGATGCCCTCGATCTGCTTGGCGCGCACCAGTTCGGCGATGCGCTCCATCAGCGACGCCTTGTTGACCTGGTAGGGGATCTCGGAGACGACGATGGCGGTGCGGCCGCCACGCATCTCCTCGATCTCGCACTTGGCGCGCAGCGGGATGGAACCCCTGCCCGTCTCGAAGGCCGCGCGGATGCCGCTGCGTCCGAGGATCAGCCCGCCGGTCGGGAAGTCCGGTCCGGGTATGATCTGCATCAGCCGCTCCAGCGGCGTCGCCGGGTCGGCGATCAGCGCCAGAGTGGCGTCGATAACCTCGCCTGGATTGTGCGTCGGGATGTTGGTCGCCATGCCGACGGCGATGCCGTTGGCGCCGTTCACCAGCAGGTTCGGGAAGGCGGCCGGCAGGACGCGCGGCTCCTCCGCGCTCTCATCGTAGTTAGGCTGGAAGTCGACGGTGTCCTCGTCGATGCTCTCCAGCAGCGCCATGGAGGCCCGGGCGAGACGGGCCTCGGTGTAGCGCATGGCTGCCGGTGGGTCGCCATCCATGCTGCCGAAATTGCCCTGACCGTCGATCAGCGGCACGCGCATGGAGAAGGTCTGGGCCATGCGCACCATGGCGTCGTAGATGGAGGCGTCGCCATGCGGGTGGTACTTACCCATGACGTCGCCGACGACGCGCGCTGATTTGCGGTGCGGCTTGTCGGCGGCGTAACCGCTCTCCTGCATGGCGTACAGGATGCGGCGGTGCACTGGCTTCAGGCCGTCACGCGCATCCGGCAGGGCGCGCGCGACGATGACGCTCATGGCATAGTCGAGGTAGGAGCGCCGCATCTCCTCCTCGAGCGCCACCGGCACGGCATCCTCGGGCCGTGCGCCGCCGGCGCCGTTCTCGGTCTCGCTCACGCTGACTGGCTTCCCTGTGTACCGGCGACACCCGCGGGGGCGGCGACGGCATTTCGAATCGAGTCGGGTGACAGGGCGGCGCTACCGTATCGAGGCCGGAGGCGCAACAGCACCTCAGCCAGCCGGCAAATCGGCCAACCGCCACCCTCTCATCCTGGCCTGAATATAGGCTTTCGCGGGCCTTTGGACAAATCCGCAAGGCCCGGAAAAACCAGTAAGGTCCTATGAAATTTCAGTACCGTTTCTAGAACGGAATATCGTCGTCCAGGTCGCCGCCCTTCGGCTGATCCCAGCCGCCGCGCCCGCCGCCGGAGCCGCCGCGGTCCATGCCACGATCACCCCCGCCAAAACCGCCGGACCGGCCGCCACCGCCTTCGCCGCCCTCAGCGCCGCCGCGGCCGTCGAGCATGGTCAGCTCGCCACGATAGCGGCCGAGCACGACTTCGGTCGTGTAGCGCTCCTGCCCCTGCTGGTCGGTCCATTTGCGAGTCTGCAAGCTGCCCTCGATATAGACCTTGCTGCCCTTCCGCAGGTATTTTTCGGCTACCTCGGCCAGGCGTTCGTTGAAGATCGCCACCCGATGCCACTCGGTCCGTTCCTTGCGTTCCCCGGTGGCGCGGTCATTCCAGGTCTCGCTGGTGGCGAGGCTGAGATTGACGATTTTCGAGCCATCCTGGGTATTCCGGACCTCCGGGTCCTTCCCCAGATTGCCTACCAGGATTACCTTGTTGACGCTGCCGGCCATGCCGAGAATCCTTGACTTCGAACTCGCATCATAACCTCCGGGTGGCGCCCTAGCCAGCCGGCGGGCCGGAAGGGAGGGTTCGAAGGCCCCCTTCCCGCGCTCCCAATATGGTGCCATTTATCCCAGAACACAATGCGAACGTGGGCGGGCCCCGCCCCGTGGAGCCCCCTGCCCGATGGCAAGCCCCGTGACCTCTCTGAATGCCGGCCAAATCCGCATCCGCGGTGCCAGAACCCACAATCTCAAGGACCTGGACCTCGACATCCCCCGGGGGACGCTGACCGTCATCACCGGCCTGTCCGGCTCTGGGAAAAGTTCGCTCGCCTTCGACACGATCTATGCCGAGGGGCAGCGCCGCTACGTCGAGTCGCTCTCGGCCTATGCCCGGCAGTTCCTGCAGCTCATGCAGAAGCCGGATGTCGATTCGATCGAGGGGCTGAGCCCGGCCATCTCCATCGAGCAGAAGACCACCAGCCACAACCCGCGCTCGACCGTCGGCACCGTCACCGAGATCCATGACTATATGCGCCTGCTCTGGGCGCGGGTCGGCGTGCCCTATTCGCCGGCGACCGGCCTGCCGATCGAGGCGCAGACCGTCAGTCAGATGGTGGACCGGGTGCTGACCATGCCGGAAGGCACGCGGCTGCTGATCCTGGCCCCCGTGGTCCGTGGCAAGAAGGGCGAGTACCGCAAGGAACTGGCTGAGTTCCAGCGCCGCGGCTTCGAGCGGGTGAAGGTGGATGGCAAGCTCTACCTGATCCCGGAGGCGCCGAAGCTCGACAAGAAGCTGAAGCACGATATCGAGGTCGTGGTGGACCGGATCGTGGTCCGCGAAGGCATCGCGCCGCGCCTGGCGGACAGCTTCGAGACCGCTCTCGCCCTGGCCGATGGGGTTGCCTACGCGGAAAACGCCGACAGTGGCGAACGCACCGTCTTCAGCGCCAAATTCGCCTGCCCCGTCAGCGGCTTCACCATTGAGGAGATCGAGCCGCGGCTGTTCAGCTTCAACAGCCCGCAGGGCGCCTGCCCCACCTGCGATGGGCTCGGCACCCAGACCTTCTTCGACCCGATGCTGGTGGTGCCGGACGATATGCGCAGCCTGGCCGAAGGCGCCATCGCACCCTGGGCTGGCGCTTCCTCCCCTTATTACGACCAGACGCTGGAAAGCCTGGCACGGCACTTCAAGGTCAGCATCAACACCCCCTGGAGCCAGTTGCCGGCTAGTGTGCGCAAAGCCATCCTCTACGGCACCGGCAATGAGATGGTGACGCTACGCTACAAGGATGGGCTGCGCGCCTATAAGGTCGAGAAGCCCTTCGAGGGCGTGCTGCCGAACCTCGAACGCCGCTACCGCGAGACGGACAACCCCTGGGTGCGTGAGGATCTCACGCGCTATCAGGCCGAGAAGCCCTGCCCCGCCTGCAACGGCCACCGGCTGAAGCCAGAGGCGCTGTCGGTGAAGGTGGCCGGCCGGCATATCGGTGAGGTCAGCGAACTCTCCATCCGCAAGGCGCGCGAATGGTTCGCCACGGTGCAGGAGACGCTGACACCCCAGCGCAAGGAAATCGCCCGCCGCATCCTGCGGGAGATCGAGGAAAGGCTGCAATTCCTGGTGGATGTCGGGCTGGACTACCTCTCGCTTGGCCGTTCTTCTGCCACGCTCTCGGGCGGCGAATCGCAGCGGATCCGCCTCGCCTCGCAGATTGGCAGCGGGTTGACCGGCGTGCTGTATGTGCTGGACGAGCCCTCCATCGGCTTGCACCAGCGGGACAACGAGAGGCTGCTGGCAACGCTGCGGCGTTTGCGCGATCTCGGCAACACCGTGCTGGTGGTGGAGCATGACGAGGATGCGATCCGCGCCGCCGACCATCTGGTGGATATTGGTCCGGCCGCCGGTGCCGGGGGCGGCCGCGTGGTGGCGCAGGGAACGCCGGCGGAGGTCGCGGCGAATCCGGCCAGCCTGACTGGCGACTATCTCGCCGGCCGCCGCCGCATCCCGGTGCCGGAAGTCCGGCGCAAAGTGGACCGCAAGCGCCTGCTGCGGGTGGTCGGCGCCAGCGGCAACAACCTGAAGGATGTGACGGCGGAATTCCCTCTCGGCACCTTCACCTGCGTCACTGGAGTCTCCGGTGGCGGCAAGTCCACGTTGGTGATCGAGACGCTCTACAAGGCCGCGGCTCGCCGCCTGATGGGTGCGGGCACGGTGCCCGCACCGCATGAGCGGATCGAGGGGCTCGACCTGCTCGACAAGATCATCGACATCGATCAGTCGCCGATCGGCCGCACGCCACGCAGCAATCCGGCGACCTATACGGGCCTGTTCGCACCGATCCGAGACTGGTTCTCAGAACTGCCGGATTCACGCGCCCGCGGCTACAAGCCGGGCCGCTTCAGCTTCAATGTCAAGGGCGGCCGCTGCGAGGCATGCCAGGGCGACGGCGTCATCAAGATCGAAATGCACTTCCTGCCCGATGTCTACGTCACCTGTGACGCCTGCAAGGGCAAGCGGTACAACCGCGAGACTCTGGAGGTGAAGTTCCGCGGCAAGTCCATCGCCGATGTGCTGGAGATGACGGTGGACGAAGCCGTGGAATTCTTCAGCGCCGTCCCTGCCATCCATGACAAGCTGAAGGTGCTGCAGGAGGTCGGGCTCGGCTACATCCATCTCGGCCAGCAGGCGACGACGCTCTCGGGTGGCGAGGCGCAGCGGATCAAGCTGGCGAAGGAGCTTTCCCGTCGCGCTACCGGCCGCACCCTCTACATCCTGGACGAGCCCACCACCGGCCTGCACTTCGAGGATGTGCGCAAGCTGCTGGAGGTGCTGCACCGGTTGGTCGAGGCCGGCAATACGGTGGTGGTGATCGAACACAATCTGGAGGTCATCAAGACCGCCGACTGGATCCTCGACCTTGGCCCGGAAGGCGGCGACGGCGGCGGCCGTATCGTCGCCACCGGCACGCCGGAGGAGGTGGCGGCGGTGCCGGAAAGCCATACCGGCCGCTTCCTCGCACCAATGCTGGCGCGAGAGGCAGCGCCGGTGACGAAGCGGAAGCGGGCCTGACGGCCCGCCCCGCCGAGGGGGCAATCAGGCGGCCAGGCCCTTCGATGCCTTCTCGAAGACGCCCTTGCTGAGCTTCGGCACGGCCAGGATACGCTCAAGCTGCTGCCGCATCAGAGCCGCGCGCTCCGGCGCCTGGCGGCGCCAAAGGCCGAGCGGCGAGACCAGCCGCGCCGCGGTCTGAGCATTGATCGGATCCAGCGCGATCACCGCATCGGCCAGGAAGCGATAGCCCTCGCCGGAGGCGTCATGGAAGCGGACCGGATTGCCGCTGGCGAAGGCGCCGATCAGCGAGCGCGCGCGGTTCGGGTTCTTCAGGTCGAAATCCGGATGCGCGTAGAGCGCCCTGACCTGCACGATGGTGTCCGCGCGGCGCGACATGGCCTGGATGGAGAACCACTTGTCCAGAACCAGGTCGTCCCCGCGCCATCGCGCGTGGAAGGCCGCGAGCGCCTCGTCACGGTCCGGCGTCTCGGCATCGGCCAGCAGTGAAAGCGCGGCGAGCACATCGGTCATGTTGGCGCCCGCATCGAATTGCGCCTTCGCGCGGCGCATTCCATCCTCGCCGGCGGCAGCGAGATAGGCGAGGCAGGCATTGCGCAGGCTCCGCCGGCCGATGGAGCGGCCGTCGATGCGGTAGGGACCGGGATCGCTCAGTTCTTCATAGGCCCGGCGCAGGGCATCGCCACAGCGCTGCCCGATCTCCCGACGCAGATATTCACGGACCAGATGGATCGCTTCAGGATCCGCGATCTCCATCTGGTCAGCGACAACGGATTCGCTCGGCAGGACCAGCGCCTCGGCAGCGAAGGCAGGGTCGGCATCGGCGCCAGCCAGGGTATTGTGGACGGCATCCGCCAGGGCGGGGTCGAAGGTCAGAGCCTCGCCGCGACGGTGGGCGGCAACCATGTCCAGCATCAGCAAGGTCGCATATTGCTGGCCGGAGTCCCAGCGGACGAAGGGATCCGTGTCATGCACCGCCAGGAAACGCAGCCGGTCCCGCGGCACGCCTTTCAGGCGCACGGGGGCGGAGAAGCCACGCAACAGGGAGGGCGTAGGGGGTTCAGGCACATCCTCGAAGGTGAATTTCTGTTCCGCCGCGTCCAGCAGCAGCATGCGGGTGCCGGGCTGTGCCGCGTTCTCCCCGGCAAGGCGCGTCGGCATCTCCCGCCCCTGTCCATCCAGCAGACCCATGGCGACGGGGATCGGCAAGGGCTGCTTTTGGTCCTGGCCGGGCGTCGGCGGGGTGTGCTGGCGCAGCGTCAGGGTCCAGCGCCGCGAAGTGGGATCGTAGCTGTCCTCCGCCGTCACCTCCGGTGTGCCGGCCTGGGAATACCAGCGGGCGAAATGCGAGAGGTCGATGCCGGACGCATCCTGCATCGCGCCGACGAAATCCTCGATCGTCACCGCCTGATTGTCGTGGCGGGTAAAGTAGAGATCCATCCCCTTGCGGAAATTTGCCGCGCCGATCCGCGTATGGATCAGCCGCACCACCTCCGCGCCCTTCTGGTAGACGGTCGGAGTGTAGAAATTGTCAATCTCGATATAGCTATCCGGACGCACGGGATGCGCCATCGGGCCCGCATCCTCCGGGAACTGCGCCGCACGCAATCCGCGCACGTCGCGGATGCGCTTCACCGCGCGGCTGCCTTGGTCGGCGCTGAATTCCTGGTCGCGGAAGACAGTCAGTCCCTCCTTCAGGGAGAGTTGGAACCAGTCCCGGCAGGTAACGCGGTTGCCGGTCCAATTGTGGAAATATTCATGAGCGACGACCGTCTCGATCCCCTGGTAATCGGAATCGGTCGCGGTCTCCGGCTTGGCCAGAACGTATTTCGTGTTGAAGATATTGAGGCCCTTATTCTCCATCGCCCCCATGTTGAAGTCGGAGACGGCCGCAACATTGAACACGTCCAGGTCATATTCCAGGCCGAACACCTCCTCGTCCCACCGCATGGCGCGGAGCAGGCTGTCCATGGCATGGGCGCAGCGGTCCTCGTCGCCGTGGCGGACCCAGATATTCACTGCAACCTTGCGACCGGAGCGGGTGATGAAGGTTTCGTGGACATTGATCAGGTCGCCCGCGACGAGCGCGAAGAGGTAGCTGGGCTTCGGATGCGGATCGACCCAGCGAATCCAATGGCGTCCGTCCCCGGCATCGCCGCTGCCATCCGGGTTACCGTTGGAGAGCATGACCGGATAGCGCTCGCGATCGGCAGTGATAGTAACGGTATAGCGGGCCATCACATCCGGCCGGTCGGGGAAGAAGGTGATGCGGCGGAAGCCTTCGGCCTCGCATTGGGTGTAGAAATTTCCGCCGGAAGTATAGAGGCCGGACAACTCAGTGTTCTGGTTCGGGGCGATGCGGACCAGGGTTTCCAGCATGCAGGCATCCTGCACGTCCGGAATGGTGAGCGACCCGTCCTCCTCGATTCTGTACCGGTCCGCGGGCAGCGCCTCCCCGTTCAGGCTGATCTCGAGCAGGTTCAGCGGACCGCCATCCAGATGCAACGGCCCTTTCGTCACTCCCGCAGCAGGATTGCGGCGCAGCGTCAGGCGGGAGCGGACCAGCGTCGCCGCAGGATTCAGGTCGAAGGCCAGGTCCACCATGTCCACCAGAAAGGCGGGTGGGCGGTAGTCGAGCCGATGGATAGCTCGCGGGGCTGTGGCAGGGGCAGAATCGCGCTGCGTGTCGGGCATCGTCAGATCCGATGGTTCAGGTGAAGAAACGGCGCACAACATTCTCCAGGATGCAGGAGATCGGGTTTGCGTAACCGTTGTACGAGAGACTGCCGCAGAAGGTGATAGAGCCGGTGGAGAACACGGATCCGCCGGCCCAGGTTTCGAAAAGGATGAGCTCGGCGTGCATCAGCGCCGCCGGGTTTTCGCCGGTGACAGCGGCACGATGCCGGCAGCTTCTTCGGCACCATGCCGAAATGGGACGGATGCTGCTCGGATCGCGCCGGGATAACCGCGTTGGGCGGCACGCCAAGTATCGGGTCGGCACGGCCCGGATCGAAACCTGCCGCGCTGCCGCCGGAAAGACCGAAGTCTCCAAGGATCTCGCCTTCGACGCCCTCGGAGAAGCCCCAACAAGCCCGCACGCGGCCGGAGGCGAGCAGCACCAGGCACTGGTTGCGGTGCAATGCCAGCACGGTCTGCGGCACATCGCGCATAAGCCAGGACTGACTGTGCTGCAGCACGGTAAAGAGGCCACCGGCTTCGATCCTGCCCCGCCCCCGCCATCGGGTACCGCAATGCATGAGTTGTACTCGGGGCGGGTGGCGTCCGGCGACACCCGCCTGCACCGGCAGCAGCTTCATCCCGGGTTCGGCCGGGTTCGGATCGGCATGGCCGATGCGGACCAGACCTGCCTCATATGGGGCAGTGAGCGCGGAGGACATCTTCACCCAAAGCCTTCCATCCGGCCTGGCAGAGAAGCCACCCAGATAGCAGATCAGTGGCAGCATCCCCATGCCCTCCTGCGCCGTCCAGACCGAGTATTCCCCAACCGCTTCGCCTGGGCGAGGCCCCGGTTGACCTTCCACCGGCCGCATTGCATTTCCTCGCACCGCGGCCGGGAAGGAGCCAAGCCATGGATTTCGCGCTGACGCCGGAACAGGAGGCAATCCGCGAGGCGGTCACCGCTATCTGCGCCCGCTTCGATGATGCCTACTGGCTGAAGAAGGACAAGGAAGGCGGCTTCCCGCACGAATTCCATCGCGCGATGGCGGATGCCGGCTATCTCGGCATCTGCATCCCGGAGGAGTATGGTGGATCCGGCCTCGGCATCACCGAGGCGACCATCATGATGGAGGCGATCGCGGCTTCCGGTGCCGGCATGTCCGGCGCAACGGCGGTCCACCTCAACATCTTCGGACTGAATCCGGTGGCCGTGTTCGGAACGGAGGAGCAGAAGCGGCGCATGCTCCCACCCATTGCGCGCGGAGAGGTGAAGGCCTGCTTCGGCGTGACCGAGCCGACAACTGGGCTCGACACCACCCGACTGAAGACGCGAGCGGAGCGGCGAGGCGACCGCTATGTGGTGAACGGGCAGAAGGTGTGGATCAGCACGGCGCAGGTGGCGGATACCATCCTGCTGCTGGCGCGCACCACACCCATCGAGCAGTGCCGCAATCCGGCGGACGGGATCTCCCTGTTCTACACGCGCCTGGGCCGTCCCGGGGCCACGGTGCGGGAGATCGAGAAGATGGGCCGCAAGGCAGTGGACTCCAACGAGATCTTCTTCGAGGACTTCGAGATCCCCAAGGAAGACCGCATCGGCGAGGAAGGCAAGGGATTCCGCTATATCCTGCATGGTCTGAACCCGGAACGCATCCTGATCGCGGCGGAGGCGGTCGGGATCGGGCGCGCCGCCCTGAACCGTGCCGCGGCCTATGCGAAGGAACGCGTGGTCTTCGGCCGTCCCATTGGCCAGAACCAAGCGGTACAGCACCCGCTGGCACAGGACTGGATGGCGCTGGAAGCTGCCTGGCTGATGTGCCTGAACGCCGCCTGGCGGTACGACCGGGGGCAGGAATGTGGCGCCCAGGCGAATGCGGCGAAATACCTCTCTGCCGAAGCGGGCCTGAAGGCCTGCCAGAACGCCGTCATGACCCATGGGGGCTTCGGCTATGCCCGGGAATATCATGTGGAGCGCTTCATGCGTGAAGCGATGATCCCCTGGATCGCGCCGGTCAGCCCCAACCTGATCTGCTGCTACATCGCCGAGCGCGTGCTCGGCTTGCCGAAATCCTATTGAGGGCTGACCCATGTCCGAGGCAGTGCTGTATGAACAGCGGGACCAGGTCGCGATCATCACCATCAACCGGCCGGAAGCACGCAACGCGATCAATCGCGCGGTGCGGGAAGGCATGTTCGAGGCCCTGAACCGGGCCGAGGCGGATCCGGAGGTACAGGTCGCGATCCTGACCGGCGCCGGCGACCGCGCCTTCTGCGCAGGCATGGATCTGAAGGAAGCAGCCGCCGAGGGCCGCGGCATCCTGCCACGCGGTTTCCTGCCCATGATCGGCGACACCGTCGAGATGACCAAGCCGACCATTGCCGCTGTGAACGGCGTCGCCATGGCGGGCGGCTGGATGTTCGCGCAGATGTGCGATCTGTGCATTGCAGCGGACCATGCTGTCTTTGCCATCACGGAGGCGAAGGTCGGCCGCGGCACGCCCTGGGCCGCGCCCCTGATCGGCATGCTGCCCCAACGCGTGGCGATGGAGGTTCTGCTGACAGGCGATCCCATCTCGGCACAGCGCCTGTATGAGCTGGGCTATGTGAACCAGGTGGTCCCGGGCGAGCGCCTGATGGAAGCGGCATTGGCGCTGGCTACACGCATCGCCGGCAATGCGCCGCTGACGGTCCGGGCCTGCCGAGAGTTGGTGCATCTCAGTCAGGAGATGGGCCGGTCGGCGGCGCTGCGGGCGGCGCGGCATCTCTTCCAGCCGGTCTATGCCAGCGAGGATGCGCAGGAGGGCCCCCGCGCCTTTGCCGAGAAGCGCAAGCCAGTGTGGAAAGGCCGCTGACCGCAGGCGATTGCTGTCAACATCAGGCATCCCCTTGCCGTGAGCCGGCCCGCAACACCAATCTGCGGGCTGGAGGAGGAGATGCCCTATGCCCAGACCGCCCCGCCGCCTGCCCGTCCCACGCAGCATGATCGTCGCCCCGCAGCCGGAAGCGGTGGAGGCCGGCGCAGCGATGCTTGCCGCCGGCGGCAATGCGCTGGATGCCACCCTCGCCTGCGCGCTGACACAGGGCGTGGTCGATCCGTTGATGTGCGGCATCGGTGGCATCGGCACCTTGCAGGTCTTCGACCCGAAGAGCGGCGCACATCTGGTCCTGAACGGCCTTGGCACCTGCCCCGGAGCCGCCCGCGAGGATATGTGGGCCGACGCCTTCGAGGGCGAGTGCAGCGACGGCTTCGGCTACCGGGTGAGAGGCTATGCGAACGAGCTCGGTCCGCTGGCCATTACCGTTCCGGGCGCACTGCGTATCTTCGCCGATGCCCATACGAAGCTCGGCCGCAAGCCGTGGAAGGCACTGTTCGATTCCGCCATCGGCTTTGCCGAGGAAGGCTGGATCATCCGGCCGCATGTCCATGCGATGTTCACCATGGATGAGCGGCCCTACGGTCGGCTCAGCTACGCCGAGAAACTGGCCTATACCGAGGATGGACGGCGGCTCTACATGCGTGCGGACGGCACGCCAAAGCGCCTTGGTGAGGCCGTGCGCAACCCGGAACTTGCCGGGACTCTGCGTATTCTGGCACGCGACGGTGCCGAGGCATTCTACAAGGGGGAAATCGGCCGGCGCCTCGTCGAGGCGGTCCAGAGTCGAGGCGGCCTACTGAGCCTGGAGGATCTCGCCGGCTACCAACCCCGCATCGGCGTGCCGATCCGCCTGCCCTATCGCGGCTACACTATAGCCCTCCCCGAGCCGCCGGCCGGCGGCGTCGTGGTAGGCGAGATGTTGAAGATCCTGGAGCGTTTCGATCTGGTGGCA
>Ga0207747_1000918_pt1 | contig 25392 bp, 22 predicted proteins | sample HigsolmetaGSP11D_FD_184839 | JGI IMG/M metagenome (GOLD analysis project Ga0207747, IMG submission 184839) | High solid enriched microbial communities from the Joint BioEnergy Institute, USA - SP1-1-D (SPAdes) | ecosystem: Engineered > Bioreactor > SSF (Solid state fermentation) > Aerobic >...
GGCTTCATCTCCGACGCCCAGTTGCGGGACATCGCCCGGCCGCTGCGCAACAGCGGATACGGACAGTACCTCGAAAGCCTGCTTCAGCAGCAGAGTAGCGGGTGAGGCGCGCTCCCGTAGAATTCGGGTACAGCGGCACTATCCGTTGCGCGGCTTGGCCGCGCATCGACAAGCCGGTTTGCCCGGCCTTATCCTGCACCGCGGCCGCGCGGGCAGGGATGCCGGCGCACCGCTGCTACCCGCCTGATCGCCGCAGCGGCAGAGATCCTTTCCGATGCCCGAAGCCTCCCTCGACCTCGCCCCCGATGTGCCGCAGCCCGGCGAGGTGCGCGTGGTGCAGCCCGGCTTGCTGCGCGCGCGGATGCCGCTGCCCTTCCCGCCCGGCCATGTGAACATCTGGCTGCTGGAGCATGACGGCGGCTGGCTGGCGATAGACACTGCCGTCGCCACCCGTACCACGCGCGGATTGTGGGACCAGGTGCTGGCGCGGCCGGAACTGAACGGCCGGCCGCTGACGGCGCTGCTGGTCACGCATTTCCACCCGGACCATATCGGCCTGACCGGCTGGCTCTGCGAGCGCTTCGGCATCCTGCCAACCATGACGCGCGTCGAATGGCTGACGGCGCGCGCCCTCTGGTACGATTCCGGGCCGGACATGATGGCGCAGCAGGTGGCGCACTACGCGCGGGCCGGCTGCGCGCCGGACTACCTCTCCTTCGTCGAGGAGCGCGGACCGCTGTACCAGCGCGCGGTGGGGGAACTGCCGCGGGCCTTCCACGCCATCAGGGACGGCCGCATGCTGCGCATTGGCGGCACGGAATGGAGCGTGATCACCGGCGCCGGCCACGCGCCGGACATGGCCTGCCTGTTCAGCGCGGAACGCAATGTGCTGATCTCCGCCGACCAGATCCTGCCGCGCATCTCGCCCTATATCGGCCTGCATCCCGGCGAGCCGGAGGCCGATCCGCTGGGCGACTTCCTGGCTTCGAACGAGCGGTTCCGCAGCCTGCCGGAGGATGTGTTGGTGCTGCCCTCGCATGGCGAGCCCTTCCGCACCCTGCACCGGCGGCTGGACACGCTGGCCAGCCATCATGCGGACCGGCTGGACATGCTGGCCGAGGCCTGCCGGGAGCCGCTGACTGCCTATGACGCGGCGCAGATCCTGTTTCCTCGCGCGGCGCAGGAGATGTCGCAGATCGCCTTCACTGTCGGCGAAACCCTGGCGCATCTGCGCCGACTGGAGCGGCAGGGCAGGTTGGAGCTGCTGCCCGGCCCGGGGGAGGCGGTGCGCTTCCGGACCCTATGACTCCCTCCGACCCGGATGTGGTGGTGATCGGTGCCGGCGCGGCCGGCATCGCCGCGGCCAGGACGCTGCGCGAATTGGGCCGAAGCTGCGTGGTGCTGGAGGCAGGCGGCCGCGTCGGCGGACGAGCCTTCACCGATGCGGTGAGTCTCGGCGCCCCCTTCGATCACGGCGCCTCCTGGCTGCATGAGGCAGAGGCGAATCCGCTGACGCCGCTGGCGCAGCAACTCGGCTTCACCCTGCATGACGAGGGCGGGCGGCGGCGCGACTTGCTGCTCTTCCAGGGGCGCCGCGCCACGGCGGCGGAGCGCGCCGCCCATGATGCCGCCTGCGAGGCCTGGGAAGCGGCAGCCGAGGCGCGCGCAGCCAAGGGCGGGCCGGACATCCCGCTGGCGGATGCTGTGCCGCGGGACGGGCCCTGGGATGCCACTGTCACCCACTGGTTCGGTGCGATCATCAACGGCGCGGAGGCCGCCAGGACCAGCCTGCAGGATTATGTGGCGACGGCGCTCGGTGGGTTGAACCTGCAGGTGGCGCAGGGGCTGGGCACACTGGTGGCGCGGCTGGCGGAGGGCCTGCCAGTGGTGCCCTACGCCCCGGTCGAGCGGGTGCGGTGGGACGGCGCCGGCGTCGCAGTGGAAGGCCCGCGTGGTACGCTGCGGGCACGGGGCTGCATCGTCACCGTATCCACCGGCGTCCTGGCCGCGGGTGGCGTCCGCTTCGACCCCGCCCTTCCGGTGCCGGTGCAGGAGGCGATTGCCGGCCTGCCGCTTGGCCTGCTCTCGAAGGTGGTGCTGCGCGCGGCGGGAGAGGACCGGCTGGACCTGCCTGCCTTCTCGCGCCTCGGACGCCAGGTGGAAGGGCCGGAGGATCGGCCAATGTCGTGGATGCTCTGGCCCTTCGGCCGCGATCACGCCATCGGCTTCATCGGCGCCGAGGCCGCCTGGGCGCTGGCGCGGGAGGGGCCGGCGGCCGCTGAAGCCTATGCCCGGGCCGAGCTTGCCCGCTACTTCGGCGCGAAGCGCGTGGCGCGCGCCTTCGCCCCCGGCGTGGTGGTGACGCGCTGGGCGGAGGATCCGCTCTTCCTCGGCGCCTACAGCTATGCGCGCGTGGGCCAGGCCGGGGCACGGGCGGCGCTGCGCGATGCAGCGCTGGCCGGAGGACGGCTGCGCTTCGCCGGGGAGGCCTGCCACACCCGCTATGCGGGCACGGTCGGCGGTGCCTGGGACAGCGGCGCGACGGCCGCCCGCGCCCTGGCCGCGGCGCTGGGCTGACGCGCGGCGATGCGGGGGGCTGGGAGGCGCCTGGCGGCGATCACCGGGGCCAGTGCATCGGTCAGGGCGATGCTGTGGATGGCTGCCAGCGGCGTGCTGTTCACGGTGCTCAACACCATCCTGCGCATGATGGCGCTGCAGCTGGATCCCTTCCAGACGCAGTTCCTGCGCTACCTCTTCGGCGTCCTGGTGATGCTGCCCTTCATCCTGCGGGCGGGCGTGTGGAGCTACCGGCCGAACGGGCTGCAGGGGCAGCTCTGGCGCGGCGCGGTGCACACATCGGGGTTGCTGCTGTGGTTCATCGCCGTGCCGCATGTGCCGCTGGCGGAGATGACGGCGCTGGGCTTCACCAACCCGATCTTCATCATGCTCGGCGCCATGCTCTTCCTCGGCGAGCGCATGGTTCCGGCGCGCTGGGTGGCGGCGCTGATCGGCTTCGCCGGCGTGCTGGTGGTGGTCTGGCCGCAGCTCTCCGGTGCGGGGGGATTCTACAGCCTGGTGATGCTGGCCTCGGCGCCGCTCTTCGCCGCCTCATTCCTCATCACCAAGGCGCTGACCCGGCGGGATTCGGCGCAGGTGATCGTGGTCTGGCAGTCTATCACCATCGCGCTGTTCAGCCTGCCCTTCGCGCTGCTGCACTGGACCTGGCCGACGGCGGCGCAGTGGGGCTGGTTCCTGCTGGCCGGCATGGTCGGAACGGCGGGGCATATATGCCTGACCCGGGCCTTCGGCCTGGCGGACATGTCCGTGGTGCAGCCGATCAAGTTCCTGGAGCTGCTCTGGGCCTCGCTGCTCGGCCTGCTGGTCTTCGGCGATGTGCCGGGGGAGGCGACGCTGCTGGGCGGCCTCATCATCTTCGCCTCCACCACCTGGATCGCGCGGCGGGAGGCGCGGGCGGCGAGACGCGGATAAGGAAATGGGGGACGGCCTGGCGCCGTCCCCCTCGTCGGATCAGCCGCGCGCCTTGGCCTCGCGCCGGCGGGCGGTCAGGATGAATTCGGTATAGCCGTTCGGCTGCTCGCGGCCCTTGAAGACCAGGTCGCAGGCCGCCTTGAAGGCCGGGCCGTCGAAATTGGGCGCCATGGGCCTGTAGGCCGGGTCGCCGGCATTCTGGCGGTCCACCACCCGGGCCATGCGCTTCATGGTCTCCATCACCTGCTCCTCGGTGCAGATGCCGTGGCGAAGCCAGTTGGCGATGTGCTGGCTGCTGATGCGCAGGGTGGCGCGGTCCTCCATCAGCCCGACATCATTGATGTCCGGCACCTTGGAGCAGCCGATGCCCTGATCCACCCAGCGCACGACATAGCCGAGGATGCCCTGGGCGTTGTTGTCCAGCTCCGCCTGCACATCGGCGGGTGACCAGTTGGTGTTGACCGCCAGCGGGACGGTAAGGATGTCATCCAGCTTGGCGCGCTTGCCGGCCTGCTGCAACTCGTCCTGCCGCGCTGCCACATCCACCTCATGGTAGTGCAGCGCATGCAGCGTGGCAGCGGTGGGGGAGGGGACCCAAGCGGTGTTCGCGCCCGCCCTGGGATGCCCCACCTTCTGCTCCAGCATCGCCGCCATCATGTCCGGCGCCGCCCACATGCCCTTGCCGATCTGCGCCCGGCCGCGCAGCCCGCAGATCAGGCCGACATCGACGTTGTTGTCCTCATAGGCCTTGATCCAGGCCGCGTTCTTCATGTCGTTCTTGCGGATGACCGCGCCGGCTTCCATGTCCGTATGGATCTCGTCGCCGGTGCGGTCGAGGAAGCCGGTGTTGATGAACACCACCCGGTCCTTCGCGGCCCGGATGCATTCCTTGAGGTTCACCGTGGTCCGGCGCTCCTCATCCATGATGCCCATCTTCAGCGTGGCGCGCGGCAGACCGAAGGCGTCTTCCACCCGGGCGAAGAGGGTGTCGGCCCAGGCCACTTCCTCCGGCCCATGCATCTTGGGCTTCACGATATAGACGCTGCCGGTGCGGCTGTTGTGGCCCTTCCGCTGGCCGCGCAGGTCGTGCAGCGCGATCGCCACGGTGCACATGGCGTCCAGGATGGTTTCGGGAATCTCCTGTCCGTCCAGCATCACCGCGTCGGTCATCATGTGGTGGCCGACATTGCGCACCAGCATCAGCGAGCGGCCATGCAGCGTCAGCCCGCCGCCGGAGGGCTTCAGATAGACGCGGTCCGGATTCAGCCGCCGCGTCATGGTGCTGCCGCCCTTCTCGAAGGTCGCCTCCAGGTCGCCCTTCATCAGGCCGAGCCAGTTGCGGTAAACCGCGACCTTGTCCTCGGCATCCACCGCGGCGACCGAATCCTCGCAGTCCATGATGGTGGTGACGGCGCTCTCCATCACCACATCGGCGATGCCGGCCGGATCGTCCTTGCCGATCGGGTGCTCACGGTCGATGCGGATTTCCGCATGCAGGCCATTGTTCACCAGCAGGATGGCGGAGGGCATGGCCGCGTCGCCCTGATAGCCGACGCACTGGCCGGGGCGGGCCAGGCCGGTGGTGCGGCCATCAAGCAAGGTCACCGAAAGCGCGCCGGCCACGATGGCGTAGGACTTCACCTCGCGGTGGGAGACGCCGCCGGCCAGCGGCGCGATCCGGTCCAGCATGCCGCGGGCATAGTCAATCACCTTCCGGCCCCGGACCGGGTTGTAGCCTTTGCCGCGGGTCGCGCCGTCCGTCTCCGGAATCGCATCCGTGCCGTAGAGCGCGTCATACAGGCTGCCCCAGCGCGCATTGGCGGCGTTCAGCGCATAGCGAGCGTTGGAGACGGGAACGACGAGCTGCGGCCCGGCGATATGCGCGATCTCGGCATCCACATTGGTGGTGCCAACCTGGAAATCGGGCCCCTCCGACAGGAGGTAGCCGATCTCCTTCAGGAAGGCGGTATAGGCGGGGAGATCGACGGGCTTCGCCGGATGCTCGCGATGCCAGGCATCGATCTTCGCCTGCAACTCGTCCCGCTTGCGCAGCAGTTCGGCATTGCGCGGCGCCAAGTCGCGGACGATGCCGGCCAGCGAGGACCAGAACCGCGCCGGTTCCACCCCCGTTCCGGGCAGCGCCTCCTGCTCCATGAAGTCGCGCAGGACACGGGACACCTTCAGGCCCGCAACTTCCATCGATTCAGACACTGCCGGTCCTCCCGAATACGACCTTGAGCCCCGGTCGCGGGGCGTAAACGGGCTACCTAGGGGGTAAAGCCCGTTTGCGCAAAGGGGCCGGGGGCGACGGTTTGTCGAGCCGGCGATTCACGCCCTGGGCGAATGCGCCCAGGGCGATCGCAGGCTACAGCCCGGCCCGGTCCAGCCGCAGGATCGCCCGCGCGAGGGCCTGGGCGCGCGGCACCATGCTCGCCACCTCCAGGTACTCCTCCGGGCTGTGCGCCTTGCCGCCCACCGGCCCGACCGCGCAGATGGTCGGCGCGCCGACCGCGGCGGTGAAGCCGGAATCGGCGCAGCCGCCGGAGAACTCCCCCCGAATCTCCAGGCCGGTCTCGCCGGCCGCCTCCCGGTAGACCTCGAACAGCTTGGCGCTGGCCGGGGATTGGGTCAGGGGCAGGAACTCGCCGCGGATGGTGAGCTTCGCCCGGGTCCCCGGCACGAAGCTGCGGGCGATGATGTCATGGATCTTGCCCATGATCTCATCCCGGTCGGCGGGCTCGACATAGCGCAGGTCGATCTGGCCCTGCGCGTAGGGGGCGACCGTGTTCACGCTCTGTCCGCCGGAAACCAGGCCGACATTCAAGGTGATGCCGCGCTTCAGGTCGGTCAGGGCGTGGATCGCCTGGACCTTCCGGGCCAGCTCCTCAATGGCGCTGATCCCGGCCTCGAAATTGCCGCCGGAATGCGCCGCCTTGCCTTCGATCTCGAAGGCCGAGAAGACGCCGCCCTTGCGCCCCGTCACTACGCCGCCGGAGGGCCGGCCCGGTTCGGAATTGAAGACCACACGGGCCTCGCGCGCCGTCGCCTCGATCACCTGGCGGCCTTCGGGACTACCGATCTCCTCGTCGCCGGTGAAGAGGCCGAGCAGCGGGCCGGGGGCGCCGCCGAACTTCTTGAAAGCGGCCAGGACGAACATGTTCATCACCAGCCCGGCCTTCATGTCGGCGACGCCGGGGCCATAGGCGATGCCATTCTCCACGCGGAAGGGGCGGCGGCTGGGCTCGCCCTTCGGGAAAACGGTGTCGCGGTGCCCCATCAGCACGATGTTGCGTTTCTGGTTGCCGCTGGCCAGGGCCTCGCCGCCCTCCACCCGCGCCCGCAGGCAGTCGCCGTACTTCTCCTGCGGCACGACCTCCACCGGGATGCCGTGCTGTTCGAGGAAGCGCCGGATCTGCGCGCCGACGGCATCGACGCCCGCCTTGTCGTAGCTGCCGCCATCGGTGTTCACCATCTCCTGCAGGGCCGCGAGCATCGCGTCCTGCTGGGTGGCGAGCCAGGCGGTGATCTTGGCCTCGATGCTCTCGCCGGTCATGTGCGTTCTCCCCCTACTCGACCTTGCCGATGCGCTGCACCGCGCGCTGCAACCGGGCGCTGTCCGCGCGGAAGAAGCTCCGGAAGGCTTCGCCGTCGCGGTAGTCCAGGGTGTTGCCGGAAGCCGCCAGGGCGCGTCCCAGTTCGGGATTCGCGGCGACCGTGGCCATGCCCTTGCGCAGCGCTTCCTGAATTGCCGGCGGCGTGCCGGAGGGCGCAAAGACGCCGGCCCAGATGTAGAATTCGGCCTCCGGGAAGCCCTTCTCGATCAAGGTCGGCACCTCCGGGAAGTCCGGCAGGCGCTTGGCGCCCCAGCAGGCAAGGGCGCGCAGCCTGCCCTCGCGGATATGCGTGGCGGCCGGGCCGGGGCCGGTCGCCAGTGCCTGCACCTGGCCGCTGAGCAGTGCCGTCAGCGCCGGGGCGCCGCCCTGGAAGGGCACATGCAGCAACTCGATGTTGGCGGCGGTGGTCAGCATCGCCATCGGCACATGCAGCGCCGAGTAATTGCCGGAGGAGGAATAGCTGATCGCCCCCGGGTGCGCCTTCGCATCGGCGATGAACTCCTCCAGCGTCTTCCAGGGCGAGGAGGATCGCACCACCAGCAGGGTCGGATCGGCGGTGAAGAGCGCGATCGGCGCCAACTGGTCCAGCTCATAGGCCGGCTGCCGGCCGAAGAGGCGCGCCGCCTCCGGCAGGATGGCCAGGGAGGAGAGCGCCATCAGCACCGTATAGCCATCCGGCGTCGCGCGGGCCACCGCGGCATTGCCGATCTCGCCCGCGGCGCCGGCGCGGTTCACGACCGGAACCGGCTGCTTCCACAGGCGCTCCAGCGCCGCGGCGACCGGGCGTGCCACCACATCCGCCTGCCCGCCGGGCGGGAAGGCCACCACCATGGAGATCGCGCGGCTCGGGAAATCCGCAGTCTGGGCCTGCACGGCCGGGGCGAAGGCCAGGGCGCCGGCAGCGCCCAGGAGATCGCGACGCTTCATGCCACCTTGTTCTCCAGCACACCGATGCCCGGCACCTCAATGCGCACCACATCGCCGGGCTTGAGGAATTTCGGCGGGTTGAAACCGATGCCGACGCCGGCCGGCGTACCGGTGGCGATGATGTCGCCCGGCTCCAGCGTGATGCCGGCGCTGATCGTCTCGATCAGGGTCGGGATGTCGAAGATCAGGTCGGCGACGGAGGCGTCCTGCCGCTTCTCGCCATTCACCCAGGTGGTCAGGTGCAGCTTCGTCGGATCCGGCACCTCATCGGCGGTCAGGATGGCCGGGCCCATCGGGCAGAAACCATCGATGCCCTTGCCGAGCACCCATTGCCGGTGCCTGTGCTGCGTGGTTCGGGCGGTGACGTCGTTGACGATGGTGTAGCCGAAGACATGCGCCAGCGCCTCCGCCTTGGGGATGCCGCGCCCGGCCTTGCCGATCACCACCGCCAGCTCGCCCTCGTAATCCACCGAATTGGTCGGGTCGAGATGCGAGGGGATGGCATCGCCCGGGCCGCTGACGCTGGTGGGCGGCTTGGTGAACACCACGGGCGCTTCCGGCACCACCTCCTTCGCCGAGGCGTCGAAGCCGGAGCCGGCGAATTCCTTGGCATGCTCGCGGTAGTTCTTGCCGACGCAGAAGATGTTCTTCGCGGGGCGGGGAATCGGCGCGAGCAGCCTGGCCCCCATCGCCACCGGCGCCTTCGCCGCGGCGGCGCGGGCATGGCGCAGCATGGCCTCTCCGCCCGCGATCAGCGCCGCCATGGAGCCGCCTTCCAGCGCGGGATCGGCCCCGGCGAGGTCGAGCACTGCCCCATCCTCCCGCAGGGCCCCGATCCGCGTGGCCAGGGCATCGCCCCGCCTGAAGGTCACCAGCCGCATCGGCTTGCACTCCCGGAAATCGCTGGGCAGGTAGGAATACAGGCTCAGGCCGGATTGGCCAGGGGGGCGCCCGCCGGGATCTCCGCCGCGCGCTCCAGCGCCCGCGCGGCGCGGAAGGCCAGGTCGTCGCGGTAGAGCGCCGCCGCCACCTGCACTGCGCGCGGCATACCTTCCTCGTCCAGTCCGACCGGCACGCTGATCGCGGGCTGGCGGGTCAGGTTGAAGGCGAAGGTCCAGGGCGCCCAGTCGCGCCACAGCGCCTCGGTCGGGCGGATCGTCGGCTGGTCGGCGGCAAAGGCGGCGGTCGGGGTCGCAGCGGTCAGCAGGATGTCGTAGCGCTGGTGGAAGCGGGCCATGGCGTGCGCCGCCTCGATCCGCAGCGCCTCGGCGCCGAGGAAGTCCACGGCGGACATGCCGCCCTCGCGTTCCGCCACCTCCTCCAACCCTTTGTCCAGCAATTCGCGCTTCTCCGGCGGCACCGTGGCGACCAGGCGCGCCAGCGCCACGCCCCAGACGCGGCCGAAGATGGCGCGGGTGTCGGGCAGGTTCGGATCGGCCTCCTCGACGATCGCACCCTGTTCCTCCAGCAGCTTCGCGGCGCCCATCAGCGCGGCATGCCCATCCGCGTCCAGCGGCGGCTCGAAGCCCAGGCGCTTCACCACCGCCACCCGCAGGCCGGCAACGCCGTCCTCGATGCCGCTGCGCCAGTCCCGCGGTTCGTCCGGCAGGCAGAAGGGGTCGCGCAGGTCGTGCCGCGCCATGGCGGACATCATCAGCGCCGCATCGCGCACCGTGCGCGTCATCGGCCCGGCGCAGGCGACATTGGCGAAGGCACCAAGAGGCCATTGCGGGATGCGCCCGAAGGACGGCTTCACCCCGACCAGCCCGCAGAACGCCGCTGGGATGCGGATGGAGCCGCCGGCATCCGTGCCGATATGCAGCGGCCCGAAACAGGCCGCCCCCGCTGCGCCGGCGCCGCTGCTGGAGCCGCCCGGCGTCCGCTGCCGGTCCCAGGGATTGCGCGTGATGCCGTGCAGCGGGCAGTCGCCGGGCGACTTCCAGCCGAACTCCGTGGTGGTGGTCTTGCCCAGGATGACCGCGCCGGCCTGCTTCAGCCCCATCACCGCCGGCGCGTCCTCATCCACCGGCTCGGTGGAGGTGGTCTTGCTGCCGCGACGGGTCGGGAATCCGGAGAGGTTCAGCAGGTCCTTCACCGTGGCCGGCACGCCGTCCAGCAAGCCCATCGGTCGCCCGGCCATCCAGCGCGCCTCGCTCTCCCCGGCCGCGACCACGGCGCGTGGATTCAGGGCGGCGAAGGCGTTCACCCAGGGGTTGTACAGCGCCACCCGCTCCATGACGGCCTTCAGCACCTCCACCGGGGAGAGGGCGCGGCGGGCATAGAGGCCGAGCAGGGTCTCGGCGGACATCAGGGCGGGGTCGGTCGGGGTCATCTGGCTCTTCCGGTCAGGCATTCGGAGAGGGCAGCATGATCCCACAAACACGGGAGCGGAACCCCATGCACCCAGACGAGATGAAGCGGCAACCCTGGGAGTGGTCGGAGACCGAGTGGCGCCGGATCACCAGCCGCGCCCGCGCTGGCCGCAGCCTGCGCCCGAATGCCTGGCCCGGCGGTGCCCGCTGCTGCGTCGCCCTCTCCTTCGACGCGGATCATGAGACGATCCCGCTGCGCGACGCCGATGAAAGCCCCATGCGCATCAGCCAGGGCCAGTACGGCAACCGGCAGGGCGTGCCGCGTATCCGTGCCCTGCTGGCCCGGCACGGCATCCGTGCCAGCTTCTTCTACCCCGCCGTCTCCGCGCTGCTCTATCCGGAGGAGGTCCGGGCCATTGCCGATGAGGGCCATGAGATCGGCATCCACTCCTGGATCCATGAGGCCAACGCCACCCTGCCGCCCGGCGTCGAGCGCGAACTGACACTGCGTGCCGCTGATGTGCTGGAGAAGCTGGCCGGCCGTCGCTGCGTCGGCATCCGAACGGCGAGCTGGGATTTCTCCGTCTACACCATGGGCATCATCCGGGAACTCGGCCTGCTCTATGACAGCAGCCTGATGGCGGATGACGACCCCTATGAGCTGACGGATGGCGGCGTGCCGACCGGGGTGGTGGAACTGCCGCCGGAATGGATCCGCGACGATGCGGCCTACTTCAACTTCCTGCGCTTCAGCGCGCTGCGGCCCTACACCCCGCCCTCCGCGGTGGAGGAGATCTTCCGCGCCGAATTCGACGGCGCCTATGCGGAAGGCGGGCTGTTCCTGCTGACCATGCATCCGCACATCATCGGCCATCGCAGCCGCATCGCGGTGCTGGACCGGCTGGTGCAGTATATGCGCGGCCATGACGGCGTCTGGTTCGCCACCCATGAGGAGGTGGCGCAATACTGCAAGGACCAGGCGGGGCTCTGACGCCCCGCCCGGCCGGCGGTCAGTTCCGCGCCGCCACCGCCGCGCTCCAGGGCGACATGACGTCGCTGATGCCGGTCACGCCGCCCTCCGCATCGCGCCGGATCAGGTTCGGGCAGGCGAAATTCAGCGGCATGACGCCATGCTCCACCACCTCCACCGGAGCATCGGCGGCGAGGGCGGCCAGCACCGCCTCCGGCAGGCGGCGGTCGGCGGTCACGCCCTGCGGGCCGGAGACGTCGATGCGCGGATGGTGCGCCGCAACTTCCGGGTCCATGCCGAAATCGGCGACGAAGGAGAGCATCTGGAACACCGAGGCCATGATGCGCCGGCCGCCAGAGGCGCCGGCCGCGATCTCCGGCCCCCGGTCATTGGCGGCGATCACCGGGCACATATTGGTCAGCGGCCGCTTGCCCGGGGCGATGGCATTCGGCGTGCCTGGCTGCGGGTCGAACCACATGACGCCGTTGTTCATCAGCACGCCGGAGCGCGGCAGCACTACGCGGCTGCCCATGGAGGAGAGCAGCGTCGTCGTCACCGCCACCATCATCCCGTCCTTGTCGCAGGCGGTCAGATGGGTGGTGCAGCTCTCCGCCGCCCGCGGCTCCGCCTCGCCCAGCCCGGAGAGCCGCTCCGCATAGGCCGCGCGCATCACCCGGGCGAGCTGCGCATACCATTCTGCCGAGGGCTCCGTGCCGGAATAGGGTGCATCCGCCATCCCCTCCAGCACGCGGACCAGGGTCGGCGCCGCGGTCAGGCCGTTGGCCAGCATCAGCCGCCGCCCGCGCCATGGCACGGAGATGGCCGGCAGCACGCGGGCGCGGCAGCCGCGCAGATCCTCGGCGGAGAGCACGCCATCCATCTCCCGCACATCCTGCGCGATCTGCGCCGCGATCTCGCCCTCGTAGAAGTCGCGCAGCCCTGCCTGCTGCAGCCGCTCCAGCGTCGCCGGCAGGTTGCCGAGGGTGAAGAAGCCGGGCGTACCCTGATAGGGCGCCACCGGCGGCAGGCCGTTCGGCAGGTAGATGCGCGCGCTCTCCGGATAGAGTCGCAGCACGGCCGCCGAGGCCGCGATCTTCAGCGTGGTGTACCAGTCCTGCGGCAGCCCGCGCTTCGCCAGGGCCACGGCTGGCGCCAGCACATCCTTCAGCGGCAGGCGCCCGTGCTTCTCATGCAGCAGCGCATAGCCGGCGACGGCGGAAGGGATGACGAAGGAGAGTGGGCCGTGGACGTTCCGGTCCCCCTCCACCTCCGGCCAGGGGAAGAGGTCCTGCTTCATCCGCCCGGTCAGCGGGAAGGCGGCGGGGTCGAGTCGCGCCGGGGCGACCGGGCCGAAATCGAAAGTCTCGCCCGTCGCCATGCCGGGCGCCATCACCTGGGCGAAGCCGATGCCGCCCAGCCCGCTGTTCCAGGGCTCCAGCGCCGCGAGGGCGAAGGCGGTGGCGACTGCGGCATCGGCTGCCGTGCCGCCGGCTTCCAGCATCGCCACGCCGGCCTCGGCGGCCGCCTTGACCTGGGATGCCACCATGCCGCCGCGGCCACGCGCTGCGGGCTTCCTCAGGTGCCAGTTCTGCGTGATATGGGGGGCAGGGGTGAAATTCATCGGCGCTCTCTCACGAATGGTTGGGCTGCATCGTCCTGCCATCGGTACAGAGCGGCAAGCCCGCCGGGCGCCGACGGGATGGCCAGGAAGAAAATCGGATAACGCCATTTTGCGGCGGAACATGCCGCACGCCCATTGATGAGGAAACGACAGGCAGGTAGCAGAGCAGCAAGAAAATACAATCTACAATGAGGAGGGGCCTTGCGTTATTCGCCTTTCGCTCGGCCCTTCGCCGGACCCACCACCCTCGGCCTGGATTCCGTTCTGCCTGGCACGCCCGGTGCCGATGAACTGGCGGCCGGCCCAGGCGCCGATGTCATCCTCGGGAAGGCCGGGGACGACCGCATTCTTGGCCGGGGCGGGGACGACACCATCCTCGCAGGTGCCGGCAATGATACCGTTTTCGGCGATGACGAAATCGGCCCGCCCCCGGCACTCCCAGGCAGGCCGGAGCCTGATGTGCTCCCCGGCAATAACCTGATCCTCGGCGGCTCGGGGAATGACAACATCACTGCCGGCTGGGGCGCCGATACGGTGTTCGCCGGCTCAGGCGACGACCTGATCCTCGGCTATGGCGGCGGCTATCCGAGTCCGGGCGGCTTCGATGCCTTTCTGCGCGCCGAAGGCAGCGACCTGCTGCATGGCGGTGCCGGCAACGACACCGTCGATGGTGGCGGCGGCAATGATGTGCTGATCGGCGGCTATGGCGTGGATCTGCTGGCCGGCGGCCCCGGTGCCGACCGCTTCGCCTTCCGCTTCTACGACCTGTTCCTCACCTCTCCGGATACGGGGGTGGGTGAGGGGAATCGCGACGTCATCCTGGATTTCCGTCCCGGGGACGTCATCGATCTCAGCGGCTACAAGGTGCCGGGCAGCGACGTGTCGGAGTCAGTCTTCCTCGGGACGGATCCCTTCATGGCGACCAACGCCCTTCAGGTGCGCTACGAGATCGCGGATGGCCGGACGGTAGTGCAGTTCTACGCCCCGAGATTCAGCGTGCCGGATGGTCCCCCCGCCCCGACCGGCGAAATTGAACTGGCCGGGGTCCATACCCTGACGGAGGCGGACTTCATCCTGTAGCGACGGCTTGCCTCAGCCTGCGTGCTGGCGCCGCTGTGCCAGCACCGCCTCGAAATCGTAGCGCTGGTGCCAGTTGATGTGGTCGGTCAGCGCGGCGGTAGCGGCCTGGGCGTCGCCCCGCTCGAGCGCCGCGAGGATCGCGCGGTGCTCCTCCACCGGATTGGCGGTGGCGCCGTTCTGCTGCGCCAGGCCCCAGATGACCGCGAGCTGCCGCGCCAGGCTCTGCCACATCGCCAGCAACGTGGCATTGCCGGAGGCGCGGCAGAGTTCCCCGTGGAAAAGCTCGTCGCTGGCGACGGTCAGGGCGGGGTCGCCGGATTCCACCGCCAGAGCGTAGCGCGCCGCGGCCTGCCGCAGCGGGGCGAAGCGCTCCGGCCCGCCCGGGTTGCGCAGCGCTTCCTGCACCGCCAGCGTCTCCAGCGCCAGGCGCACCCGCATCAGCGCGGCCACGCCCTCATTGGTCACCTGCATCAGCCGCATGCCCTTGTAGGGCGTGCTGACGACGATGCCCTGCGATTCCAGCAGCCGCAACGCTTCCCGCACCGGGACGCGGCTGATGCCGAGGTCGCGGGCAATCTCCGCTTCCACCAGGCGGTCGCCGGGCAGGAAGACGCCGCGTGCGGCGGCAGCGACGATGGCTTCGGCCGCCTGCTCCACCATGGTACGGGGCTGCACCGGCAGCAGGCGCCGAGGTTCCACCAAGACCGGACCGATGGCTGCCGGCGCACCGCTCCGCGCCCGCTGGTCCCGAACAGCCACGCTCATGGCCCCTCTTCCTCGCGAAGACTCAAACATTAAATTCAACCAATGGTTTTGCAAAGAGACATGCATGCAGGCCTGTCGCGCAAGCAACAGCCTGGCTTGCCCCTTTGCGGCCATCGGCCCGGTCCCCGGCGTCCCTCCTCGCAAAGTCGCTTAGGTCAGAGGCTTAGCCGGATCACTAAGCGTGATGTTTCGCACACAGAATGCGAACGGACAAGCATCGAATTTGCGTGTGATCAGCCATCCCGGGCTGGCGGGTCACTCCTTCCATGGGCGCTGCCGCCAGAGGCTCCGCAAATCCGCATCCATCTTGGCGATCATGTCGCGATAGGCAGCGCCGATTACCGGACGCAGGGGCAGGGAGAGCCGCTCGGCCTCCTTCAGGAAGGCAGGATCAGCCAGGGCGGCGGCGAAGGCGGCCTCCAGCCGGAGGCGAATCGGGTCGGACAGGCCCGGTGGGCCGACGATGCCGCGGCTGGCGCCGGCCACCAGATCGAATCCCTGTTCCCGGAAGGTCGGCACTTCCGGAAGGGCGGACCAGCGCTGCGCCATGGCGCCACCTAGGTACCGGATGCGGCCTTCTCGCACCAGGCTGAGCCCGTCGCTCATATTGCCGACGGCAAGCTCCAGATGCCCGCCGAGAAGCGCCTGCATCACCGGTGCGCCCCCGGCGAAGGGCACATGCACCAAGGGCGGCAGCTTCGCCAGCGCCTCGAAATGCAGCATCAGGATGTGGTCGTCGCTGCCGACGCCGGTGGTGCCGTAATTCAGCTTGCCCGGCTGCGCCCGCGCCGCGGCGGCAAGCTCACCCAGATTGCGGATCGGCGAATCGGCGCGGACGAAGAAGCAATTCGGGTCGTCCACCACATTGGCGAGGAAGGTGAAGTCGAGCGCCCGGTAGCGCGTGGGCCGCTCGATCGGGATCGCCTGCAGCACCGGTGCGGTGACGGCGCCCAGGGTGTAGCCATCCGGCGCGGCGTTGAAGATGGCCTCATAGCCCAATTGGCCGCCCGCGCCGGCGCGGTTCGTCACGACGAACCGCGCGCCCGGCGCCCCGTTCGCGGCCAGGTGCTGCGCCACGACCGGCAGCAGCAGCCGCGTCATCACATCCACCCCGCCGCCGGGCGGGAAGGGGACGATGGCCTCGATGGGCCGCTCCGTGGGCCAGGCGGTCTGGGCGCGGAGCAGGCGGGGCGTCGCAAGCAGGGCGGCGCCCACGGCGAGGGCGCGGCGGGTGAGCATGGCATTCCTCCCGGTTCGTCTTTTCCCGGAAGGATGCGGTCACGGGAGGATGCGCGGCAAGCCTCGGTGCGCGGGCGTCACTCCTTCCAGGGCCGGCGCTGCCACAGCGCCCGGAGTGCCGCGAGGTCGCTCGCCATCATGGCGCGGTATTCCTCCCCGACCAGGGGCCGCAGCGGCAGGTTCAGCCTTTCGGCCTCGGCAAGGAAGGCGGGATCGGCCAGCGCCTCCCTGAAGGCAGCCTCCAGCTTTTCGCGGATCGGGGCCGGGATGCCGGGCGGGCCGGCGATGCCGCGGGCGCTGCCGCCCAGGATGTCGAAGCCCTGCTCGCGGAAGGTCGGCACCTCGCCAGCCGGCGCCCAGCGCTGCGGTCCGGCCTGGCCGAGGCAGCGGATGCGCCCGTCCCGCATCAGGGCCAGCCCCTCGCTCATGTTGAGGCTGCCGACCGCCAGCCGGTTGCCGAGCAGGTCGCGCAGGACCGGGCCGGTGCCGTTATACGGGACATGGATCAGCCGCACCCCCGCCGCCGCCTCGAAGGCGAGCTGCAGGATGTGGTCGTCGCTGCCGACGCCGGCGGTGCCGACGCCGAGGGTTTCCGGTGCCCGCTTCGCCGCCGCGGCCAGGTCCTTCAGATCCTTCCAGGGGCTGTCGGGATGCACCCAGAAGCCCCCCGGATCGTCCACCACATTGGCGATATAGGTGAAGTCGGCCGGCCGGTAGCGCGGCGTGCGCTCGATGCTGATGGCATTCATCGCCGTGTTGGTGACGGCGCCCAGGGTGTAGCCGTCCGGCGCAGCGTTGAAATTCGCCTCGAAGCCGAGCTGGCCGCCGGCGCCGGGGCGGTTGGTCACGACGAAGCGCGCCCCGGGCAGGCGCGGCGCGACCTGCGTCAGGATGGCGCGGACCATGGTGTCCACGCCGCCGCTTGGGGGAAAGGGGACGATGACCTCGATCGGGCGTTCCGTGGGCCAGCCCGTCTGCGCCCGCAGGATTCGTGGTACGGCCAGCATGGCCAGGGGCGCGGCAAGCAGGCTGCGGCGTAGCGGCATGGCGATTCCTCTCCCGGTCGGTCGGGCCAGCCTGCGACAGCCCGAGCCGGCGCGCCAGGGGGCGACAGCCGCGCACTGCCGGGCGAGAATGCGGGACAGCAGACAGGGGAGATACCGATGACGCCGGAGGAGAGGGCGGCTTTCGGAGTGGAGGGCAACTGGTCCGTAGCGCGGCGGCACCGCATCCGCTGGGCGGAATGCGACATGTATGCGCATGTCAACCACGCGGCCTATCTGACGCTCTGCGAGGACATGCGGGTGGCGCACTGGCTCTCGCTGGGCGGCCGCTTCGCCCCGGATGCGCCCGGCCCGGTCGTGGCGCAGCTCGAGGCACGCTACATCCGCCCTCTCGGCTTCGATGACGAGGTGCTGCTGACCCTGCGCCCGGCCAGCCTGCGCCGCACCAGCTATGTCCAGGAATACGCGGTGTGGAAGCAGGGACTGGTCTTCTCTGCCCGGGCGGTGCTGGTGCTGACCCGGCAGGATACCGGGGAGCGCATCCCGATCCCTGCCGAGGCGCGACGGATCATGGTGCAGGAGCAGGGGGCGAAGGAGGAGGGGTGAAGGGGGCCCTACAGCCCCCGTTCGGCCCGTGTCGCCTGGAGGTCGTCCTCGATGAAGGCCTGGACGACCTCCTCCAGCGCTTCCTGCTCGGAGAAGCCGAGCATGCGCCGGGCCCGCTCCGCGGTGAAGGTCGCGGGCCAGGCGCCGACGATGGAGGCGATCACCGGATCGGGCGCATGCCGTACCAGGGCACGGGCGGCGGGGCCGGCCACGGTCTCCAGCGCCTCCAGCATCTTGGCGACGGTGGCGCTCCGCCCCGGTGGGTTGATGCCGCGGTCTAGGCCGAGCGGCGTGGTGTCCATGGTCATTGCGTGCAGGAGCCAGTCCACGGCGCGGCGCGGGGAGCAGATCCAGAGGGCGAAGTCCTCCCCCACCGGCAATTCCGTCGGTAGGCCCAGCAGCGGCTCCCGCAGGATCGCCGAGACGAAGGAGGAGGCCGCCTTGTTTGGCCGCCCGGGGCGGATGGTGACGGTGGGCAGGCGGATATTCACCGCATCCAGCATCCCCCGCCGGGTGGCGTCCTGTAACAGCAGTTCCCCGATCGCCTTCTGCGCGCCGTAGCTGTTGGCCGGCAGTTGCCGGGCATCGTCGGGCAGTACCGCATCCTGCCCGCCGCTGAAGCTGGCGACGGAGGAGGTGAAGACCACCCGCGGCGGAGCCGGCAGCGCCCGGCAGGCCTGAAGCACCGCCAGCGTGCCCTGGACATTCACCCTCAGCCCCAGGTCGAAATCGGCCTCCGCCTGGGCGCTGACCACGGCGGCGAGATGGACTACCACCCGCGTCCCCGCCGGGATGGCGGTGGCGACCGCCGCGGGATCGGAGACATCGCCGCCCAGGCAGCGCACCGGGAAGGGGGCCGACAGAGAAGGGGGTGGGGTGAGGTCGAAGAGGGTCAGGCCCTCGATGGGTTGGCCGCCCAACTGGCCATCCCTGGCCAGGCGCTGCGCCAGCTTGCGGCCCAGGAACCCGCCGCCGCCCAGGATCGTGATCGTCATGGCATCCGTCCTCCCGATGCGGGACAGGTTGCCGCCTGGCGGGCCCAAGGCCAAGCTGCGCGTCCATGATCCCGAGCCATCGTTTCCAATTCCTGCTCAACCGCCATGCCGGCACCCCCGGCCTGGTGGTGCTGCCCGATTCCGGCTACCGCCGGGCGCGGGAGGAGATCACCGCTTGGCCCGGCTATGCCCCAACGCCGCTGGTCCCCCTGCCCGATGTGGCGCAGGCCGCCAGGGTGGCCGCGGTTCATTTCAAGGATGAGGGTGGACGCTTCGGTCTGGGCAGCTTCAAGGCGCTGGGCGGGGCCTATGCGGTGCTGCGCCTGCTGCAGACGGAGCTGGCGAAGCGCGGCGTGGCCAATGCCGCGAGTTCCGCCGAGCTGATCGAGGGCAAATGCCGGGAGGCCACCCAGGGCATCACCGTCACCTGTGCCACGGATGGCAACCACGGCCGCAGCGTCGCCTGGGGGGCACAGCGTTTCGGCTGCCGCTGCGTCATCTTCGTGCATGAGCATGTCAGCCAGGGCCGCCGCGACGCCATCGCCCAATATGGCGCCGAGATCCGCGTGGTGCCCGGCAATTACGACGACGCGGTGCGGGCAGCGCAGCGGACGGCGCAGCAGGAGGGCTGGTTCGTTGTCTCCGACACCTCCTATCCCGGCTATACCGAGGTGCCGCGGGACGTGATGCAGGGCTACCGGCTGATGGCCGAGGAAGCGGCGGAGGCGCTGGAGAAGCCGCCCACCCATGTCTTCGTCCAGGGTGGCGTCGGCGGCGTGGCGGCCGCTGTCTCGGCGCAGATGCGCGCCCGCTATGGCACCGCCGCGCCGAAGCTGGTGGTGGTGGAGCCCGACCGCGCCGCCTGCCTGCTGGCCAGCGCCGAGGCAGGCCAGCCGACCACCATCGCGGGCGATTTGGACACGCTGATGGCCGGCCTCGCCTGCGGCGAGCCGAGCATTCTGGCCTGGCAGGAGCTGGAGCGGGCCGCCTTCGCCTTCATGGCAGTGCCCGATGCGGCGGCGGTGGACTGCATGCGCCTGCTGGCGCGGCGGCAGCCGAAGGCGGTGGCGGGAGAGAGCGCGGTGGCCGGCCTTGCCGGCCTGTTGCTGGCATCCCGGGAGCCCTTCGCCCGCACCGCGCTTGAGCTGGAGGAGGACAGCCGCGTGCTGCTCTTCGGTACGGAGGGGGCGACGGACCCGGCGCTCTATGCAAGGCTTGTGGAAGGTTCCACTTGAGGCGCTTGCCCGGGTGTTGGAACTTCCTCTATCTGTTGCAGACTTGACACAGGGCCGTAACGCAAGCCGGCTAATCGGCCGTCCGCGCCAATGATAACGGGAGTGTTCACGCCATGAAGCGCCGTCACCTCACCACGTCTGCACTTGCCGCGGCGCTGGCCAGCCGGCTGCCGCGGCCGGCCGCCGCCCAGGGAGGCAGCGGACCGCTGGAGATCCAGTTCTGGCACGGCCTGCCCAAGCCGCTCGGCACCCAGCTTGAGGAGATCGTCGCCGCCTTCAACGAGAGCCAGCCACGCTACCGCGTGGTGCCGAGCTTCCGCGGCTCCTATTCCGAGACGATGGTGGCGGCGATCGCCGCCTTCCGTGCCAATGCCGCGCCGCATGTGGTGCAGATGTACGAGGTGGGCACCGGCACCATGATGGCCGCCGGCCGCGCGGTGAAGCCGGCCTATGAGCTGCTGGCCGAATCCGGCGTGAAGATCGACTTCAACGACTACCTGCCCCCGGTACGCGGCTACTACGAGTCGTCCGACGGCCGGCAGATGAGCATGCCCTTCAACAGCTCGACCGCCGTGCTGTTCTGGAACAAGGACCACTTCCGCAAGGCCGGACTCGATCCGGAGAAGCCGCCGACGACCTGGCAGGAGATGGAGGCGACGGCGCGCAAGCTGAAGGCTGCGGGCATCGCCAACCCGATGACTACCGCCTGGCCCGCCTGGGTGCAGGTGGAGCAGATGAGCGCGATCCACGACGTGCCTCTCGCAACCCTCGGCAACGGCTTCGGGGGCCTGGGCGCGGAACTGCGGGTGAGCAATCCGCTGATGGTCCGCCATATGGATAACCTGATCGCCTGGCAGCGCGACGGGCTGTTCAAGTATGCCGGCCGCGACAACGCTGGCGACGCGCTGTTCCCGAACGGCGATTGCAGCATGATCATGGCCTCCTCCGGAATCCGCGCCCGCATCACGCGGGAGGCGCGCTTCCAATGGGGCACCGGCATGCTGCCCTATTACAGCGACGTCCCCGGCGCGCCGCGCAACTCCATCATCGGCGGCGCCAGCTTCTGGGCGTTGAACCGCGGGCCGCAGGGTGGGCGGACTCCGGAGGATTGGAAGGGAGTGGCGGAATTCTACCGCTACATCAGCCAGCCCGAGGTGGATGCGAAGTGGCACATGGAGACCGGCTATGTGCCGGTACGGCGTGCGGGTTACGCCATCGCCAAGAAACAAGGCTATTACGAGAAGAACCCGGGCGCCGAGGTGCCGATCGAGCAGCTCCTGCGCGGCGGCGAGACCACCGAGAACACCCGCGGCATCCGCCTCGGCGGCTATGTCGAGATCCGGAACATCATGCAGGAGGAGATGGAGAAGGCCTTCCAGGGCCAGCAGAACGGCAAGCAGGCCCTGGATGCCATGGTGCAGCGCGCCAACCAAGTGCTGCGCAATTTCCAGCGGCAGCACCAGGGCCGCTGATCCTTCGATTAACGGGGCAGGCCGGAGTCCATGCGCAAGAAGGTGATCTTCCGGGGCATTGGCCTGCCCCTTCTGCTGCTGGCGCCGCAGCTTGCGGTGACCATCGTCTTCTTCCTCTGGCCGGCCGGCGCCGCAATCTGGCAATCCGTGCTGCAGGAGGATCCCTGGGGGCTTAGCTCCCAATTCGTCGGCCTGCGCAATTTCCAGGAGGTGCTGGCCGATCCGGCCTGGCGCACCGCCGCCTGGAACACGCTGATCTTCTCCGTCTCCGTTGCCGGGAGTGCCATGTCGGTGGCGCTGTTCCTGGCGGTGCAGGCGGATAAGTCCATCCGCGGCGCCAATGTCTACAAGACGTTGCTGATCTGGCCCTATGCCGTGGCGCCGGCGGTCGCGGCAGTGCTGTGGCTGTTCCTGTTCCACCCTTCCATCGGCCTCATCGGCCGGGCGCTGAACGCCGCCGGCATCCTCTGGGACTACAAGCTGAACGGGGCCCAGGCGATGCTGCTGGTCATCATCGCCGCCGCCTGGAAGCAGGTGAGCTATAATTTCATCTTCTTCCTGGCCGGGTTGCAGAGCATCCCGAAAAGCGTGCTGGAGGCGGCGGCGATCGATGGCGCTCGGCCGACGCGGCGCTTCTGGACCGTAGTGTTCCCGTTGCTCTCGCCCACCACCTTCTTCCTGCTGGTGGTGAACCTGGTCTACGCCTTCTTCGATACCTTCGGCGTCATCCACGCGCTGACCGGCGGCGGCCCTGGCAAGGCAACCGAGACGCTGATCTACAAGGTCTATGTCGAGGGGGTGCAGAACACCAATCTCGGCTCCTCGGCCGCGCAGTCGGTGATCCTGATGGTCTTCGTCATCGCGCTGACCGCGGTGCAGTTCCGCTTCATCGAGCGCAAGGTCCACTACTGATGTCCGTTGCACTGGAAGAGGCGACGCCCGCCGCCCGGCTGCAGGACGATGCCCGGCTGGCCGCTGCGACAAGGCGGCGGCAGCAGCGGGAGAGGTGGATGACCCATCTCTGGCTGCTGCTGGGCGTGTTGATCTTCGCCTTCCCGATATGGATCACCCTGGTCGGCTCCACCCACGACACCGCCACCATCGGCCGCGGCGACGTGCCGCTGCTGCCGGGCAGCCATGGGCTGGAGAATTACACCGCGGCCTTCCAGACCGGCGGCAGCGGCCGCTACCGCTCCAGCCCTGCCGGGCTGATGCTGTGGAACAGCGCGGTGATGGCGATGTGCATCGCCGTGGGGAAGATCGCGATCTCGCTGCTCTCGGCCTATGCTGTCGTGTTCTTCAGCTTCCCCGGGCGGATGCTGGCCTTCTGGACCATCTTCATCACCCTGATGCTGCCGGTGGAGGTCCGGATCATCCCGACCTACCAGGTCATCGTGGCGCTCGACCTGTTCAATTCCTTCGCCGGGCTGACCATTCCGCTGATCGCCAGCGCCACGGCGACGCTGCTGTTCCGGCAATTCTTCTTGACCATCCCGGACGAATATGTGGAGGCGGCGAAGATTGACGGTGCCGGGCCGCTGCGCTTCTTCCGCGACATCCTGCTGCCGCTCTCGGTCACCAATATCGCGGCGCTGTTCGTCATCCTGTTCATCTATGGCTGGAACCAGTATCTCTGGCCGCTGCTGATCGTGAACGACCGTTCGATGGAAACCATCGTGGTCGGGCTGGCCAAGATGATCGGCTCCGGCGACACGCAGAACGAATGGAATGTCATCATGGCGACGGCCGTGCTGGCCCTGCTGCCGCCGGTCCTGGTGGTGCTCGTGATGCAGCGCTGGTTCGTGAAGGGCCTGACGGAGACGGAGAAGTAGCACTTCCATGGCCACCCTCGAGCTCTCCGGCATCCGCAAGTCCTTCGGCGCCACCAAGGTCCTGCATGGCATCGACCTCACCGTGCCCGATGGGGAGATGATCGTCATCGTCGGCGCCTCGGGCTGCGGTAAGTCCACGCTGCTGCGCATCGTCGCCGGGCTGGAGGCGCCGACCGAAGGCACGGTCCGCATCGGCGGGCGGGAGGTGACGGCGCTGGAGCCGGCCGACCGCGACATCGCCATGGTCTTCCAGAATTACGCGCTCTACCCGCATATGACGGTGGCGCAGAACATGGCCTACGGACTGAAGATCCGCGGCCTGCCGAAGGCGGAGATCGCGCGCCGGGTGGGGGAGACGGCGGAACTTCTCGGCATCTCCGCCCTGCTGGATCGGCGGCCGCGGCAGCTCTCCGGCGGGCAGCGGCAGCGCGTCGCCATGGGCCGCGCCATCGTGCGGGAGCCGAAGCTGTTCCTCTTCGACGAGCCGCTGTCCAACCTCGATGCCAAGCTGCGCGTGCAGATGCGGGCCGAGATCCGGCGGCTGCAGCGGCGGCTCGGCGTCACCAGCCTCTTCGTCACGCATGACCAGACCGAGGCGATGACCCTTGGCGACCGGCTGGTGGTCATGCATGCCGGCCATGCCGCGCAGGTGGCGACGCCCATGGAGGTCTGGGCCCGCCCGGCCGATACCTATGTCGCCGGCTTCATCGGCAGCCCGGCAATGAATTTCCTGGAAGGCAGATTGGCCGAGGGCGGCCATGCCGTGGCGCTGCGCGCCGGGCCGGTGCTGCGCTTCGCGGACGGCCCGCGCCCTGGCCCGGAGGGACGGCGCCTCACCATCGGCATCCGGCCGGAGCATGTGGTCCGGGATGGCGAGAACGGACTGGACCTGGCGCTGGATCTGGTGGAGCCGCTCGGCTCGGAAACCGTGCTGCATGGCAGGCTGCCGGGGGGCGAGGCACTGACGGCCAAGCTGCTCGGCGCCGCGCCGGCGGCGGGCGGCTCCCTGAAGGTGGCGATCCCGCCGGCGGAACTGCATATCTTCGACGCGGAAACCGGGCGGCGGCTCGACCCTCGCGATTGACCCCGGCGGCTGGATTGGCGCAGAACCGGTCTGGATCAAAGCGAGGACGGAACCGCCTCGCAACCCCGGGAGAGATTCGATGCGTCGCCGCGATTTCCTGGCTCTCACCGCTGGCAGCAGCCTGGCTGCTGGCCTGACCCGCCCGGTCTTGGCGCAGGATACTTGGCCGAGCCAACCCGTCCGGCTGGTGGTACCTTTCGCCGCCGGCGGGCCCACCGACATCCCCGCGCGCCTCTTCGCCGACGAGCTGTCGAAGATGCTGCCGCAGCGCGTGGTCGTGGAGAACCGCACCGGCGCCGGCGTGGTGGTGGGCAGTGACCTGGTGGCGAAAGCGCCGAAGGATGGCCACACGCTGCTCTACAGCACCATCGCGCATTCGGTGCTGCGCGCGCTGTTCCCACGCCTGCCCTTCGACCCGGTGGCGGATTTCCAGCCGGTGGCGCTGATGGGCGTGATCCCGATGCTGCTGCTGGTGAACAAGGACCTGCCGGCGCGGAACCTGCCGGAGCTGGTGAAGCTGTTCCGTGACAATCCCGGCAAGTACGACTACGGCAGCAGCGGCAATGGCGGCGCTGTGCACCTGGCGACCGAACTGTTCCTGAAGCGCGCCGGCGACCTGAAGGTGAACCACATTCCCTATCGCGGCTCTGCCGCCGCCATGCCGGATCTGCTGAGCGGCCGGCTTGCCATGTTCATCGACGTGGCGGCGGGCGGCCTGCCCTATGCGAAGCGCGGCGAGGCAAGGGCGCTCGGCGTCTCCGCCGACAAGCGCATCCCGCAGGCCCCGGATGTCCCCACCTTTGCCGAGGGCGGCGTCCCCAATGCCGAATCCTACACTTGGCACATGGTCTTCGCGCCCGCCGGCACGCCTGCGCCGGTGGTGCAGGCGATCAACGCCGCCTTCAACAAGGTGGCGGCGATGGAATCGGTGCAGCGCCGCCTGACCGACCTGACCATGATCGTCCGCAGCGACACCACGCCGGAGACGGCGAAGAAGTGGCTGATGGACGAGATCGCGAAGTGGGAGCCGATCATCCGCGACGCGGGGATTAAGATCGACTGACCGGCAGGGCGCGTGCCGTCGCTCAGCCGGTGGCACCGAGGCGGGGGCGCAGTTGCGCCACCGCGGCCTCCGGCGGGGCGACGG
>Ga0207747_1000919_pt1 | contig 25354 bp, 23 predicted proteins | sample HigsolmetaGSP11D_FD_184839 | JGI IMG/M metagenome (GOLD analysis project Ga0207747, IMG submission 184839) | High solid enriched microbial communities from the Joint BioEnergy Institute, USA - SP1-1-D (SPAdes) | ecosystem: Engineered > Bioreactor > SSF (Solid state fermentation) > Aerobic >...
TAAATACGTTTCCCAATTGCCTCAATTGGTGAAAAAGAATTGGTAAGGAAAAAATTGTTTTCAACGGAAAAGTAGATGCAGCCAGTATAGAAAGCGCTTTCGAATACTTGTAGTTTCATGCATCATTTTAACGGGGGCGGCCTCACATGAAAACGGAGGATATCGTAACACAAAAAGCGGAAAACTTGTTTAAAGCATTGAGCACGACCGATAAAGGGCTGACGGCGGCCGAAGCGGCATCGCGCCTTGAAAAATTCAGCTACAACGAAATTGCGGAAGCAAAACACATCGCTTTTTGCAAGATTTATCGCCAACTTCCCCCTCTTGCTGGCAGTCCTGCTCTGGTTGCGAGTATTTATCCTTTATTGGAGGCATGCCGGAGCTCGGATGGGCGATTATTCTCGTTATCATCATGAAAGCGGTCTTCAGTTTCTGGCAGGAATTTAAAGCGGAACAAGCAACGGAAAGCCTGAAAAAAATGCTGCCTTCTTATGTGAAAGTGATCCGGAACGGGCATCAGCAAAAAATCCTGGCAAGGGAATTGGTGTCCGGGGACTTGATTTACTTGGAAGGAGGGGACTACATGCCGCACCGAGGTTGCGTCCATGTTCAGCATCGGGCTATTGTCCAACCGGCTCCTGAATTACGGCGTCATTTTTGAACTGGCGCTTACGGCGTTCCTGATTTATACGCCGTTTATGCAAGGCATATTCGGCACATATCCGGTACCGTTCACCCATTGGCTCTTTTTGTGCCGCTGTTGATTTTGGCGGAAAAGCCAGAAAGCTGGTTGCACGCAGGAAGTTGAATCATGCAAAAGCATAAATGTTCCGGGGGTGGGGTTGTCCCAAAAGCCCCTCTTAAGCAGAAATTTTTCTCCTGAAGCTTCTCAGAACCATTTCTCCGGGAAAATTTTACTCGAACAGTTCTGAGAAAGCTTCTAAGGACCGTTTCCCCGGGAAACTTTTGCTCGAACGGGCCTGCAAAAGCTTCTCAGAACTCTTTTTAATATTTACGCGTATGGCGGTAGAAATGCTGACAAAGAAATTAAAAAAGTTTGTGAATATTCTTAACAAAATTCTTGTCATCTTTTGTTGGAAAAGGGATAATAACTTAAAAAGGAAAAGGCTCTGTTGATGGAAGTGAAAATTCCGCAAAGTTTCACCGCCACCAGAGCAGTAAAAAAGGAGTTTTTCAGCCATGGCAGATGTGAAAATCCGAACATAAGGAGTGAAAACATGAAAACCGTTAAACTGAACGACCGCATTTCTTTCGGTCAATCCGCGCCGTTTGTCCTGATTGCCGGCCCGTGCGTCATTGAAAGTGAAGCATTGGCCATGGAAACGGCTGCCTCCCTTCAGACCATTGCCGACAGGCTCGGTATTCCTTTCGTTTTTAAAGCTTCATTCGACAAAGCCAACCGATCATCCATTTTTTCCAAAAGAGGCCCCGGGCTGGAAAAAGGGCTGGAGATCCTTAGCCGGGTCAAAAAATCATTTGGTATTCCCGTCACATCCGATATCCATGAGCTGTACCAGGCGGAAGCAGCTGCAGAAGTGCTCGACATCATCCAAATCCCCGCTTTTCTATGCCGCCAGACGGATTTATTGCAGGCCGCGGCAAAAACAGGAAAGGCGGTCAATGTGAAAAAAGGGCAGTTCCTTGCGCCATGGGATATGAAAAATGTCATTCAAAAACTGGAAGAATCCGGAGCTGACAAGATTCTGCTCACGGAACGCGGCTCAACATTCGGCTACAATAATCTCGTTGTCGATATGCGGTCATTGCCGGGGATGCGCGGGTTCGGGTATCCGGTCGTATTTGATGCGACCCACAGCGTCCAGATCCCGGGCGGCAACGGCACCTCAACAGGGGGCAGGCGGGAATTCGTGCCGTACCTGGCGAGGGCAGCCGCCGCGGCCGGCATTGATGCGCTGTTTATGGAAGTCCACCCTGATCCTGACCGGGCATGGTCGGACGGGCCGAATATGGTCAAACTCAATGAACTGGAAGAAATTTTAAAACCAATACAGGAAATTGACGGATTGGTGAAAGAACGGGTCACGGCGAACATTCTTTGACGGAGGCGAAAAACATGTTAAGAGACTTGAAACAAAGCGTGAATTATGTTGAAAGCATCCGCGAAGTCCTGGAAACAGAAGCCAATGAAATTTTAAAGCTGAAAGACCGCATCAATTTCCGGATCAATGAAGTAATTGAAATGATTTTGGCGTGCGAAAACAAAGTCGTTTTTACCGGCATGGGCAAATCGGGTATCATCGGGCGGAAACTCGCTTCCACCTTTGCGAGCACCGGCACCCCGGCTTTTTTCCTCCACCCTGGGGAAGCGCTCCATGGCGACCTTGGTAAAATTACGAAAAACGATGTCGTCATTGCCATCTCCAACAGCGGCGAGACATCCGAAATCCTCAACATCATCCCTTCCATTAAAAGGATTGGGGCAAAAATGATTGCGATTGTCGGCTCGAGGAAATCGACGCTGGCGCGGCGCTCGAATCTCGTAGTTGACATCGGCGAGATCGAAGAAGCATGCCCGCTCGGCCTGGCACCGACTTCGAGCACGACAGCGACGCTTGCTTTAGGGGACGCAATCGCCATTGCCCTTCTTAAAGCGAGGGAGTTCACGCCGGAAAATTTTGCCCTTTTCCATCCCGGCGGCTCATTGGGCAGGCGCCTGCTTTTGACGGTCGGGCATGTCGTCAGGAGGAAAAAAGTCAATCCTGTTGTTGCGCTCGACACGGGCATAAAAGATGCGCTTTTCATAATGACGGAAGCGGGTGCGGGTGCGGTTTCGGTCATCGATGATGAAGGCCGGCTGATCGGGATTTTGACGGATGGCGATATCCGGCGTGAACTGATGAAAGGACATGAAGTGCTCGATAAAAAAGTGGCGGATCTGTATACAAAGTATCCTGTTTCTGTCAGCGACCGCCAGCTGGCGACGGAAGCGTTGCGGATCATGGAAGATCGCGCGTTCAATGTGCTTCCGGTTGTAAAGGCAGGGAAGAAACCGGTTGCAATGCTCCGTATCCAGGATTTGACGAGGCTGGGGCTGTAGCGGATGGCGAAGATCAAATGCATTGTAATGGACGTGGACGGCGTGCTGACGGACGGGCGTCTCATCATGGAGGAAGACGGGCAGGAATGGAAAGCGTTCCACAGCATGGACGGGTTGGGCATCACGCTGGCAAAATCGGCCGGTATCCGGTTCGCCATCATTACAGGGCGTAAATCGGGCATTGTCAGCCGCCGGGCAAAAGAACTCGGGATTGATGAAGTGCACCAGGGGATCCGCGACAAGTTCACCGTTTTTACGGAACTTGTTTCGCGGTTCGGCCTGTCTTTTGATGAAACCTGTTATATCGGCGATGATTTGAACGACCTTATGATCATGCGTGAAGCCGGTTTTTCGTGCGCACCAAGGAATGCGGCCAAATGGGTCAAACAGGAAGCTGATTATGTCACAGAAAAAAACGGCGGGGAAGGTGCAGTCCGCGAAGTCATCGATTTGATTTTGTCCAGGCAGTATGATTATGAAAAACTCGCCCTGCATTTTTTATACGAAAAAGTGGAGTTAAAACAGTAAGACAAAAGAAAATTTTTTCATAAAAAAGCTTGACGAATCCAAAAAAATGGTATAACTTTAATGAAAAGTATAAATATTATAGTTCTTATCAAGAGAGGTGGAGGGAATGGCCCAATGAAGCCTCAGCAACCTTCAATGCGCATGTACATTGAAAAGGTGCTAAGTCCAGCAAGTTATGGAACCATAACTTGAAAGATAAGAAGAACGGCTGAGTGTTAATAAAAAGCAAAAGTCTTCTTCTTATTGGAGAAGGCTTTTTTATTTACCATTTGAAGGAGTGTCAAGCATGTACCATACGGAAACGAAACTTGCACAGATCGGAAACCGCAGCGAAGACAGGACAGGCGCCGTCAACCCTCCTGTATATTTTTCTACCGCTTACCGCCATGAAGGGATCGGGCAGTCGACCGGATATGACTACTCCCGCACCGGCAATCCGACAAGGCAATTGCTCGAAGAAACGATTGCGGATCTGGAAGGGGGAGACCGGGGATTTGCCTGCAGTTCCGGCATGGCTGCGATTTTCACCGTTTTGTCTTTATTCCAATCCGGCGATGAATGGATTGTGAGTGATGATTTATACGGCGGTACATACCGCTTGCTCGAGCAGGGCTATAAAAAATGGGGGTTGTGTTGTAAGTATGTAAACACTTGCCATCCGGAAAATATAGAGAAGGAAATCACCCCGAAAACAAGAGCCATTTTTCTCGAAACTCCGACCAATCCCCTCATGCAGCAGACCGATATTGCCGCGGTTGCTGAAATCGCCAAAAAATACGGGATTTTGCTGATTGTTGACAATACCTTTTATACCCCTCTTTTGCAGCAGCCGATCAAACTTGGCGCAGACATTGTCATCCACAGCGCGACAAAATATTTGGGCGGGCATAACGATGTGCTTGCCGGCCTGATTGTCGCAAAAGGGGAAGAGATTTGCGAACAACTCGCCCTTTACCATAACGGCGCCGGCGCCACGCTCAGCCCGTTTGACTCGTGGCTTTTAATGCGCGGCATGAAAACATTGGCTTTAAGGATGGAAAAGCATGAAAAAAATGCAAAAGCTGTAGCGGAATTTCTGAACGGGCATCCGGATGTGGACGATGTGCTTTATCCGGGGAGAGGCGGGATGCTGTCTTTCCGGATCAAGGATGAGGCATGGGTTGATCCGTTCTTAAGGGGCCTGTCTTTGATCACGTTTGCGGAAAGCCTCGGCGGGACGGAAAGTTTTATCACCTACCCGGCAACGCAGACGCATGCCGACATTCCGGAAGAAAAACGGATCCAATCGGGCGTTGACAACCGGCTGCTCCGCTTTTCGGTCGGGATTGAAGATGTGCGCGATTTAATCGCAGATATTGAAAAAGCTTTTGCCAAAATCCATGAAGGGGTGCAAGTGCGATGACAAACGCTTATTCTTTTCAAACAAAGCTTTTACATAACAGCCATAAAATCGACCCGGCAACCGGAGCAGTAAGCGTGCCGATCCAGCATGCTTCGACTTACCACCAGTTCGATGTGGATCATTTCGGGAAATACGATTACAGCCGTTCGCTCAATCCGACAAGGGAGGCGCTTGAAGATGTGATCGCGGAACTTGAGGGGGGCGTGAGAGGCTTTGCATTTTCTTCCGGCATGGCCGCGATTTCGACGGCCTTCCTGCTGCTTTCGGCGGGTGATCATGTCGTCATTACCGAAGATGTGTACGGCGGCACGTTCCGGATGGTGACGGAAGTCTTGTCCCGGCTCGGCATTGAGCATACGTTTGTCGACATGACCAATTTGGAAGAAGTACGGCAGGCTGTCCGCCCTAATACAAAAGCTTTTTATGTGGAGACCCCGTCGAACCCGCTGCTAAAAGTGACCGACATCAGGAAGGTAAGCGGAATCGCTAAAGAAATCGGCGCGTTGACGTACGTGGATAATACGTTTTTAACGCCTGCTTTGCAAAGGCCGCTCGAACTCGGGGCGGATATCGTCTTGCACAGCGCGACGAAATTTTTGTCGGGGCACAGCGATGTTGTCGCCGGGCTTGCCGTTGTGAAAGACGAAGCATTGGCTGCAAGGCTTGGTTTCTTGCAAAATTCATTCGGGGCGGTGCTCGGCGTCCAGGATGCGTGGCTTGTCCTGCGGGGGTTGAAAACATTGCATGTAAGGCTTAAGCAGTCGCAGCAGTCGGCCATCCAAATCGCGCATTATTTGGATGCGCATCCGCTCGTGCGCAAAGTGCATTTCCCGGAACTGGAGCATCATCCGCAGCATGACCTGCAAAAGCGGCAGGCGGATGGGCCGGGCGCGGTGCTGTCGTTTGAGCTGGAAAATGAAGAAGCGCTCCGGGCATTTACCAAGCATGTAAAAATTCCGGTTTTTGCCGTCAGCCTCGGAGCGGTGGAATCGATCCTGTCTTACCCGGCGAAAATGTCCCATGCCGCAATGCCGTCTGAAGATCGGAGAAAACGCGGTATTGCCGACAGCCTGCTGCGCTTGTCGGTCGGGCTCGAGAACCCAGATGATCTCATTGCCGACTTTGAACAGGCATTTGCTTATGTACGGGAGGGGGCAGCTGTGAAATGACAATCAAAAAAGGGGGGCTGCTGACGGCTGGGCCCCCTTTTTGATTTTTTTAAAAGGACAAAAGGAAGCCAGTGGGGCCGTAAATTGTCTAAATAAAAAGGCTAACAAGACAAAATGGAGCCCGCAAAGCCGCCAACTGTCTAATTAATGCAGCATCAATAAAAAGGCTGCCCAACCATCTCGGACAAGCCCTCAACTTTACTCTTCCCAGTTTTCCTTCAAAATAATTTGATCGACAACTCTGGCGCTGGATTTGCCGTCTGTGTCGTCGAAGAAGTATTGGACGAACGGTTTGATTTTATGAATATCGAATTGTTCCTTTTTGATCGTTTCAATCATTTCGTCCGTATTTCGGATCAGCGGGCCTGGGATAAAGGATTTGTAATCGTAGTAGAAATCTCGCTTCCGCACATATTCTTCCACATCGAAGGCAAAAAACAACATAGGTTTGTTCAATAAAGCAAATTCGAAGCAAACCGATGAGTAGTCGGTAATCAAAATATCCGTTACAAACAGCAGGTCATTGATTTCACGGTAGGACGAAAAGTCATAGAAAAAGTCGCTGTACTGGTACGGAATGCTAAAATCATTTTTCACGAACGGATGGATCTTAAATAAAAAGACATACTCATCCTTCAATTCATGGTAAAGCTTGTCCAAATTCAGCACTTCCATCGGGAAATGGGCGGACTGTTGGCCGTTTCCCCTGAATGTTGGGGCAAACATGATGACTTTTTTATCTTTCAAAAACGGATATTCCTCATACAGCGAAGTTTTTACCTGTTCCTGGTAAGCCTTATCGAAAAAGACATCGGTCCGCGGGATGCCGGTCGGGATGACTTTCTCAATGTCAATGCCGAACCCTTCCGCATAATGTTTGGCAATATTATGCGAGCTGACAATCGCCTTCGTGTAATTGCGATGGTTTTTCGATTTCGGCGATGGTCCGCCCGGGCGCCCGAGCCGGCTGAAGCCGAACGTTTTAAACGCGCCGACCGCATGCCATAATTGCACAAGCTCGGCATTTTTGCGGATCTTGAGCGGATAGACCATCGGATAAAAGTCGTCCAGCAGGATGAACTTGGACGTTGCCAAATGGTAGGCGAGCTTGACGATGTCTTTGTACGATTTTTCCGCTGCGATCCCTTTTTTCAGCATAAAATGATAATCGAATTCGAGGCCGCGCCGGACCATTTCATCAAATACGAATTTAAAATTCCCGCTCAAGTCTTCCCGGCTGTCGGATGCAAACAAGATTTTCTTTTCCTTTAGTGGGAGCAGTTTGAAAATTTTATATAAAGTCCGGAATCCGACTGACCGCATGAAACGGTAAAAAATGCTGCCTTTTTTCATTTTTTCGAGATTGTACTCGGACGGGTCCAGGTCTTTCAGCTTGGTCGATTCAATTTTCAGCGTTTTTTCCGCTTTATCGTAAGTGGCCAATAAATTATATTTCAATTCTTTCCGTGCAGAGAAATATTCCATTTTGGCCGTATAAAATTTTTGATCGAGAAAATGTTCGATATTGCCGAGCGGATACCGTTTCACATATCTTTTTACGCCTGAGACATGCGCGTCTATATCAATATAGGTTTTATATACGGACTCCGGAAGCGGCATGTTTTTGGACGTGATTGTAGAAAAATTGACTTCCCCTTTAAAACCCGCCCAGTAGTACTGTTCTTTTACATCATCCGGAAGGGAGCCGTCGATTTCGCCGATATACACATCGGATAAAGGAATATAAATTTTATTATTTTTCCCGTCAATCAGGACGAGCCTTTTCCTGACGAGATCTTCATCATGCAACGGGATATTTTCAAGGTAAAAATAGCCCCGGATCCTCATGATCGGACCATTCCAGTAAAGGCCGGCCACCTTCCTTTTGGCGGTGAGGTACCTCTGCTCTTCGATATTCGGAATGACCGGGGATAAATTTTCCAGCAGTTCAATTTCATCTTCCCACTGGCTCATATCTGCCTGGCTGGAGTCAGGCTGTCTGCTAAAAAGTTTGTTGCGGATTTTCCCCGCAATCCTTCTTAAACCCATTTACCAAAACACTCCTACTCAAAAATAAGTTGTTACATTGGCCGGGTGCGTCCGTAATTTCCGGGAATTTTAAGCGGCGCCTTTTCCGGCTGGATCAATGTGTCTACAATCCGTTTACTTGCCTGTCCGTCAAAATCGTCGAAAAAACGGCGTGCAAACTGCCGCACTTTTTCCAAATCGTAGTTCCCGTTTTTGATCCATTGCGCCAATTTGTCCGTCCGGTCGAAAATCGGCCCGGGCACAAATGTCCCGTAATCATAATAAAAATCCCGTTCTTTGATATAATCTTCAATATCTTTCGCATAAAAAGCAATCGGGCGGTTCAAAAGGCTGTAATCGAAAATAATAGATGAATAGTCTGTAATCAAAAGATCTGCCGTGAACAGGATTTCCTCAGTGGTAAAATCTTCATCCAATTGGTATAAAAAGCCTTTGAGCTCCGGACCGGCCTCTATTTTTGATGTCACATACGGATGCAACTTAACGATTAAAGCATAATCGGCACCTAGCACTTTTTGCATAACGGTAAAACGGGGATATGGGGAGTATTCCGTTTCCCCATGGCTTTTTCCCCTGAACGTCGGGGCGAATAAGACCAATTTCTTTCCCCGCAGTTCCGGATATCGCGAAAGCAATTTTTGTTTTGCCCGCAAACCGTTTTTCTTTTGAAATAAAATATCCGTGCGCGGGAGACCCAAAGGCACGATATTTTCGGCAGACATCCGGAAAGCTTCCGCATAAAACGGGATGACTTCAGATGAGCTGACGACCACTTTGGAATAATTGGAGTGGACAGGAATATGTTTTGTATAAGCCTCGCTCGGGCCGAATGCTTTGCCGACGATGCTGTAGCCAAATTTTTTAAATGCACCTGCCGCATGCCACAGCTGGATGACTTTTGTATTCCTCTTCATTTTAATTAAATATAGTGGAAAATAATAGTCGTCAATAATAAAATACGCACTTGTAGCGATATGGTAACAAGCCCTCAGCATATGGAAAACATATGACAACTTGCCCGTTTTGGTAGATTTCATTTTTTTGAACAAAAGCGTATAACGAAACCCGGGGCGTTTTTTTAACTCGTGATATAAGCAGGCTAAATTACCTTGGATTCGGTCCGCCCGGTAAGAAGCAAAAGTAATTTTTTCCGGCCTGTAAGGGAAAAACAGGCAGCATAGATTGTAAACTGTGCGGACGAGCAGCTTTATGAAAAGCGTCGGCAGCAATTTCAGTGTGTTCATAACTTTTGAATCCCTTCTATATAAAATACGGCAAGGCAATGCGCAGCCTGAAAACTAAATTTGCCATTCCAAAATCGTTTTTCCCCAAGGGCTTGTTAAATCTTTCTCAAACGTATGGATCAAATCCGCGATGGACCTTACTGCGTTGACGGAGCCGACAAGTGTTTCCAAGTATTCGATAACATCCGGGTTCTCGGATAAAAAGCCAACCGTTGTTTTAAAATCCTGATATCCGCTCCTGCTTGAGCCGATCAGTGTGAGCCCTTTTTCAAGCACCATCCGCGTATTCACTTCAATCGGATATTCAGACACGCCGAGAAGTGCAATGGATCCTTCAGGGTTGATGATGTCAATGATTTGGCCGACCGCATCCTGGCTACCTGCACCGCCGACGCATTCAAAAGCATGGTCGACCGCAAGCCTTTCCGGAATCTCATTAATATGATAAGTGGCATCGGCAAATGAGAAATTTTCCAGCTTAAAAGCGGTTTTGCCGAACACGTATACTTTGCATGCTTTAAATTTCTTTTTTAATAGAAGCGCCGTGATATACCCGAGGTTTCCGTCACCCCATACCCCAAAAACTTGACGGCGCGTATGGGATTTCCGTTCAAATCTTGAAATGGCATGCATGGCGACCGTAACAAGTTCTGTAAAGGCTGCAACAGGAGGGTTCAGATTTGCGGGCAATGCGATAAACCGGTCCCGCCTTAAGAAAATATAATCCTGCATGAAACCATCATAGCCGCTTGAACGGAATTTACTTGTGCGCAAATAGTTTTCTGCGATCACATCATCTGTTTCAACAGGTGTATTGGGCACCATGACAACTTTTGTTCCGGTCGCTATTTCGCCTCTCGGGTCAAACACGACTTCCCCGACGCCTTCGTGGATCAGCGCCATCGGCAGTTTCTTCGCCAGTGCCTCTTTCCCACGCTTGCCTGTGTAATATCGTTGGTCGGCTGCGCAAATCGATAAGTGGGTCGGGCGCACGACGACGCAAGCGGAATCGTTGATGGCATAGTCTGTATATGCAATTTCAAACTGGCGGGGGGAAACGAGGCGGTATACTTGGTTAATCATTTGCAATCCCCTCCTGGAGAATGGCATTTGCGACTTTCAAATCGTAAGGCGTCGTGATTTTAATATTAAACATTTCACCTTTTACAATTTTGACATCAATGCCTGAAAGCGAACAAATTTTGCAGGCATCCGTCAGCTCGGATTTTTGGGCTGCCGTCAATTGATTGTAAGAGCTGACGAGCGTTTTGATATGGAAACTTTGCGGCGTCTGCCCCTGGTACATCATGTGCCGTTTCGGGATTTGCGAAATAGACTCGCCGTCTTCCGATTCAATGATTGTATCAATCGCTCCGATGGCGGTATCGACGGCTTTATATTTTTGCACCAGCTCAATATTTTCTTTAATAATCCGGTGTGTTAAAAACGGGCGGACGGAATCATGGGTGACGATATAATCGTCATCGAATAAGCCAAAAGTTTGCTCTATGTAACGGATCCCGCTCATAATCGATTCATTCCGGTCGCTCCCGCCTTCTACCACAACCAGGCGTTCATGATAGCCGATATACCTTTGGATAATATCGTTTGTATAATTCAACCATTCTCTTGGAGAGACGACGATGATTTTATCGAATTCGGGATTTAAAATAAATTTTTCAAGGGTGTGGATCAATATTGGCTTTTTATTTAGGGCGAGGAATTGTTTTGGCATATTGACATTGCCCATCCTGGTTCCTTTTCCTCCGGCCAGTATTTCAGCGTAAATCACAGACATACAGCTCCTTTTAATCGTTTATCTTATGACTGGTATCATATAAAACGATTATTAAACTTTTATTAAAATATGGGGAGATTCTCTCATTTCATGAATCGGGCGCAAAAAAAAACAGTGATCTTATACCAAAAGGTAAAATCTCACTGCCGTATTTTGTCAATTTTCAATGTAAAATTTAATGGTTATCTCGAAATTTGCTTCGCGCCGTACATCCGTTGGCCTCCCCGCTTGCTGCAGGGGTCCAGGAAATGAACAATGATCAACACTGTCCGCTGGCACAGCCTTTCAATGATGAATGGCCCGTGCCACAACTTTTCCCGGCAAAAGCGTTTCTTCACGGCCGAATAAACGGATCCGCAATGCTTCGCCTTCGGTTAAAACAACGGTCACAGACCCGCGGGTGACTTCGATTTGGAGCTTGCGGTTTTGGTACGTAAGGCGGAAAGCGTAGCGTTCCCATTGTTCCGGAATGGACGGGTCCACGGAAAGGCCGCTTTCTTTAATCCGGACGCCGGCGAACCCGTATACGATCGACATCCACGTTCCGCCCATATTGGCCATATGGAGGCCGTCTTTCGTGTTTCCGTGCGTATTGTCAAGATCGAGACGGGCGGTTTCGATAAAATAGTGGTACGCTTTTTCCGCTTCCCCGAGTTTGGATGCCATGATGCTGAAAATGCAGGAAGACAAAGACGAATCATGTGTCGTCACTTTTTCATAGTAATGGTAAGAATTTCGGATGGTTTCCGGGTCTGCTTCATCTTCCAGCAGAAAATGCGCAAGCACCGTGTCGGCCTGTTTACATACCTGGTAGCGGTAAATGGTCAGCGGGTGGTAGTGCAAAAGGAGCGGGTAGTGGTCCTTTGGCGTATGTTCAAAATCCCAGACCGCTTTTTCAAGAAAGCTGTCATCCTGCTTATGAATGCCGAGTTTTGCATCATAAGGGAGATACATGGCGTCCCCGGCTTTTTGCCATTCCGCGGCTTCTTCGCCCAATAAGCCGATCCGGTCGCAAAGCTCCGTAAAATACGCCGGATCTGTTGTCTTCAGCCAATGGTAAAAGTGATGGGCCGATTTCAAATTAAATTTTGCCATCACGTTCGTGTAGTAATTATTGTTGACAATTGCCGTGTATTCATCAGGCCCGGTGACGTCTTCAATGACAAATTTCCCGTCCCGGTTGTAATGGCCCGTTTCCAGCCAAAGCCTTGCCGTTTCTGCGAGCACCTCGACACCGTATTGTCTCATAAAAACTTCATCATGCGTGGCATAAAAGTACTGGACATAGCTGTACGCGATGTCCGCACTGATATGGTACTGCGCCGTGCCGGCAGGGAAGTAGGCTGAGCATTCCGTGCCGGAAATGGTCCGCCACGGGAAAAGGGCGCCTTTTTTGTGCCCCATTTCTTTTGCCCGGGCCCGCGCGTGGTCGAGGATATTGTAGCGGTAAAGGAGCAAATTCCGGGCGATATCGGGGCGCGTCAGCAGAAAGACAGGAAAAATATAAATCTCGGTATCCCAAAAATAATGCCCTTCATAGCCTTCTCCGGAAAGCCCCTTTGCTGCGATGTTGCTCGCGGAGTCTTTTCCGACGAATTGTAGCAGCTGGTACAAATTAAAACGGATCCCTTCCTGCAGTTTCGGATCGCCGCTGATTTCGACGTCCGCCGCTTTCCAATATTCGGACAAATACCTTTCCTGCTCTTTTAAAAAGAAAGAAAAATCCTTGCCTTTCACGCTTTCCTGGATAGCGGCGGCTTTTTCGGCCACATTTCCATGGTGGCGGAGTGTATCGGTATAAATATTAAATTTTGTGACGTTTACCGGCTGGTCAAGGCGGAAATCGATGATTGCACGGACTTGTTTTTCGGCTGCTTCAAACCTGCATTCGCAAGGGACGGATACGGTATGGGACGCGGCGCATGCCGTTTCCAGTCCGGAAACAAATGCCCGGGTGCTGACAACGCTATAATCCCCGATCTGCTTTGCTTCTGTGACGGCGAGCCTTTTTGCATCCCCGGAGGCGATCCGCGGGTCGTTTTTGTTCACATAGTTTTCCACATCGCCGTTGACAGTGGAAACAATCCTCACCGGCCCGGAAAAGTTCACCGGTTCCAACGACAGTTCGATTGCAAACAGTTCCCGCTGCACGAAGGAAACCAATCGTGAAAACGTAAGCTTGATTTCTTTTCCTGACGGCGAGCGCCAGTGTACGGCGCGTTCGGAAAATCCGCGGTCCATGTGAAGCGTTTGGCAAAAAGACAGGACTTTTCCTTCGAAAAGGGAGAAGTGTTCCTTTTCTTCGCCAAGATAGATTTGGATTGTCTGCGCGTCAATGATGTTCAGCATTTTTTGCTGGGTTTCCGGGAACCCGTACGCTTTTTCCCCGTACTGGATTTCGGTAATATCGTGAAACGCGTTGATATAGGTGCCGCGGATGGAGGGTTCTCCTTTTGAATAGCCTTCTTCAAAGTTTCCGCGGACGCCGAGATAGCCGTTTCCAAGTGCAAATAAGCTTTCATTTACTAATAAGTTTTGTTTATTGAATTCCTTCTTTATAATTTCCCATGCCATAAGACGTATCCTCCAACGAATTTTTTTCTGTTTTATACGCCGATGGGCAAACGCCCTCCGCATCTCGAATTGTCCTGCGCGCCCAGCCCTAAAAGGCCGAATAACCTTGCCGTCATGAAGTCAAAAAGCGGACTTCCTGTAGGCAGGAACATTCGCCTGTCGGGGATGAGTAAGGCGCCTCCACATTTCGTTTTGTCCAGCTGCGGGCGTTATCGGCTAGCGGATTTTCCTGCCTCCTCCCTACGATAAGTCAACATCGGTTCGCCTGCCGGCTCACCGTGTTTCCTTTATCTCAGTCAGAGGCCTGGTAAAATCCGTACGCCGATAGGCCAACGCCCTCCGCATTTCTTATTCCTTCACGCCGCCGCTTGTGAGCCCGGAAACGATTTGTTTCTGGAATAATAGCACGATGATCAATGTCGGAATGGTGACGATGGTTGTGGCTGCGGCGACTTGGCCCCACAAAATTTGGAACTGGGTGCGCAGGTAGGAAATGGCAACCGGCACGGTATGGTAATTCGCATCCGAGTTGAGGGTAATCGTCAGCAAAAATTCGTTCCATGCCGCAATAAAGACAATGATTGCTGTGGTGAACACCCCCGGCGCAGCAAGCGGAAAAACGATCCGGAATAATGTCTGGACAGGCGTGGCGCCGTCAATTTTTGCCGATTCCTCAAGCGCGAGCGGAATCTGGTTGAAATGCGTGACGAGAATCCAGACCGCCGTCGGCAACGTGATTGTCGAATACGGTAGGACAACCGCGTACGAATTGGTCAGGTGCAAATGCAAAAATAAATTGTAAATCGGCCCGATGACAATCATTTGTGGGAACATCGAAACCGCAAGGATCAGCCCGAGCAAAAGATTTTTCCCTTTAAAATCAAACCGCGAAATTGCGTATGCCGTGAAGGTCGCGATTAAAATGATATAAACGGTCGTTGTTGTGGCGACGATAAAACTGTTTTTCACCGATGTCATAATGCCTTTGTGAAAAATCTGCGTGTAATTCTCAAGTGTCGGGTGATGGGCAATAATTCGGAAAGCCCCGTCGCCAAAGATTTCCCCGTCAGGTTTAAAGGAGGTGATAAAGATCCAAAAAAACGGAAATATCATACCAAACAAAAACACGGCAATCAGGGCGATGATTACATAATTCCATTTGCGGTTCATTTTCATGGTGTTCCCCTCCTTTAGTTTTTGTCCATGAGGTTGGCGCCGAGCACTTTAATATAAATGGTGGCAATGACGGCCACGCAGACAAACATAATGGTGACGATAACCGAGCCGTACCCGAAGTTCGTCTGCCCGAACATTGTTTTATAGCTGTAGACGGACATTGTTTCGGTTGCGCCGCCCGGTCCGCCGCCCGTCAGGACATAAATCAAATCAAATACCCGGAAAGCGTCGAGCGTCCTGAACAAGAGCGCCACCAAAATGGAAGGTTTTAAAAGCGGCAGCGTAATCCTGAAAAACTGCTGGATTTTTGTCGCGCCGTCAATGGCGGCTGCTTCGTACAACCCGTTCGGAATATTTTGCAGGCCTGCCAGCAGCAGGAGGGCCATATAAGGGGTTGTTTTCCAGACATCGGCCAAAATGGTGGACACCATTGCGCCGGTATCGGTTAGAAGAAGGACGCGGGAATCGCTGATGATCCCGACCGCCTGGAAAAAATTCGCTACGACGCCGCTTGTGCCGTCATACAAATAGCTCCACATCAATGCGGCCACGGCGGTCGGAATTGCCCACGGGATCAGGGAAGTGGTCCGGACGATGCCCTGCCCTTTAAACGCTTTGTTCATGATCATGGCAAGCCCGAGGCCGAGGGCAAATTCAAGGAAAACTGAAACAACGGTGAAAAGTACCGTATTCCATAAGGCTGAGCCGAGCCGCTTGTCATGCAGCGCATCTTTATAAGCTTTTAAGCCGATAAAATTGGAAGGTACAAAGCTTCTTTTGAAATCTTTTACGATTTTCGATAAGTTTTTTCCGTTCGGTGTATTGTATTTGGCATTGATTTCCTTTACGAGTTTGGATGAATCATGATAAAGCCCCATCAGCTGCTTTTGGTCGGACCGGCTGATTTTTTGGACACCTTTTTTGCCTCTGTACTGTCTGGCGACGGCAGCTACATGGTCCACAAGCTTGTCGACTTTTTGCTGGTCATTCGGATCGGTAATTTTTGCGCGATCTTCTGTCAGAAACAGCCTGACATACGTTTGAGTTTCGTCAAATAAATCAAAATTGTAGCGCGGGCTCACATACAGTCCGGCTTTTTGCTGGTTGTTCAGCTGGTAGTCAAAAAAAGTATAGGCGAATGACTGCGCAATCGGCCAAAGGGAGAATACGCCAATAAACAGCAGGGCCGGGAGTATAAATAAAAAAGCCTGCAGACGGTTTTTCTTCATGATGATGGCACCTCTTTTCGCATGATATAAGGGGCAGGAATGACTAGGACACTTTTACTTTGGAATATGCTTCTCCGCGGTTCCCGGGTTTTTGGATTTTCGCTGATAAATTTGACCTTTCCGCTAATTTTCTGGCCATTTCCGCCGATTTCTTATTAAAGTCCTCCGATTTCCCCAGCGTTTTCGCTGATTCCGCTCCTGGGCAAGGCGCTTCCGCATTTCTTTTTAAAAAGGCTCTAATGTTTCATTAGAGCCTTTTTGATGCATATGCACCATTAATATAAGAAGCAGGCGTCCGGGGCGGTTTTCTCCCTTCCGCCCCGGACGGATGCATTACTTCTTGCCTACTGCGTCCTGAATGGTCTTCGCCGCATCATCCAAATTTTTGCCGGTGCTTAAATATTTGTGCGCCGCAATTTGGATTGTATCGGAAACTTTGTTGTACTTCGCGGATACCGGGCGGGCGATCGTCGTTTTCAACGCTTTTTGGAAGCCTGGCATCGTCAGCATTTTGTTTTCTTTTTGGACTGCAGGATCGTTTAACAGAGCATTGTATCCAGGCAGGTAGCCGCCTTTCGTGGACATAATTTTCTGCCCTTCTTTGCCGGCTACGAATTTCATGAACTCCCAGGCGCCTTCAATATGTTTCGAATTTTTGTTGATGCCGAGGAGCCAGCCGCCGACAGCACCGCCGTTTGGAAGCGGGGCAATGCCGACATCCTGGATTTTAATTTTCACGCCTTCCCCGCCGGCTTTAACCGTCCCGTATTGGTACGGCCAGTTGCGGGCGAATACGGATTTGCCCTGCACAAAGCTGTTGACAGTTTCAGATTCCATATAATTCAGCAAATCTTTCGGCGCCCATGCCGCTTTTGTGAAATTGTACATCGTTTGCAGGCCGCCTTTAATATCTTTGTAATGGTCCGTGAATTCCGTCACGTTAACGGTTAATCCTTCATATTGTTTCGACTGGTAAACAAACCCGTTTGTTGTCCCGCCTTTGCCGGCATATTTTGCGGCCATTTCGCCGAGGTTTTTATAAGTGTAATTGCCGCTCTCAAGTTTAGCTGCATCGTCTTTGCTGACAATATCGGAACGGTAATACAAAATGCCGAGATCCGGGAAGAATGGAAGCGTGTATTGTTTTCCTTCATAGTTTCCGGAAGCCATCGAACCGGCATTGAACTGGTCTTTTGTCATGTTGGCATCCATCATTTTTTGGTCGATCGGGACGAGGTACCCTGCACCTGCGAATTCCCCGGCCCATACAACGTCCATCGACAAAATGTCATATTCGCTCGATCCGCTTGAGAGGGAAGTGAGCAGCTGGTCGTGCATTTGCGCGGAGTCATTTGTCATTTGCACCCATTCGACTTTATACTTTTTCGACTGTTTGTTAAAAGCAGCGATCACATCTTTCGTCGCCGGTGTGTTATCGTTTTGTGCCGCAAACTTTAAGACGATCTTTTTCGAAGAACTGCCGCTATTGTTGTTTGACTTCGAAGTTGAACTGCTGCCGCATCCGGCCAGTACGCCGGCAATGAGTGTAAGCGCTGCCAATATTGAAACGGTTTTCTTCCACATACCAAAGCCCCCTTTAGTTTGGTTGTACTATTACACCTTGAATTTTAGCTTGTATGCGCATACAATGATATTAGAATCTTTGGATCTATGATAAAATTTTTAGCCATTGGGGCGAATGCCATGAAACAAACTTCCATCAGCAATTCCATTATCGAACGCTATCTTTCGTACCGGGTCGAGCACCAGCGCGAATATTTTCTGCATCCGCCTTATATGATGGAAAAGCAGCTCCTCAATGCCGTAAAAGAAGGCAGAATGGAGGAGGCTGTTTCGATTTTGGAAAATATCAATACTTTGGAACGGGCAAAACTCGCGGAAGAACCGGTCCGTTCACTCCGTAATTCCTTGATCTGCATCTGTACCCTTTTTACAAGAGCGGCAATCGAAGGGGGCGTACCGCCGGAAACCGCGTTTAATGTCAGCGATGCGCATATTTTGGAGATTGAAAGAATGGAAACATTAGAACAGCTTTTTCAGCTGGAGTACAATATGCTGCGCAACTTCGTGGAAGCGGTTCAGCAGGCCAGGAAGCAGGAATGCCGCTACAGCCATGCGATCCATATGGCGGTGGCATACATCCATGAAAATATTCTGCAGGTGATGACGCTCGAATCTTTGGCAAAGCATGTTTATTTAAATCCAAGCTATTTGTCCCATCTTTTTAAAAAAGAAGTCGGCGTATCCGTGACAGACTATATTAATAAAAAAAGAATAGAAGAATCCATTTATTTTTTGCTGCATACCAATATCTCTATTTCGGAAATTGCCCTGCTTTTCCATTTCTGCAACCAAAGCTACTATACCTCGCTTTTTAAAAAATACATGGGCATGACGCCAAAGGAATTCCGCGAGCAGAACGGGAATTAGCCCTGCCCGTGTTTAAACCAGTCCGCCCCCTCATCCATATGGAGAAACGGGATATCTGTATCCACTTTCCCTGTAATCCGTGTGAGTTCTAAATCCTCTCCGGCAAGCCATTTTGCAAAATCAAACCGGGCGAGCTCGCTGTCTCCGCCCAAAGCGATCCATGCTTCGAGCTTTTTCGGCAGATAAACCGCGGTATGGATCGTTCCCGCCCAGCTGCCGTACAGTTCCGAGAAAACGCCTTGGTCCCTGGCGTTTAACAGCCGGAATGCTGCTTTTGCATTCGCAATTTTTTCTTTTTGCCCCGCTAAAATTTCCGTTCTCCTTTTTGAATCCGCAAGATGGTGGCGGTTTTCTTTTTTCAGGATTTCAAAGTGGTTGGCGCAAATATTTCCTTCCCTTACCGCCACGCCCCGCGGCGAAGCTTCTACAATGCGCGTCTCACCGCTTTTGTCATAAATGACATAACTGAATGAATGGCGGTGCGGGATGTCTATCAGCATGCGGACGGCCTCCTGTACGTTGGCGCACGATTCGAGGATGAGCCTTCCGATCATGCAGCAGATGAAGCCGTCGCCCGGATTTTTCCGGTGGATAAACGTATACCCGATTGCCAGGCCTTTTTCATTCATACCATCCATTCTCCCTGTTACGCGCTGGCTCGGCCCGATAATGGCATAACCGGTATCAGCAGGCTGAAATAAGACATACCGTCCTTCATATGTTTTCGGATGGTAGTCGTAGTTCCGGGCGAGAAAATTTTTCCCGGTCAAAATGGAACAGCCTGATTTTGCAATGTCGAGCCGGTAGCCGCCAAACTCCATCAGCACCTTCTCCATCGGCCACGCGAGCGCTTCCTGAAGTCCCTCCAGTTCGTCCCATATGGCAGGCGCAAAACGGGTAATCGCTTTTTTCGTTTCCACGGCATCGATCGTAAAACGTGGCTTGCGAATTTTCCATTGGTTTGCGCGGTTTTCCACGGCCAGCGAATGTTTCAGTGCAAGCCCCTGCTTGTACCCGAATTCGTAGTGTGTGCCGCGGAACTGGATGACATCGCTGTAAATTTCTTTCATTCCTGATCCCCTTTTCATTGTTGCTATTGTTAAGCATACCGGACATGCCGGAAAAGGGAAAGAAAATCACTTTTTTGTTAAGGCGCCCGATAATAGGACGATATAAAGATTGAAAGCTATATTAATAGGAATCTACACAAAAAGGGGAATTCGAATGAAGAAAAGGATCGTCATCCCGGCACTTTGTTTTGCCGTAATGTCCACGCCGGCTTTCGCGAAATCTGTCCATGCGGCTTCTTCCCCCGCTTCAAAAACGGTTGTAAAATACGTGGATGTTCAGAAAGGTTCAAATCTGCTTTTACGCGCGAAAGCATCAAAAAGCGGTACGGTCCTCGCTAGGCTGCCGCGCGGGACAAGTGTTACTGTTTATTCGGTATCAGGCGGCTGGTCGAAAGTCAAAGCCGCCGGCAAAACCGGATATGTCAGCACTGCCTATTTGGCTGCGGCAAAACCGGCCTCGACTCAAGCGGGCAGTGCAGTGAAAACTGTTACGAAATATGTCAACATTGACAAAGGCTCGAATCTGCTTTTACGGTCAGAGCCGTCGAAAAGCGCATCCGTTTTGGCGAAACTGCCGCGCGGAGCAAGTGTTACCGTTTATTCCATTTCCGGAAGCTGGGCGAAAATCAAAGCAAATGGGAATACAGGATTTGTGTACGCGAAATATTTAAGCACCGCAAAAATTGCAACCAGTCCCCAAACGGTAACGAAGTATGTGGATGTCGATCCCGATTCCTCCCTGCTCTTAAGGAAAACGGCATCGGAAAAAGGAACTGTCCTGGCAAGGCTGAAACGGGGAACAAGCATAAAAGTTCTCTCTGTTTCCGGCAGCTGGGCGAAAATCAGTGTGTCCGGCAAAACCGGATATGCCAAGGCATCTTATTTATCTGCAACAAAACCTGCGGCTGTTGCGATAAAATATGTCAATGTGCCGGCCAATGATCCGTTAAACATGCGGACAGCCCCTTCTGCTTCTGCATCCATCATCACGAAACTGGCGAGGGGCGTAAAAGTGGAAGTTTATGCGGAAACAACCGGCTGGTCAAAAATCAAAGTTTACGGCACAACCGGTTATGTAAGTTCAAAATCTCTATCAACCACGAAGCCATCCGGAAGCGCGTCCCCAGGGGGAAGCACGGGCACAAGTTCCGGTGGTGTTTCGAATACAGGCACATCCAATACGGGCGGTAAAGCAGGAAGCGTTACAAGCGGCACATCGAACACCGGAACAACGGGGAGCACCGCGAACGGCACGGTGAACACAGGAACTTCTGTAGGCCAAACATCGGGGGCATCCAATACGGGCGGTACAACTGCAGGCCAGACAACAGGGACCACATCCGGGGGCAATCCGGCATCCGGAACTACAACTACGAACGGCACATCAACCGGCCAAAACACGAGTTCCGCGGGCAGCAGCGCATCAAACACAGGATCTTCGGGCAGCGGCACATCACCGCAGCAAACGCCGGCAGTCACAAAATATGTGAATGTCCAGGCCGGCTCGGCTTTGAACATGCGCCAGGCCCCGTCCACAAGTGCATCCATTATTACACAGCTTGCGAGGGGTACGGCCGTCCAGGTTATTTCCGAAACGGGCGGCTGGTCGAAAGTAACCGCGAACGGCACAACCGGTTATGTAAGCAGCCAATACTTGTCGGAAACGCCTGTCGGAACAAGTATCATCGATAAGACCTATCAATCTTATTCTGTTTCGCTGGATCAGATGGCGGGCATCGAAATGGCGGCTTATCCGCAAACCGACAAAAAATACAGCACGTATATCCGTTCGGATGCCCTGATCGTTGATGACACAGCCCATCCGACAAAAGGCGTTGTCTTCGGATCCGGTTGGAATGTGAGGGGCGGAGCGGGGACAAACTATTGGGTTGTCGGCCAAGTCTTGAACGGGGAAACGGTTGAAATTTTGTCTGTTGAAAAAGGGACGGACGGAAAAACATGGTACAAAATTTCCTATAATAAGACATGGGTGAATGCAAGCCCGGATGATGTGAAATATTATTTGGATCCCACGAACTTCGCCAATGACCCGGTCCAGTCTCTCCAATTTTTAAAGCTTTCGGAAACAGCGGGGCTGGATAAAGAAGAAGTAAATGAAAAGATTTTAGCAGGAAAAGGCGTGCTGTCCGGCCAGGCGGAAAGTTTCATTACGGCCGCAGATTTGTACGGGATCAACGAAATCTACTTGATTGCCCATGCGCTGCTGGAAACTGGCAACGGGACGTCTGAACTGGCGCAAGGCGTTCAATATAAAGGAAGGACCGTATACAATATGTACGGTATCTGCGCCTATGATGACTCCCCTGTGGAAAGCGGCGCGGAATATGCCTACAATGCCGGCTGGTTCACACCTGAGGCAGCCATTATCGGCGGCGCCCAGTTTATTGCAAGCGGCTATATCCGTGGCGGCCAGGATACGCTTTATAAAATGAGATGGAACCCGGCTGCTGCAGCGGAAACCGGAAGCGCGTCCCACCAATACGCAACCGACATCGGCTGGGCTGCAAAACAGGTCACCCAAATGTATAACCTGTACCATCTTTTAAATACTTACCGTATTCAACTGGAAATCCCACAGTACAAACCGTGAAGTCCCGTATGAAGGAGGGGCGCTTCCCGTTGATTGCGGCGGAATGTGCGTATATACTAAAACGTGGTTACATTCCAATGCGCTAAGGAGTAAATTGTTTTGAAAAAGGCATTTGGCAATATTGATTTGACCGTAATTACAGAAGAACAATTTTTGGACGAATTTGTCAGCCGCATCCGTAACGGGAAAAAAACCAATATTTATTTTTTGAATGCGCACTGCTACAATGTTGCGCAAACCGATGCTTACTACCACCGTATCTTAAATGAAGCGGATTACCTGCTCAATGACGGAGTGGGGGTTGAAATCGGTGCCAAGCTGTTCGATATTCCGCTCAGCGGCAATTTAAACGGAACGGACTTGACGCCGAAAATTTTAAAACGGTGTGAAGAAAACGGCTTTTCCGTTTTTGTGCTCGGGTCCAATGAAACGAATTTGCAAAGCGCCATCCGGAATTTTCGCCGCGACTATCCGGGGTTAAAAATTGCCGGGGCGCACCACGGCTATTTCCAGTCCAAAAAAGAAATGGCGGCGCGCATCAACAATTCCGGTGCCGATGTATTGATTGTCGGAATGGGCGTGCCGCTCCAGGAAAAATTTATTGCCGATTTCGATAAAGAACTCGCCTGCCTTGCGAGAATCGGCGTCGGGGCTTTTATTGATTTCGCCTCGGAAAATGTGCCGCGGGCCCCGTATCTTTTCCGGAAACTGCGGATCGAATGGCTTTTCCGCCTGATGCGGGAACCAAAACGGCTTTGGAAACGGAATGTCGGCAGCCTCGTATTTTTATATCGGATTTTTATGTATAAATGGATGCATTAGCCATCCATCCGAAAACAGGGTGTTCGCTAAGAACCTCTGTTTTTTTATTTTCTAAAATTCCCCTTTTAAAAAGTGAAATATTTTATAAAAAAAGAATTGACACGTTCAAAATCATGTTATATTATTTCTTCATAAAATGTAAGAAAATATGACATGATTGGGCGGTTGACATGAAAAAGTTAGAAGCGATTATCCGGCCAGAGAAATTAACAGATACCATCAAAGGTCTGCGGAGTTTGGGGATCACAGGATTTACCGTTTCCCAGGTTGTCGGCAGGGGAAAGCAAAAAGATACATATGGCGTGTACCGCGGCAAAAATTATAAAGTAACGCTCCATCCGAAAGTAAAGCTGGAAATTGTGCTTTCAGACTATATGGTTGAGCCGGCGATACGGAGCATTGTCCATACTGCAAGGACAGGAGAAGACGGGGACGGGAAAATTTACGTGTTTCCGATTTTGGAAGCTTATAATATCCGGACGGGAGAGGCAGATACGGATATAGACGACTTAATGGACCGGGGAGGGTGAGCACAATGGATGCGGTATATGCGAATGCGGTTTGGGTTGTGTTGGCCGCTGCCATGGTTTTATTTATGGAAGGCGGCTTCAGTTTGCTCGAAGCGGGCTTTGTCCGCACGAAAAATGCCGTCAATGTCACGATGAAAATATTTGTCGATTTAACGGTCGGCGCACTCGCTTTCTGGGCGGTCGGCTTCGGCCTGATGTTTGGGAAAGATGCGTCCGGCCTGATCGGTACGACTTTATTCGGCCATCCGGAACAAATCCGCCTTTCCATCGACCTGCCGGGTGCGGCGTATGTTTTATTCCAAATCGGTTTTGCCGTTGCCTGCATTTCGATCGTATCGGGTGCGGTGGCGGAACGGATGACGTTTAAAGCTTACATGTTAACGGCAGCGATGATCTGCATCATCGTTTATCCGGTGACCGGACATTGGATATGGAATGAAGGCGGCTGGCTCGCAAAACTCGGGATGAAAGATTTTGCCGGTTCCGCAGCGATCCATGCCGTCGGGGGATGGGCTGCCTTTGCGATAGCAAAACGGCTCGGGCCGCGGATTGGAAGGTTCAATTCGGACGGCAGTGTAAACGTCTTTGCTCCAAGCAATGTCCCGCTCGCTTCAGCCGGCGCATTTATCCTTTGGTTCGGCTGGTTTGCATTTAATGCCGGGAGCACCTTGAACGTTGAAAACCCGGCACTTGCTTCCATTGCCCTGAATACGATGCTGGCAGGTGCTGCCGGCGGGGCGGCTGCATTGTTTTTGACGATGTTTAAATTCGGGAAAGCAGATCCGAGCATGGCAATTAACGGTGTACTGGCAGGGCTTGTGGCCATCACGGCTGGCTGTGCGTACGTTTCCGAGTGGGGTGCGGTGGCAATCGGCCTGGTAAGCGGTGTGATCGTTATCTATGCGACATTACTTGTGGATTGGATGAAAGTGGACGATCCGGTCGGGGCTGTTGCGGTTCACGGCTTTAACGGCGTTTTCGGCACGGTCGCGGTCGGATTGTTTGACCGGCAGCACGGCCTTTTGACGGCGGGGGATGTCTCATTATTGCTCGTACAATTATTGGGTGCTGCCGTTGTTGTTGTTTGGGGATTGCTTGGCGGAACCTTGATGGCAATCGTTTGCGAAAAAACAATCGGGCTGCGGGCAGGCGAACGCGAGGAAGAAGAAGGGCTCGACATGTCTTACCACGGCATCCCTGCCTACAATGAACTGGAACGGTTTGCGGATATGCCGTCAAGCTTGTATAACTTCGAGGAAATAACGGGCATTGTGGTGGCGCCGGCAAAAACCGGAAAGTCCAAAATAAAAGCATAATGCGGAAAAACAGGCAGAACCGGAATGCCGGTTCCGCCTGTTTTTGGTGCGCCTGGCATGGCTGCACTCTATAGGGTGAAAGTCCCGAATCGCAAAGGCAGTAGTAGCGATAGCCTAACGCAAGGGTGTCCGTAGTGATGCGGAATCTGAAGGAAGCGAGCGGCAAACCTCCGATTCTCGAGGAACACGAACCTCATACAAGGCTAGGTATCATTGGATGAGCTTGCCGAACAAAGTAAAGTCCATACTGCCAAAGGTGATACAGAGTAAATGAGGCAGATAGGTGGAGGAAAAGAGTGCAGTCTT
>Ga0207747_1000920_pt1 | contig 25344 bp, 25 predicted proteins | sample HigsolmetaGSP11D_FD_184839 | JGI IMG/M metagenome (GOLD analysis project Ga0207747, IMG submission 184839) | High solid enriched microbial communities from the Joint BioEnergy Institute, USA - SP1-1-D (SPAdes) | ecosystem: Engineered > Bioreactor > SSF (Solid state fermentation) > Aerobic >...
ATGCTTCCTTACTCCATATCTCCACACGGCTAGATACGCCGATGATCACCGCATCCTTGACGAGCTTCGCATGCTCGCGCAACACGGTCGGCAGCGTTATCCTTCCCTGCTTGTCAAGTTCACATTCAACGGCACCCGAGAGGAAAAAGCGGGTGAAAGCCCGAGCGTCGGACTTCATGAGCGGCATAGCCTTGAGCTTCTTCTCCATGTTCGCCCATTCCTCCATCGGGTAGACGAACAGACAGTTGTCAAGGCCACGGGTAACGACGAACTGGGAACCCAGCGCATCGCGGAATTTGGCCGGGATGATGATGCGGCCTTTCTCATCCAAGGAGTGCTGGAATTCACCCATAAACACGTTCGCCCACCCCCTTTGCCACCCTTTTGCTCCACTTTACCCCACTTTCCACCACTCACATGCAGATTCGACAAAAAAATAAAAAATCCTGCTGGTCAAGCAGGATTTTTTGATTCATATCCATATTTTTCTCGTGTCGCTGTTTCGCCTTCAACGCCAGGCCGATTCCGCCTGTTCGACGGTCAGTTCCAGCTGTCCATGTAAGCGATCTGTTCGGGCGTCAGCGTATCGATGCGGATCCCCAGGGACTCCAGCTTGTAGCGCGCCACCTGTTCGTCGATCTCGTATGGAACCTCCACCACTTGCTTGCCGAGCCGCTCATAATGATCGTTCACGTACTTGAGGCCAAGCGCCTGGAGGGAGAACGTCATGTCCATGATCTCCGCCGGATGGCCGTCGCTGGCTCCCAGGTTGACCAGTCGCCCTTCGGCCAGCAGATAGAGCTTGCGTCCATCCGCCAGCCGGAATTCCTCGATGTTCGTGTGCACCTGACGCTTCGATACCGACAGTTCGTTCAGATCCGGCTTGTTCACTTCCACATCGAAGTGGCCGGCGTTAGCCAGGATTGCGCCATCCTTCATCACTTCGTAGTGTTCCTTGCGGATGATGCTGCGGTTGCCGGTGACGGTGATGAAGATGTCGCCGATTTTCGCCGCATCCGTCATCGGCATCACCGCGAAGCCGTCCATATGCGCCTCGATCGCCTTGATCGGATCGACCTCGGTCACCACGACGCTCGCTCCCAGCCCTTTGGCGCATTTCGCCACACCTTTGCCGCACCAGCCGTAACCGGCGACAACGACGGTCTTGCCGGCGATGACGAGGTTCGTCGTGCGGCTGATGCCGTCGAATACCGATTGGCCGGTGCCATATCGGTTATCGAAGAGGTGCTTGCACAGCCCGTCATTGACCGCGACCATCGGCAGCTCTAGCTTGCCTTGCTTCTGCAGCGCCTTCAGGCGGATGATGCCGGTCGTCGTCTCCTCCGCGCCTCCGCGAATCTGCGGCAGCAGGTCGGGGCGCTCGCTGTGAAGGATCGTCACGAGGTCCGCGCCGTCATCGATGATCAGATCCGGCTTCGTCTCCAGCGCCAGCACCAGCATGCGCTTGTATTCGTCCGGTTCCGGTTTATGCTTCGCATATACGGTGATGCCATCCTCCACCAGCGCGGCGCAGACATCGTCCTGCGTCGACAGCGGATTGCTGCCGGCGATCGTCACCTCAGCTCCGCCCGCCTGGATCACTTTGGAGAGGTAGGCGGTTTTCGCCTCCAGGTGCAGGCAGATCGTCACCTTCAGCCCCTGAAACGGCTTGTCTCGCTCGAACTCGCGGCGGATTCTGTTCAGCACAGGCATATGGGCGCTTGCCCAGTCGATCTTCAAATGCCCCTGCGGCGCCAGTGCAATATCCCGAATGATGCTTCTATCCAGTGTGCTCATCTTATCCCTCTTTCTCGCCGATCTACAGGTAGACGACATAATGATGCCGATAATCCAGCGGGTCCGGCTGGTGCCGATGAAGCAGATCATCCAGCCAACCTTCGCCATAGCGGTTAAGATAGGCGAAGATGTTGTATACGCGTTCCTGCGGAACGCCCGTCGGCATCAGCGAGGCGCCGAGCCGGTCGAACTGCCTCAGTCCCACCTCGTGCTTGCCGGCGATCTCCTTCTCTATTCTTCCCCTATAATAATGTATCTGCTCGATGATCCGTGACAGGTTCGTATCGCCGAGCGCCTTCATCACCGGGCTGATCGTCCCGGCGCTTTCGATCAGCGGTTCATATGCGCGCCGCACGACGTCCTCCACATCTGCGAATGTCCGCTCAATGTCGAACGTCTCCTGGCTGCTGAGCCACGATTCACGCTTCTCGCGCAGGCGATACAGCGCATCTTCGATCGTCAGCTCATAGCGCTCCATCGTCTTCTGATCGGACGGCTCGAGCAGCGTATAGCATGCTCGCGGAATCAACAGCGGCAGCCGCATGTCCAGAAGCTCGAACGCTTCCTTCAGCTGTGCCCAGTATGCGATCTCGCCCGGACCCAGCACAGCTGCCAGCACCGGGAACAGGTAGTCCTGCATGAGCGGTCTCGTCAGCACGTTGTTGCTGAGCTTGTCCGGCTCCTGCTCCGCGATGGACAGCAGCTGTTCCCGGGTCAGGTTAACGAGTCCCTGCCGGTCGCCGAACGTTTCGCCCCGCCGGTACAGGAGGAGACGGCTTCCCTGATGATAATAAAACAGATTGGCACCATCCGGATGCACATCCGCCTGCGCGGCATAACCCGCTGCCGCCAGATCCGAAGCCGCCCGGACATACGCTTCGCACAACGGATCGTTATGCAGGATCAGTTGCTTCCACATGGCAGTTTCGAGACTCCGGATCGGAGGATAAGCGCTGTCGACCAGGACAAGTCCCTCTGATCCGAACAGCCATGCGAGGATGCGCGCGAACGCTTCGCTGAGCGTCCGGGATTCCTCGCAGATGGCCGAGAGCTTCCGGATATATCCAGCCTTGGCATCGGTATCAGGCAGCTCGCTTGCCAGACTGCGAATGGCCTGTTCCCATTGATCCCGAGGGATCGGCCGGTGGCTGATCGACGCCCGCTCCTGGTCCGACCGCGCAAGCTGCAGCTTGTGCACGCTCAGATCGGGACGCAGCACGTGTATGTGATCGACCTCGGCGATATCGTGATCTTCTCCTGCGATCCAGAATACCGGAATCACCGGCCTTCCCAGCCGTTTCGCCGCCTCCCTCGCCTGGCGGATGATCGTGATCGCCTTGTAGATGACGAGCAGCTGGCCGCTGAACAAGCCAGGCTGCTGTCCGCCGATCACCACCGCCGATTCGGGAGAACGCAACAATTCGATCTGCTGCAGGGCAACATCATGATTGCCGACATCCCGGTTGTATGCCAGCAATGCGTCTGCGAGCTGCCCACGTTCAGCAGCAAGCGGTTTCTTCGCGAGATATTCGATACGCGACACCCAGGCCGCATCGTCCCGGGGATGCCCGTGATATCGCCTGGACAGCCTGTCGCTGCCCTCTATGTAATCATTCGCGAGAGGATTGGAATGGATCTGAGGAATCGTCTCTATTCTCATCATAAACCTTCCTTATCACAAAATGCGCGGATTAATCCTTATCAATACCTGAACCTGACTGATGATGTTCACTTCATGAAACGATGACATGAGCAACGATAACTTCCTCTTCGATTGTACACGCACAGCGGCATATCGTCAAAAGTATAATCCCCCTGCCGGAGATGCAGTCTCCGTTCAAGGGGATATTCAAGTATAGATGTATGTACGACACTGACAGCTGCCAGCATCAGACGCGGAAGAAATACTGGCCGATTCCGACGAGCAGGAGAATGATATAGAGCAGGCTGAGCACAAGAAAGCCGATCCGCCAGATGATGCGGAACGTCTTCTGCAGATCGACCTTTCCCTGATTTCTCGTCTGCATGCCGCCTGCCAGCCCGAAAGTGACGAGAAATGCGAACAGGATGATCCAGAGGAAACTCATGCCCGGCCGGATGATCGTATTGAACATCGCGGATACGACGAAGACCAGGAGCAGGGTTGTCATGTCGATCGTCAGCGATTTCGCTTTTTTCTTGTCCTCCATATATCTGTTCAGCACAAAATATAAGATAAAGAACGTGACAAATGGGATGATCGCCGCCATCGCGAATATCCACTGCACCAAATTGACCAGAAACTGCATGCTGACACCCGCTTCCTAACGTAAATCCTCTTTGGCCTCCAGCAGCCGCATCATCATCGCATGAGTCGGGACAGCCAGTCCCGTCCGTTCGCCCAGGCGCACAATCGATCCAGTGATCCACGGCAGCTCGGTCGGTCGGCCAGTCTTCATATCCTGCAAGGTAGACGACTGATTGCCAGCCGTTCTGTCGCACACTTCCCGCAATTTGTCCCAGAGTACAGCGACATCGAGCTGCACGCCGCACAGGCTGGCAACTGCAAGCGCTTCATCAACCAGCTGCCTCATGACCGTGACCAAAGCTTCATGACGGAATAATGCTCCGTTCCTAATCTCCATGAGCGCCGTCAGGGGATTGATCACCGAATTGATGATCAGCTTGATCCACATCTCATCTTTCAATCTGTTCGACAAAACCGTACGAAATCCTGCATTCTCCAGGACTTTTTGCAACAGTTTCAGATTTTCCTGCACATTCTCGCTGCTCCATTGATCAGACGCCGCCGGACCGATGATCGTCTGCCCCGATCCGGTATGCACTGCTGCTGATGGACCAGTTCTTTCGGCCCCCTCAGACACGACTGCCCCGTACAAGCGAGACACTGGAAACCAGTCAGCGAGCATGTCCAGATGGCCGATGCCGTTTTGCATCGCCAGCAGCTTAGCAGCAGGCCAGGCTGCTCCGGCTCTGCGCAGGAAATCCGACAGCTGCGGCAGTCCATACTGCTTGACGGTCAACAGAATCCAATCAGGCGCGTGCGCCTGAGCATCCGTAAGGCAGACTTCCGCTTGCCTCACAGACATGGCGGGACACCGGGCAACGAATGCGCCGTCTTGAGCGGCAAGCGCAACCCCCTGCTCCGTAATTGCCTTCGCCTGTTCATCCGTTCTCGTGATCAGACTTGCATCCGTACCTGATAACTGCAATTTGGCAGCATACAACAGACCGATCGAACCTGCCCCGATGATCCATATCCGCATACGTTCACTCCTCTCGTTGTCCGAACCCGGTCTAAGCGTGTTCACGCTTGAGCGGCGAGCCGCAGCCTGCGGCTCCGCGTCATAGGCCGGATGATGCAACAAAAGGCTCCCTTCGCATCATTGAGCAATGGAAAGGAGCCGAACCGTCAGCGATTAATCTTCTTGATGCTTCAGCAAGAGGAGAATGGCCGTAATCAAGGTAAATGCCACAAGCGCCAGGAATGGAATCGTGATGAAACCGAGCCAATCAATGTATTGGGCATTGCACGGCACGCCGTTCTTGCACACATGGAAGCCGCCGAAACCAGGAATCTTCTGAAGCATGTAGTGATAGATCGAGATGCATCCGCCGATGATGCTAAGCGGCAGCACGTAACGTTTGATGCGCGTATCTCCGGTGTAGGCTGCGATGCCAAGCAAGATCGTCTGAGGATACATGAAGATACGCTGAAACCAGCACAGCTCACAAGGGATGAACCCCCGGATCTCGCTGAAATACAGGCTGCCGAGCGTTGCGACCAGCGAGACGAGCCATGCGGCATACAACAGATAAGGCTGGATCCCGCCAAGGCGCCCCTTCGTCACTTCTCGCTCGCCTCCAGTTCCTTGTCGATCGTGTTCGAGATTTTCTCGTAATCAAATGGATTCTCCATGATAAAGCCGTTCACCATGATGGACGGAGTGCTGTTGATGTTGTATTTCTCCACCAGTTCCATGTCCGTCACAAGGGCAGGAAGGGCGGTTTCGTTGTTCAGATCCTCTTCGAACTTCGCCAGATCGATGCCCGGCACATGCTTCTCCGCCAGCTCCAGCAGCAGATCTGTGGTCACCCAGCTGGTGCTGTATTCATACTGGGCCTGGGCGTCAAACAAGGCTGTGTGGAAATCCCAGAAATATTCCGGAGCCTGGGCGAATACCTGCTCGGATCCGAGGGAAGCGAGCTGCGATTGGGTGCCGTGGAACAATGTGTTGATGAAGGCGAATTTCACCTTGCCCGTCTCGATGTAATCGTCGATCAGCTTCGGAAATACCGTCTTGTCCCACTGGTAGCAATGCGGACACAGATAATCGCCGAAGGCGATGACGGTTACGGGAGCAGACTCATCACCCAGCGCTTGCTGGTCAGCCAGGGACGGGAGCTCGTATCTCTTCGGGTTATTGTTCTTGATCGTGGTGAGTACGACGAGCAGCACGATGACGGCAACGAATGCCAGCGTGATGCCGACCAGCGGCTTCATGCTGTTCCTGTTATTAGCGGAACGGCTTTGCGGTTTCTTCTTGTTCTTATGTTGATTGGCCATAATGACTCCTCTCCTCGAATGATTTGATCAAATATTCAACGGCATTGTCTCTATAAAAATATCATGCCTTGTCCATTCAATCAAATGTCCTTGACAGAGTTTAGCAATTGATCACAATTGACAGACACCGTTCGACACAAAAACAGATCTTCCGACCTGCGCATGAGGCAGACCGGAAGATCCGAAGTTGTCTGGATGATTATTTGCCGAGCAGGTCGAGATGGCGCCCGATGTGGTTGGCTAGCGACAGCTCGTACGCCTCTTCCTGATCGATCAGCGTCTTGTAGAATTCATCCTTGAAGAGCGAGCGGCCCTCAGCATCCTTGGCCTGCAGCAGCAAGCCATAGGTAATGTGGATGAGCTGTCTCGCATTGTCCTCGTTCATGTATTCCGGCAGGGATGCATCGTCCACCTCAGCCAGCGGCTTGATCTTCGACAGATCGGTCGTGACGTGATAATAAACCTTCGCTTCTTCGAAATGCTCCAGCGCATATTGATGCATGCGGCGGTACAGGCCAGGATTCACCTTGGCGACGGTGCGCACCGCCTCGAGCCAGTTGGTGCCGGCGGTCTTGACGTGGAATCTGCCCTTCGTATACTTGCCGATGATCGGGAAGACGCTGAACTTGTCGCTGCCGGAGTGAATGCTCAGCTTGTAGCCGAAATGATCCGCGATTGCGGCATGCAACGCCAGTTCCTTCTCGAATTGCGCGATGTCTCCGATGTAGTCGATGCCTTTCTGGAATTCGCCACAGAATCTTGGCGCCATGCTGAAGATATCAACGTCCTTGTCATACAGCTCGCGCGCTACGAAGTAATGCGATTCAGGAGCTGTCGGGGTCATCGTCTCGTCGATCGAGATTTCGAAGTCAACGGCGCGTGAAGCATTCTTGATGTATTTGTCATAGATGAACAGCATGTAGCGGATCGCATCGCCGTAGATCAGCACATTCTTCTTCAGGCTGACGCTGTCATAGGTGAAGCTGTGCTCCCCGACGGTGAATGTCTGGTTCAGGAAACGGTCCTCATAGTGCTTGCGCACCGCTTCGTCGAGTGCCGCATAGGCTGCGTCCAGATCCTGCACGCTCATGCCTTCCACATCGTTGCGGATGTGGTCGGAGCAGTCCAGCGTCAACATCGTGAAGCCCAGGTCCAGTGACATCTGAATGTCCTGCTCCAGCTTCAGATGGTCGCCATCCGCGCCGAATCCGCCCGTGTACCCCTCCTGGATGACCGCATAGCTGGCAGCGTCCATCACTTGCTTGTAGTCGCGGCCTGTCAGATTCAGCTCGCGGATGCTCTGCTGCGCCAGGATCGGCTTGACGTCGCGGCCGCGAATCGTCTTGATATGGCCAGGGCTGGCGAGTCCGAGACGGTCGCCCAGGCCGAATGTGGCCACCTGCTTGCCGAAAGCCTGCGGCGCCGTATGCGGGAAGTAACGGTTCAGCACGAGCCGGTTCTCATGGCTGGCCGGGCAAACCTTGAAGCCGTCGAACGATTCCCCTTGCAGATCTTGGAACAGGCTGCCACCGCCGATGACGACGAGCTTCCTCTCCAATCCCTGGCGAACCATCACCAGCTTGTCTCCTTCATGCTCCAGTACAGACTGGACGTATACTTTCATATCGCCGACGGATGCCGACAAATTACCTGTTCGCAGCTGCTCTGCAATCGTATTGAAGCTCATTGACCTCTCACCTTTGCTATAGATTTTTGGATATGGTATAGATGCGATTAACGCATATAAGAACCGCCGTTGATCTCGATCGTCTCTCCTGTCAGATAGGCGGCCAGCCCGGAAGCGAGGAACAGCACAACACCGGCAACATCCTCCGGTTCCCCCTGCCTTCCGAGCGGCACGCCGGCGATCGCGGCGCGGCGGGATTCTTCCGTGGACACTGTTGCATGGAAATCCGTATTGCCGATGAAGCCCGGCGATACCGTATTGACCCGGATGCCATACGGGGCCAGTTCCTTCGCCAACCCCTTCGAATAGGCGATCACGGCTGCCTTGCTCGCCGCATAGACGGAGGAGCCTCCGCCGCCTCCCGTATGCGCGGCAACAGACGACATATTGATAATCGTCCCCGAACGTCTCGCGATCATGCCGGGAACGACCCGTTTCGTGACGAAGACCGTGCTCTTTACATTCAGATCCATCACTTCATCGTACAGCGATTCGCTCATCTCTACATTCGACAAGCGCCGGATCATATGCCCGGCATTGTTGACGAGAATATCGAGCTTGCCATAGCGCTGCTCCACCTGGGACACCATCGCGTCGATCTGATCGAGCTTCGTGACATCAGCGCGCACCAGCATCGCTTCTCCGCCCCGCTCCTGTATATCAAGGACCACGCGTTCAGCTTCCGCTTCGCTGCGATTGAAGTTTACCGCTACTTTGGCGCCGCTCATCGCGAGCTGAAGCGCGATCGCCCGCCCGATGCCTTTGCTGGCGCCGGTGACTAGCGCTGCCTGGCCAGCCAGGTTGATGTGCATAACCGTTACCTCCTCATGACAGGGTTCGATGGTTGAACATTCTTCAATGTCCGTACAGCCAGATTGCGGCGCAACAGCGTATAGACGATGATCAGCTCGGCGGTGATGCCGCAGGAGGAAGCGAGAGCCCCAACCACTCCGTTCCAATGTGGCGCCGCGACAATCAGCACGAAGAGCATCACCAGCGTCGTCGCTACATTGCTTGTCTGCGACCACAGCATGATGTTCGTCCGTTTGTTCAGCATGCATAAGCCGTTGCAGTAATCCACCCAGGGAAAAATAAACGATATGATGGCCATGACGCGAAGCACGGACAAGCTGCCCTGCAGGAGTACCCCCTGGACGCCCATCACGCTGCCGACAAACCAGTGTCCGAGCGGCGTATACGAGAGCAGGATGACCAGCAGTCCCGGAATCATGGCCGCTCCAAGGGCGAAGTGGAATACCGTCCGGGCGTCCTTCTGATAGAAATTCAGCACGATCTGATGGATGTAGGTGAAGAAGCTGTTCACCAGGTTGACGACACTTAACGCGATCGCATAGGAAGCGATGGACACTTCAATCTGCTCCGTCTTGCCGAGCACGGCGTTGATCGATGGCGATACGATAACCGCTATGAAAGAGGAAAACAACAGCGGCCTGTAGAACGGGAGCACTCCCCGAACGTTTCTGACAGAGCCATCTTTCGCCTGCTCCGGCATGGCACAATAGATCCTCCTGCCTTCCAGCCAGCTGACGAGCGCCTCTACCGCCATGCCGACGAGGAACAGCCAGGCGCCTGTCGTCTCGTTGATGCTTGCCGGCCGGGACATAAACACAAGCCCGATGCCATACATCGTCGTGAGCCTGACACCCATGCCGATCGTCAGCCATTTGGTCTGCATGTTGCGGATGATGATGCCCTGATACAAGCAACGCATAGCTGAGAATACGGTGACGAACATGACGACGCGATACGTGTTCACCACGGCTGGCGTGGTCGCATCATCGGTATTGAAGACGAGTCGGAACAGCCACTCTCCCAGCGGCGTGAAACCGATGAGGAAGCCGATCAGCAGCGTGAAGCCGATCAGCAGCATCGTCAGCTTCCGCATCGCCCGGAACGACACGCGGTCGCCGCTGAGCGCGGAGGTCGTTTGCCGGAGCAGAAACGCCGGCCGCTCGGTGATCGTGAAGATGCTCAGCGCAATCTGATACGCAGCGATCACCAGCTCGGGCTGCGCGGCGCGGGACAGGACGGAATTGATGATGACGTGGGACAGCGTAATCAGGCTTGCCGCTAGACCCAAAGGCACAAAAAATGTTAAAATGTTCGACAACCTGACCGCTTCTGACGGCGATACGGATTCTTGCTGCTGCATGATGCAGGACTCCCATCCGGGTGATGATGTGCTGTCAAGCTCAAGACGACATACTGCCATGCTCGCGTTGATGTGAGACCAAACCTTGAAACTCGCTGATACCAAATCAACTTGAAGAAGTATGCAAATAACAACGTTGTTATATCAATCTTAATTGTATTGAAGTATAATAAAACTGTCAATCACGATTCTGGAGGTTGAACATGTCAGTCACGATCAAGGATATTGCCGAACGAGCCGGCGTCAGCTTCTCCACCGTCTCCAAGGCGCTGCGCAACAGTCCGCTCGTCCAGGAGAAGACGAAGCAGAAAGTGCTGCGCATCGCGGAAGAGATGGGCTATCAGCCGAATATCGCCGCACGCAGGCTCGTCTCGAAGAAAAGCCAGGCGATCGGCGTCGTCTGGCCGTCGGTGGAGCGGGCTACAACCGGCGCGCTGATTACGCTGATCAACGAGGAGCTCGAACAGCGCTCCTACACGACGCTTCTGTCGATCAACCGGATCGAATCGGCGGTCGCCGCATTTCACCGCTTTCAGGTCGATGCCATCTTCATCTTCTACAATCACGAAGAGCAGGTTCCTCCCGACTTCCGCTATCAGACGAATATCCCGATCCTCATCTACGGCGTTGCCGGACATGTTCCTTATCCAACGGTAGACGTGCGGCGCGATCAAGCCACGAAGCTGGCCGTCCGTCATCTGTATGAGCTCGGGCACCGCGAGATCGCCTATATCGGAGAGCCTGTCCGTTACGATCTGCTGCAGGTCGAGAAGATTCGCATGTTCCGCGAGGAATCGGCGCTCCTCGGCATCCGCCATACCGTTGCACCGGTAGACAATATGGAGACGCATTCCGGCTATCTCGCTGCGAAGCAAGTTCTGCAGTCAGACTCGCGTCCGACCGCGATCATCAGCGGCAGCTACGATCTGACGCGCGGCATCATGCAGGCGGCACAGGAGCTGAAGCTGTCAATTCCGGAACAGCTCTCGATCGTCAGCTATGACAACATCCCGCAGTCCGCAACGCTGGAAGTGCCGCTTACCACCGTGGGCGTAGACATTGCGAAAATTGCCGGCAAAGTAACAGAGACGCTCCTTCATCTGATGAATGAAGAAAGCGTCTCTCTGTCGATCTTCATGGAGCCTGAGCTTGTCGTCCGCAGCTCAACCGCTGCCCCGTCTGATGGTTCCCGTTAACGATTCATCCAGCCGCCGTCGACACAAAGCACATGGCCGCTCATATAGTCGGATGCGGCCGATGCCAGGAAGACGACCGGTCCCTTCAGATCATCCGGCGTTCCCCAGCGATTCGCCGGGATGCGCTCGAGGATCTGACGGCTGCGGACAGGATCGTCCTGCAGCTGCTGCGTATTGTCCGTCGCCATATAACCAGGGGCGATGGCATTGACCTGAACGCCCTTGCCTGCCCATTCGTTGGCCAGCGCCTTCGTAATCCCGGCCACCGCGTGCTTGCTGGCTGTATACCCGGGCACGTTGATGCCTCCCTGGAAGCTCAGCATCGAAGCGATGTTGATGATCTTGCCTGAGCCCTGCTTCAGCATCTCCCGTCCTGCATACTGGCACAGGAAGAATACCGAATTGAGATTGAGCTGCAGGACATCATGCCAGTCTTGGGCTGCGTGATCGGCTGCAGGCGTGCGGCGGATGATACCCGCGTTATTCACGAGGATGTCGATCTTGCCGAAGGTTTCGACCGTGTTCGTGATGATGCCTTGCAGCTTGCTCTCATCGCTCAGGTCTGCTACGATCACATGCGCCTTTCTGCCGAGAGCGCGAATCTCCTCCGCCGCCGCTTCAGCCGGCGTGCTGTTGGTCACGAGCACGATGTCGGCCCCTGCCTCTGCGAGTCCAACCGCCATGCCTCGTCCAAGCCCTTTGCCTGCACCTGTGACAACGGCGACCTTGCCTGTGAGATCAAATTGTTTCATGATAACTGTTGTCCTCCCCTCGTCTTCATTGCGTTTTCGATTCTGCGATTTCCACATGAACGCCGAGCGCGCGGTACTTGTCTGCCACCTCGGGGGCCAGGCCGTAATCCGTGATGATGGTGTCGATCTGTTCCAGAGCGGCGAATGTCAACAAGGCCCCTTTGTCGAACTTGCTGTGGTCCGCAACGCAGAATATCTCCCTGGAGCATTCGATCAGCAGGCGCTTGAGCGCCACGTGCTCCTCCGTAAAGATCGTCAATCCATATTCAACATGAATACCTGTCGTGGACAGGAACAGCTTGTGGATGTTTAGTTTCCTGAGCCAGTTCCACTGCCCCTGGATCGTAAGCAGATTGCGATGGCGATACCCTCCCGGCACGACCAAGCGTATATGCTCTTTGGCGGCCAATTCGCGGATGATCAGGACATCGTTCGTCACCACCGTCAGCGGCTCGTTGCGCAGACGAACGGCGATCTGGAGCGTGGTGCTGCCTCCGTCCAAGGCGATGATGTCCCCTTCACGGATATGGGCTACCGCGTGTTCTGCGATCGCTTCCTTCTCCTTCAGACGCACGCTGGCTTGAGTTGCTGCAGAGCCAAGGACAGGAGCGATTCCGTCATCTTCGGCGAGCACCGCACCGCCGTGAATGCGCCGCAGGATGCCCTTGTCCTCGAGCTTCTCAAGATCTTCACGGATCGTTTTCTCCGACACCTGCAGGAGTTCGCTGAGCTCCGACACCTTCACGGCGCCTTTTTTCTGCAGCATCTCCACGATCATGCGTTGTCTGGATACTGCCAGCATATGGCCGCCTCCCCTGCTATCGGTTGATCAAGCGGCGATTACCGCAGATCTTCCATCTTCACCGGATCCTGATCCGTAAACGTGTAGTTTTCGCCAGCCATTGCCCAGATGAATGTATAGCTCGAAGTGCCTGCGCCGGAATGGATCGACCAGCTCGGCGACAGCACAACTTCCTCGTTCTTCACGACGATATGGCGAGTTTCGTTCGGTTCGCCCATGAAGTGGAACACTCTGGCCTGCTCGTCCATGTCGAAGTACAGATAAGCTTCCATGCGGCGATCATGCAGGTGCGCCGGCATCGTATTCCAGACACTGCCCGGTTCGAAGATCGTGACGCCCATCATCAGCTGGCAGCTTGGCAGTCCGCCTTCATGAATGATCTGATAGATCGTGCGCTTGTTGCAGGTCTCGGCCGAGCCCATATGTCTCGGTGTTGCGCCGTCCAGCGACAGCTTGCGTGTTTCGATGACGGCATGCGCCGGAGCGGAGCACATATAGACGCGAGCCGGGTTGGACTTGTCCGCACTTTCGATCTTCAGCTCCCTGGTTCCTTTGCCGACGTACAGGGCATCCAGCTTGTTCAGCTCGAACCTGTTGCCCTCCGCTGTGATAATCGCCGGGCCGCCGATGTTGATGAAACCGGCCTCTCTGCGCTCGAAGAAATATTCCGTCTTCAGCGTTTCCTTGTCGTCCGGGATGAGCGGCTCATCGATCGGCACCGCGCCGCCGACGATCATTCTGTCGTAATGGCTGTAGACCATCGTCAGCTTGCCTTCCTGGAACAGATTCTGGACAAGAAACGCATCTCTCAACTGCTGTGTATCATACTTCTTGGCATCGGTAGGACTGACGGCATAACGGATTTCCATCATCATAACCTCCCAAATTGTTTGTTCAGGTTTGTTTTCGTATGTTATTGTACCATATCGTTCGGGAAATGGGAAACCAGGCTTTGGGATTTCGCTGCTCAAAAAGCGTCGTTCGCAAGATTGCAAGAGTTTAGCACGCGGTCCGGGACTCGCCATATGCAAAAAGACAGCCCGCTCCCCTGATGATAACGGCTGTCTTTCAGGTACGATCATCGCTTGAATCGCTGCAAATCCATTTTCCATTCGCACCGCATGATTCGGTTTTGAGAAGGGACAGCATCAGTCAGACAATCAGTCGATGCGTTCCAGATTGCCGTTGGCATCCATCTTGAACCGCGGCTTGTCTTCATCAGACTCTTCCAACAGCGCCAGCTTGCGCGCACGATCCATAATCTGAATCAGCGTCTTGTAATCGTCGTTCACCGTACGGTAATCCATCTGTACGGTATTGACCTGCTTCTCCAACTCTTCCTTCTCTTTCTCGACCTTGGCAAGCTTCTCTTGCGTCTCACGCAGCTCTTTTTCTAGCGACTTGATCTGCCTGGACATGTCCTGATATGTGTGTTTCCATTGCCGCAGGTAACGGATGACGGCATCGATCGAGATCGACTGTTCGCTTACCGGATCATGGCGTCCCGGCTCCGGAAGCCCGCCGCTCGCATTCGCTTCTCCGTCGGTCACTGCACCGGCTTTGCGCGCCTGGTTGCGCTTCTGACGCTGAGCTTTGGCGATTGCAATGGCTGCTTCGTATTTTTTCCTCACACAGCTGTTCCACCGAAAACCGCAGGCTGCTGGCGTTCGACCGATCCGTTCACCCACTTCCTCGAAAGCCCGCAGTTGAGTGCCGCCTTCCCGGATGTGGCGCAGAGTCACTTCAGCTAATATGAGATCATCGTCTGCAGTCCATGCGTCTTGTCTAACTGTTGCCATTTTCAGCCAAACCTCCACTTCGTGATTTCATCAATTACCTTATCTCTATGCCCATACTAGAGTTCATAGAATCTATTTATTTATTATTTGGTATAACCAAAATAAATTCGCTCCATACATAGAGTGGCTGAAATCATACATAGAAATGTCCCGGAATGGGCAACCTAGCTCCAGGCAATCAGGTTATGTGCAAAAAATTCATTTTTTCGTCACCTATTCAAGTTTACACGCCGCCGGCATGCAGGTATAATGTTGGATAGATTGTGTAGAACCATGATTACGCACGGACTCATCAGAAAGGGGGATGTACATATGCCACGCATGTTTCGTGTGCTCGGTTTCTTTTGCTTGCTGATCGGATTGTTGTCTCTCGCCTACGGTCTGGTCGAGATGTCCTTGTTGTTCTTCTTCCAGACGGCGGTTTTCGTATTGCTTGGCTATATGAATCTGTCCGAAAAAGCCTACATATTGACTTTCTGGGCTTATCTCATCGTCGCCACGATCGGACTGACCTACGGGGCGTTCTTCTGATCGCTGCGTGCACACAGAAATACAAGGCCGGGCGGTCCATCCGATGCCGCTGCCAGCTTAACATGAACAAAAGCCTGCATGGTGCAGGCTTTTTTGGTCTTATAGAAAGTATAACTTCCCCATACATTCTCGTAAGACATAAGAAATACTAAGCTGCCACCTGCGTCCTAAAGGACTTGGCGCCAGCCAAGTATTTCTTTAACCTGGCTGTGTTTAGTTTGATTGTTGCTGGCGACTACCGTCTTACCGTTCCCGCTTCACGGCAGTCATCACCTTGAACAGCTCGCTCATCTGATCGCTGACCAGCAGTTGGCGGATCGAGCGATTTCTTCGCGCTGCAGGGCTGAATGGGTCCGGGTCGAGGTTGTCCTGCAGCCAGCTTAGGACTCCGCCGCGCAGCAGATACCCGGCCTGCGTCTCGAGCCGCACCTCCTCGAATCCGGCTTCTTCGGCTGCCCTGAGGCAGGCGGTAAAATCAACATGTGCGGTGATGTCCTGCTCGCCGACATACGCGTATGGATCTGGAGAAGCCAGATGATTGCGATAGCACATCAGGGTGCCCAGCTTGCGATGCGGCGCATAAATCTCCGCAGCTTCATCCCCGTAATCAATCAACGTCACATGCCCATCGGCGATATGCTCGCCGAGTTGTCTGATCCAACGTTCCGCGGCAACGTTGATCTCCGCAACCTGACCTTCGGCTAGCCGGATGCCGTGCCTGGCAACGTAGGAGAGTACCTCATTACTCGGCGTCCCCAGCACCTCCTTCAGTTGCGCTTCCGCCTGGTCCCATGTCACAGCGATCTCCCGCAACCCATGTTCCGTCATCTTCACCCGATGAACCGGCATCGCATCCAACAGTTCGTTCGCCCACACATATACGCGTCGCCATGGAGCCCCTTCGCGCCACTCGCGCTCGTCCATCCAGCGAACCCGATGCCCTGCCAGTTGCTCTCGTTGCAGCTTGCGATGATAATCGGACCGCTCGATCATGATCAGCTCGGTTCGCTTATAGAGCGACGGCTGTTTATGTTGCACGCGCTCCAGCAACTGCCGCGCCAGGGTGCCGCTCCCTCCTCCCCATTCGACCAAGATCAATGGCTCATGGTCTCCGTAACCTGCCGCCCAACTGATGTACATGTCTCCGAGCATATCGCCCATCACGGTGCCAATCGAAGAACTGGTATAGAAATCGCCTTCCCGGCCGATTTTCTTGCGCTCCTGAACATAATATCCGTACACGGGATGATACAGACATAACTCCATATAATCGCGAAAGGGGATTGACTCGTCGTGCCGTGCGGCGATCCGCGCGATGATCTCCTGGAGCAGCTTGTTCTGTTGGTTATCCTCAGCCTGGAATTTCAGCGCATCCGTCATAAGATCCTCCGTCCAAACTATAATGGTACAAACCGTACTTGCCGTTTCCGGATTGTAACTTGATTATATGCTACCGTTGCCGCTTGCACCAGGAGATAAATCTTGATGACCGGCAGCTAAGACTTGCATTTCCCGGCTCATATGCGTTTCATACGCTTCATGATGCCAGTCGCTCCGGCTTCTTTCGCACAAGACAAATAGATCATGGTGCATTATAATAAGAATGGGTTCGAACAGAAGGGAGCACACCATATATCATGAAACATAACCACTCTCGCATCGCAGCAACACTGGTCACATTCCTGATACTTGCGCTGCTCGCTGCCGGCTGCTCCAGGGAACAGAAAGATGCCAAGAAACATCTGCTGGAAGCGCTGGCCAAGCAACAAGAGATCACAAGCCATACGTATCAAGGCAGGCTGAGTCTGGATCTCGGCAAGCTGCCGATCGATGCTGCCAATCAGCCTTATACGTCCGTCATCCTGGGCGCCCTGCGTCAAGGAGAGATTGAGTGGAACGGCATAACGGATACTACACAGAATCGCCGTGAAGCGACCCTGGAGTTTCAGTCATCGGACGGCTCCAGCGCGTTTGTGATCCCGGTTGTTCAGGAAGCTGACCAGCTGTACATTCACATTCCGCTGATCAACACCGAGGACGAGTACTTCGTCCTGCCGACTCCTGCTCTCACGAGCAGGCTTGGCGGACTTGCACTCTCTTCGCTGGCGAAGCTGCTCGAGACAATCGATGCCAAGTGGTTTGATCTGACGACGGATGAAACGGCAGGAGATACGTACCAGGTGACCATCGACAAGAGTCGTTGGCCGGCTTTCTTCGACCATCTTCAGCAAGCTCTGCCGAACATGCTGAGCGAATGGCAGGAGGCAGGAGTGATCACGCAAACGCAGGCGGATGCGATTCGGGATGCGCTTTCGCCTGGTGAAGAAAGCAAGGTACGACTGCATGAAGTTAGCGATGCATATATCCGGGCAACTGTGCAGGATACTGGCTATCTGTCCTCTGTGGATATTTCACTGAGCTTCACCGTTGAAACGGCACCCGGCAATGAAGAGGCCTGTCATATCCAGTTCAGCCATGCATGGGATCATATCAATGAACAGGTCGCATTCACGCAGAACATCCCGGAAACAACGGTGTCCTGGGTGGAAATCTTGAAGCTCATACCATAGCATCAGAGCAACTGGGAGAGGAGGATGCTGATGCGCGTTCGAAGATGGTTGATGTTGGGCTTTATCCTGCATTTCAGCATCTTCACGTACCTGTATCATACGCGAACTGTACTCGCTGAGGACACATCCTCTCTCGAACTCGAAGAGATTCGGGAATTGTTAAACAAGGGGCTGACGATCTATGAGATCGATCAGGAGCTTGATCGGCTGACCGTCAAGGAAGCGGAACTGGCCGAGGAGATCAGCGAAGTATCCGGACAGGCGGCGGTGCAGGAAACCATCGTAGCGGAGAAGCGCGAGCATGCTGCCAAGGTCTTGCGTTCCTATTACAAGGGCAAACGGGATCATCTGTGGTTGTTTATCTTTCGCGCGGAGAACTTCTACGAAGCATTGCAAACCTATTACTACCTGTCCCTCGTCTACAAGCATGAGCAGCGCATTCTTGAAGAACATGCCTTGCAGTATCAGGAACTGAAGCGGCTGCTGACCCGCCTGGAGGAAGACCGCACCACGCTCCAGACGATCAAGGCCGAGTACATCGCGCAGAGAGAACGGCTCGTCGCGCTTCAGGAGGAATTGGACCAGGAGCTGGCCGCTCGCGAGGAAGGGGACGCGATCATGGAAGAGATCCAGACGCTGACCGAGCTGTGGGAAACCAAAGGAATGCCGCTGTTTAAGTATTATCTCAACGAGCTCTCCGTCACGATCAACAAACTGCCCGAAGAGATCATCGCAGGCGGCAATCTGTCGCTGCAAAACGGCCGTTTCGTGCTGAAGATTACGGATCAGGAACTGACGGATTTCTACCGTAGACACAATCCGGTCGATTTCGAGAACTTCGAGTTCAGTTTTGCCGATGATGATTTCTCGATTTATGGCATCAGAGATGATACGTCAGTCCGGATCAACGGATATTATGAGCTCATGGAAGAGGAGAACGTCATCGCCTTCACTCTGACGAGACTCGTCTACAATGGCTTCGATCTGCCGGATACCACGATCCGCGCGATGAATGAAGAGTTCGATCTCAACTTCCACCCCGATCAACTGGATATGCCATTCAAGGTCCAGGCCAAATCCGTAGATATCCAGGACGGAACGTTGACGATCTCATTCATGCTAAAGCGTTAATCATAAGAGGCAGGAGGAGTCGTAAGATTACGACATCCATCCTGCCTCTTTGAACATGTTGTAGATCTGCAGCATCGCTTCCTGCGGCGACGCATACTCCCGCACGAGCCTGGGCAATTGCTCGCGAATCAGGGTTAATTTCTGTTCGATGTACGGATCAGGCATCAGCGGGTGTCCATTCTCGACCGCTGAGCGGAGCAACCCGTAGGTCGGGTTATTGTCGAACAGCCGATAGACCTCTGCATCCGCAGGATACCCTCCGGCAACGCTCGCCGTCACCTCATCGTGGTAACGCTCGAGCATCGCCCTGATCCATCGGAACGCCGCTTCCCTGGCGGTCGTCTCGGCTGACAGGACGAAGCTCTTGCCGGTGAGCAGCGCCCCGTCATTGCCGTCTGCGGCCGGCAGCAAGCTCGCAGAGATACTCGCGGATCTGCGGGACTCATATTCATGCAGCGGAGCGATGATCGCAGCCAGCTCGCCGCTCCGCAATCGGTCCCAGGGATCGCCTGCCGGATCAGCGGCGAATCGCCCGGACAGATCGACCGTCCCATCCGCAACAGACGTATCCCCTCCGCTGCCGGCAACCGACACCGCTTCTGAAGCCGCACCGTTTCCGGACTGAGTCGCATCGCTTGTGCTTGCTCGCACGCTGTCTCGCCACTTGGCGACTGATGTTCGCTCCCTCGGCATGGAATCGATCAGCGCCGCCAATGACTCATCCGGAAGTTTATTTACTCCATTATCTTCCGAATCATCTGGTGAGGCGTTCTCCGGCTCCGCGTTCCCTTCTGCCGTCTCCTCTGCTGTGCCCTCCGCCGTCCCTGTCCCGTTCTCAGAAGCATCAGTCTCTTCCTCTGCATCATCGGGAATCGCCGGAAACTGCCACGCCTGGTCCAGGATATAGGCAAATGCGGCGTAAGCCATCGGGTCTTGATCATCGATGTATAATCCGTTGTATCGGAATAAGGTCCACAGCCATGCTGCGTCACCTGGCGTTCCCTCGCCGGTCAACTCCATCCAGACATCTTCATTGAAGGCGAGAATATAGGGTTCGATCTGGAAAGGAATGCCCCATATGTACCCGTTCCATTTCAGTTGATCGGCGATAACAGGCAAATATTCGGTCTCCGTGACTGCCGTAAAGTAATCATCGGTCGGCTGCAGTCTGGCATAGCCTGCATGATGCTTGACGAGCTCGTTATCAAGCAATATGATGTCAGAGATTTCCCCCAATCGGAATGCCCGCTGCAAATATTCGTCGAGGGCATCCGCTTTCAGGTTAATCAGCCTGATGCTCATGTCGGTATTTTCCAGCAAGAACATCCGGTTAAGCGCTTGCATGGATCGAAAGGCTTCATCGGGCAAACTGACCACTACCCGCAAGCTGACCAGCTCCGTGGAATCGGAGATTCTTAGCGGATCCGCCATGGATCGTGGATCTTCTGTTGATTGCTGGTCGGCTGGAGTATAGCTGATGCCGCGAAGTGACACGATCAGTGTGCCGAGAAGCAGTGCGGAAGCGGCCAGCAGTACCAGTCTCTTGGTCGGCACAAGGCACATCCCTTTCCCGTTTATGGTCAAATGCCTGAACATTCGCGATATTGGTCATTCCTTCACTATTTTTTATCATAGCACAACATGGAGGACTTGTGGTGACCAAATAGGCGAATCGGCGCACAAGATTCCAACCGGTATCCATCGATTTCCTGCGTCTGCAGTCCCATTATTCAACATGGCGGCCTAAACTGCTTCAACCGTTCAAAAGAGAACAGCGCCAGAAGCGAATCTCGCCCCCTGGGAGGGCGTTGGCTTCCCTGCTCCCAGAGGGCGATCATTTACAGCAGATCCGCTGCAAGCTGCGCGAGCTGCGAACGCTCTCCTTTCTCCAGCGTGATATGGCCAGCGATCGGATGTTCCTTGAAACGTTCGACCACATAGGTCAGTCCGTTGCTGTATGCATCCAGATAGGGGTGATCGATCTGTTCGGGATCACCCATCAGGATGATCTTGCTCCCTTCCCCAACCCGCGAGACGATCGTCTTCACCTCATGTTTGGACAGATTTTGCGCTTCGTCGATGATGATAAACTGCCCTGGTATGGATCGGCCACGAATATAGGTCAACGCTTCGACCTGAATGCTGCCGATGCCGGCCAGGATCTTCTCGATGTCACCAGCCCGCTTCGTATCGAACAGATACTCCAGATTATCGTAGATCGGCTGCATCCAGGGCCGAAGCTTCTCCTCCTTCTCCCCTGGCAGATAGCCGATATCTTTGCCCATCGGGACTACTGGGCGGCCGATAAGCAGCTTCTTGTAGCGCCGCTCGTCCTCTACCTTCAGCAAGCCGGCTGCCAGAGCGAGCAACGTCTTGCCCGTCCCTGCCTTGCCTGTCAGCGTCACCAGCGGAATGTCGTCATTCATCAGCAGTTCAAGCGCCATCCTCTGTTGCGCGTTGCGCGCGCTGATCCCCCACACCGGCTCATTGCTCAGGAACAGCGGCTCCAGCCTGCCGCCGTCCGCATTCGTCTTCACCAGCGCAGACTTGGAACTGCCCGCAGCATCCTTCAGGATGATGAACTCATGCGGATACAAACGGTAATCGAGCTGCAGATCATCAACCTTGAGACTTCTCTGTTGGTAGAATTGGTCGATAACAGACGCATCGACCAGCATCGTATGATACCCCGGATACAGATCACTGGCAGCTACCAGCCGATCGGACATGTAATCCTGCGCGGTCAACCCGAGCACATCAGCCTTGATGCGAACCAGCGTATCCTTGCTGACCAGCACGACCGGCCGCGGCTCAGGCTTCTCGCTTTCCTCATGCCAATAATTGAGCGCCACGGCGATGATCCGATTGTCATTGGTGATCTCCAGGAAAGTATCGTGCAGTTTCTGGAAGCTGCGATGATTCAGTTCAACCTTGATGACGCCTCCATTGTCCAGCATGATCCCGTCATGCAGCCTGCCCTTCTGCCGCAAGCTGTCCAGCATTCGTGAAACGTACCGGGCATTTCTCCCGATCTCGTCCACGTTTCGCTTCTTGCTGTCGATCTCTTCCAAGACGACTGCCGGAATGACGACTTCATTGTCTTCAAACGCAAAGATCGCATTGGGGTCATGCAACAAAACGTTGGTATCCAATACGAAGATTTTCTTCATAGGCGTCCCTCCTGAAATTGGATTGGATATGGGGATCAATACGATACATACGAATGCGTTCTGAGGCCAAACTATAAGCGGAATTGATGATAGAAAGGACGATTGACATGATGAGATTCTGGTGGCTGATCATTGCTTGTGTGATGCTGACGCTTGCGGCATGCGGTAAACCGGATAACGATGAAGCTTCCCCTCCTTCAAATGACCAGAATAGACAGGTACAGGTCAAGCAATCCGTTCCGCCCAAAAAGGAGATCAAAGATCATCAGGAGGTGGCTGAACGGCTGGCTGATCTCGCTGCAAGCGTGCCGCAAGTGAATGAAGCGACCTGTGTAGTCTTCGGCAATACAGCGATCGTCGGCATCGATGTGAATGGCAATCTGGACGCTTCCGAGGTTGGCACGATCAAGTATGCCGTTGCCGAGGCTCTGCGCAATGACCCTTATGGTGCAAATGCCATCGTGACGGCGGATATGGATCTGTACCAGCGCATCAATGAATTGTCCAGACAGATCAGAGATGGCAAGCCGGTGTCCGGATTCGCCAACGAGCTGGCGGATATCGTCGGCCGCATCATGCCGCAGCTTCCGAGCGACGTCATCCAGCCTGACGAACAGCCTGAAGGCGAGCAGAGCCGAGACCGCTCCGGCAGCTAATCATATCTTCTTATATGCCGCTGATATGCAAAAAAGCCCAGTTGAAACCAACTAGGCTTTCTGCAGGGCAGCGAAGACTTGCGCATCCAGCTTGTCAGCTGCACGCTTGTCATACGTTTTCTCAACTTCAGGCATTGCGGAGATGCGGGAACCATAATACATCGCATCCCGCACTGCTTCCACCTCAACCTCGAGGCATGCGAGCTTGATCGGCACTTCTTCCAGCCTGTCATGAATGACGGTTGCCGTGCCTTGAACCGCATAGAAAGACCCGCCTGCAAACAGCGACAATGTCACCCGCTTGTCAGCCTTCACATTGGCGATCAGCCTCGACCTGGCATCGATCGCGATGCGCAGTTTCGTCGGCGAGTGCGGCGTGATCCAGGAGATCGCACTGGAGGTGATGCACCCGGTCTCGCTGTCGATTGTGTTCAGGATGACGAATTTCTCATGCTGATTGAGTTGATCCAGGATCGGTTCGGAGAGTGCAGTCATGGTTTCTGCCATTCGTCTGAAGTCCTCCCATCCTTGACTAATACTCCAAGTATAACATACGCCAGAAGGAAACTTCTACTGATCGATTTCCATATGTGCCTTCAGCGTCTGCCTGATTGTCGTCAGGCTATCCGCATTCGGCCATACATACGGGCTCTTCCAGGTTCCTTCGAGACGCAGGAACTGGATGTTCTCCTTCTTGATGCCCACATAAGTGCGAACGAGAGTCAACAGATCGCCGCGCGGGATCGTCGTTTTCACATTGGTTCCTACGGCATCCAACACCTCGAACACCCGAAAGACCGCCTCGGGAGACTTCACCTTGTCGATGATGGCGGATACGACCTGCTGCTGGCGAGCATTGCGTTCGAAATCGCTGGACTGCCTGGTGCCATCGTTTGATTGACGATAGCGGACGAAATCGAGCGTTTCTTTGCCGTTCAGCAGATGCACGCCTTTCGTCAGATTGATGTTCGTGCCGTCGGTCGGATCATAGTATCGCATGTCCATATCGACATCGATCGTAAGTCCCCCCAGCGCGTCGACGATTTCCTCAAAAGCCTTGAAGTCGATCTCCACGATATAGTCGATCGGAACTTCGAAGAACTCGGAGAAGATTTCCTTGACGTATTCATATGCCTTATCCTTGTCTTCCCGTCTTGCCTTGGCGTAGAACGAATTCGCCTTGCCTTCCTTCCAGCCAGTCGGATCCATATATGTATCGCGAGGGATGGAGGCAACAACGGCGGATTTGTTGTCCGGTCGAAGCGACACGAGCATGATCACGTCCGTGTTCAGGCTGCCAAACTGAGGTCGATTGTCTGTACCCAGCAGCAGAACGTTTCGCACCTCACGGTCCGCCTTGCCTTTGCCAACTTCATTGCCATAGACATCCTTTGTTACCGTATCGCTTCCTGGCAAAGTGATATTGTTGATCACATCCCCAACCTTGTCGGCCAGGAGCGCCCCATATACGATGCCGGCTGCCAGCAGTAATGCGAAGACGGAAATTGCGATGATCAGCCATTTCTTCTTCACTTTACGCTTGGTCTGATGCTTGACACTCCGCGATAAGGGCGGGCTCGTATTCAGATCTGCCATATATCGTACACCTAGATTCGCTTATGAATTGTACTTCGGATTGGAATTGATGTCATGCAAGAGCTGCTCGGCGCTCTCCCGGTCGAACAGCTGAACCTTGCTTCCCTCCGCATTGCCATAACGCACATGAATCATCGCAGCGTCCCTGCCGATGATCTCGACCTGATCGATCTGATGATCCTGCTGCAAGATCTCCCTGAAAAATTCCAGCGTATCGTGCGCGGAACGATCATCCGGCCTGCCCTCTACGACGATCGCCATCTGCAGCCAATTGAACAAGGTGTCCTGAAGCTTCATGTCCCATCACCTGTCCGTTTCATCGGAATGTACTGCCCGAACCTGCGGGGCAGCGCTGCCCGACTCCCGCTGCTCAGCGGAAGACGAGCCCGCATCGCTCTGCCGGCCGCGCCTTACGACCCAGGATCGTATGCGCACGGTCAGCATGAGCGCGATCGCGACGGCGAAGCCATGTACGATCGGCAATCCGACCTTCGCCTGGAAGAACAGGAGGAGCCATCCGCCGAGCAGGATCAGGAAGTAAACCAGCGCATCCTTGAGCAAGGGTAGCTTGCGCGGGCGGAACACCGCATTAAAGATATAGATCATACAGACGACGATAAAAAGATAGGTGAACCACGGGTGATCGGCCAGCCATTGCGACAAGCCGCTGGAATTGTTGGCTTCCATGCGAACGACCTCCTTCGCTTGATAAAGAAATACTTGGCTGGCGCCAAGTCCTTTAGGACGCCGGTGGCAGCTTAGTATTTCTTATGTCTTACGAGAATGTATGGGAAGTTATACTTTCTATAAGACTAAAGAAATACTTGGCTGGCGCCAAGTCCTTTAGGACGCCGGTGGCAGCTTGGTATTTCTTATGTCTTACGAGAATGTATGGGAAGTTATACTTTCTATAAGAC
>Ga0207747_1000921_pt1 | contig 25338 bp, 30 predicted proteins | sample HigsolmetaGSP11D_FD_184839 | JGI IMG/M metagenome (GOLD analysis project Ga0207747, IMG submission 184839) | High solid enriched microbial communities from the Joint BioEnergy Institute, USA - SP1-1-D (SPAdes) | ecosystem: Engineered > Bioreactor > SSF (Solid state fermentation) > Aerobic >...
TGGAACCTATAAATATATGGGAACATTAAATATTGATCTAAATAAAATTAATGTGATGCGTAGTTATTTTGCCCAGTTCGGCCTAGGTACGAAGACCGGAATCGGTTTCGATAATGAAGTTGTCGGAATTCAACGGACACCAGAATATCCCGGTCAATTATTATATTTTGGCTTTGGACAATATGATACGTATACACCGTTACAATTAGCCCAATATGTGTCGACGATTGCCAATGACGGTTATCGGATGAAACCGCAACTGGTCAAAGAAATCCGGGAACCGAATGAAGATAGTAATGAACTTGGCCCAATTATTGAAGAAGTGAATCCAGTTGTCCTCAATCGGGTAGATATGCAAGATGCTTGGATTAAACGGGTGCAAGAAGGATTTTGGCGGGTAGTCAATGGTTCTCGCGGTACAGCTAGGAATTATTTTAAAAATGTTCCAACAGTTGTAGCCGGAAAAACCGGTACGGCACAAAGTTGGTTTAAAGATGAAAAAACGGGGAGTACCGTCCAAACTGAAAATCTAACCTTTGTCGGCTATGCGCCGTATGATAACCCGGAAGTGGCAATTTCCGTTGTTTTACCGAATCTTTATACTGGAGGTAAATCACCTGTTGGTAGTGTGAACCTAGTAATTGCTCAAGAAGTGTTGGAAAAATATTTCAGTATAAAGGCTGACCGGGCGAAACAACCCGCTCAGAATCAAGCAACAGGTGAAACGACAGAGCAAGGAACAACCGAGACAAATCCATAAAAATTAAGGAACTGTCAGGAGAATTCACTCCAAAGACAGTTCCTTTTTTAAAAGCTATTTTTAAAATTAAAACATACAGGTGGAAAATTTTGGATTTCCTTTATTGTACGTTAAGAATGTATAAATTTCCAGCAAAGAAGCGAATTCGACGTAGTGGGAAATTTAAAGAATTAAGTATAAGCGCAACTACGGCTCTGCCGTCGCCTGAAGGCTTGGACGCCCGAGTTTTCTTTAACTAATACTGGCAACCTGAGTCTCCCTGCGTATTTCTCATTATTTAGTAATCATCTTTGCAATTTCTTGGTTTGATATTCCTTGCTTAAATTCATATGGTCCCGGTTGGATTTTTGTTTCATATCCGTTTTTTACCATAAAGTTAATAAAATCATTTTGATCGGTAATAATATGAATTCCTGCAAGACTTCTAGCGATATCTTCCAAACTCATACCTTCTCGAATTTCAAACATAAATACTTGATCTTGTTTTTGATCTTGTTTTTGTTCTGATGTATTCGTTGTTGCACTTTTACTTTCCTCGATCGTTTTTTTCAACTTTGCATTTTCCTCTTCAAGACCAGCAATTTTCTCTTTAAATAAATCCAATCTGTCCTTCTCGACTAAAGTATATCCTTCCTTTTCGGCTGTTGGTTCCGATTTATCCGTATGATTTTCAAATAAGAACCCGTACAGAAAAATAATGATCGAAGCAAACAACATTCCAATACTAAAAAAGCGAACGTTTTGTCTATTCATTGCTTGACCACCTTATTCGTTTCTAAAATCCTTTTCACTTCATCTTCACTTAGTGAAGACTGTTTCGCAATTTGTTCAACTGTCAATCCTTGCTCATGTAAAAGACGAACTTGCCCGACAATGATTGGATTTGAGTTTTTGGCTTGAGATGGGTTTTTATCCATGTTACTAGGAATTAATAATTCTTCTTCTAGAACTTTCAATCTTTTCTTTATTTGAAAATTTTCCTGGTACATCTGGATCGACAACTGCTCAACCTCATTGCTCAATTCTTTCGTACGATCGGGAAGAAAAAATGAAACAATGATCAAAATAATCGCAATAACCATTAGTACGAATATTAAAATATCCATATCATCACTCCCATCGTAAAGTTTATCATAATTTGACAAGGAACAACATAGATAAATAGTAACTGAGAAATTTTTCCTATTTTTTGCAAGGATCCTATCATACCATGTCAATTATGCAAAAAATTTGCCGAAAAGAAATAGAAGAAATAACAAAATATGACAAATTGTGTTTATTGTTTGAATAATGTTTTAATGTTACGATGAATATAATAATAATTTTGAAAAGTAATTGGCGAAATATAGGGGATGATAATATGAAGAATGGGAGTGGAAATGATGAATATTTTGTATACGGAAGATTATTTAATGAAGTTGAATGACCAGTTGATACCAAATCATTTTTTATATTGGAATGGAAAAATGAAGAAAATAACGGCAGGAGAAAATTGGTTAATGGATGGTAGCTTTCATATAAATTGCCGCTATTTGCATACGAAAGATGATTTTTTCTTGGCAAAGCTTTCAATTAGCAATTTAACCGATCAAAGAGTAACGATCAAAATATTTGTTGAAAGCCATTTAAATGAGTTGAAAAAAAATTATATTTTTGTCTCACCAAAAAAGGATGTTTTATTTTTAATGAATGAAGATGTTTTGTTTTTAGTATCAGGTATGCTGAATGGTACATCGATGACTCAATACGGTGTTTTAAAAAGGAATCAATACATGGAAAAAATTTACGATGGAATGATTCCGTTTATTCCGATTGGAACCGGCAATGTTGTTGGTCTTTACACCCTTGAACAACGGCTTGTTCCTTATGAGACGACCATCGCCTATACATGGACACTTGCCTCAAAGATTTTTTCTGAAAAAGAATTGTTAAGTCAGGATGAACAACTTAAATCGAGACTAGCTTTTTCATGAATTAAATGATATTATAGTAAGGTCGTAATTTGTGAATGGACTGGAGGGAGTAATATGCGCGTAAATATTACATTGGCATGTACTGAGTGCGGTGAACGTAATTATATAACTACAAAAAATAAACGTAATAATCCCGATCGTTTAGAATTAAAAAAATATTGTCCTCGTGATAAGAAAACTACAGTACATCGTGAAACAAAGTAAACAGCAGGATTTCTCCTGCTGTTTTTCTTCATTTGTAACAGTTTTAGTTTCAGGAAGGTCAATCGGTGACTGTCGCAGGTTTTATACGATACAGTTTAAATTCCAGTAAGGATGGAAACTTGAAGGCAATCGCTTTCGTTATCTTTCACCTAAAGGAGGGGTCTGATGATATCGAAAAAAGAATTCAGGGAAAAAATGAAGACCAAACTGCTATTGATAACAGAAGCGGATTATCTCGAAAAGTCAAGTTTGATCGCAAAAAAGCTGTTTGAAACAGAAGAGTGGAATAAGGCAAAAATGATTGGTATCACTATTTCTAGGTTTCCTGAAGTGAATACCTACCCAATTATCGAAAAAGCTTGGTCTGAGGATAAATTAGTGGCGGTGCCAAAATGTCTTCCTTCGATGAGGGCTTTAGAATTTTATACAATCCACAACTTTTCTGAAGTAGAGAAAGGGTATTTCGGATTATATGAACCATTGCCTAAAAAGACCGAAAAAACGGATGCTGCTGCCATTGATTTACTATTTGTTCCCGGTTTAGCTTTTACAAAAAACGGTTTTCGCTTAGGTTATGGTGGCGGGTATTATGATCGTTTTTTACCGAATTTTCCTGGCGAATCCATTGTTTTATCGTTCCAAGAACAACTGGTCGATTGGTTACCGATTGAGGAATATGATTATCAGGTGAAAAAAATATTGACTGATGAAGATATGTTTGGATTTGAAACATGAGTCGGCGTCCTCCAAGATAATTTTTGGATAAAAAACGAAATTTGCCAAAAACTATTTTCAGGAGGGTGAAATCAATGTTAACACGTTTGCTAAAATATATTTTTGTTGGCTATGCAATGATCAAGGCATTCCAACATCGTTACCGAATCATGAATTGGTTTTTAGCCAATGAACGGTTTAGAAGATGGGCTGTGGCCACTTCCATGCAAATACCTAATATACGAAATTTATTTATTCAGTCTGCTTTTCATACAACAGAGGACCAATAATAATGAATTTTGGACAGACTTTAATTGGTCTGTCTTTTTTTTATTGCAATTTTTTCGTTTACTCCATTACAATGGTAGTAAGAAAATGGAATAGGAAAGCAGGGAATCGATTGAGTTATCAAACCGATTATTTATATTGGAAATTTATACATTCCATGATTGTAAATGGATATCGGATTATGCATTTGGCTGAGGATCAACAGGAAGTTTGGTTGGAAAACATCGTTCATAAACAATTTCCGTTGATTCGGGTAAAACGGAAAGATATTGACTGGAGCAATTGGCTGCGTTCTGATATGAAGCAAACGATTTTGCAAGCAGATAAGATTCGTAAAATGTATTTTCGCAATAAGTTTCAAGTATTGAACATTTATTTCACTAGTCTCCCACCGGTGGATTCTTATGAACAATTTGTCAATCGTCCCGTTCAAATAGAAAATGTGAAGACGAAAATGTATTCGATTTTATTTGATGGAAGTCAATTGCAAGAATCCGTTCACCTCGTGATGAAAATAATCGGGCAAAATCCGTTCGGTGAAATCAAAGAAGATTATAGTGATTATGAAGTGGATGCTTTAAAAAGTCTAATTGCCCAAGAAACGATGGCTGCCGAAAAACGGGAGAAGCAGCTGTTTAACAGAACCAAACCGTTTTTTACTTATTTTCTATTAGGTGTCATTACTTTCGTGTTTATCTTATTAGAATTGAACGGGGGAAGTACCAATCCGTATGTGTTACTTTATTTTGGTGCAAAATATAATCCGGCTATTTTAGATGGTGAATGGTGGCGTTTCTTTACACCGATGTTTTTACATATCGGATTTTTCCATTTGTTTATGAACGGACTTAGTCTTTATTATTTGGGAACGGCTGTCGAAAGTATTTTTGGCCGGCTCCGATTTTTAATCATTTATCTTTTTTCCGGCTTTTTCGGAACGCTGGCGAGTTTTATTTTTAGTTCACATTTATCAGCTGGTGCCAGTGGGGCCATTTTCGGCTTATTTGGAGCCCTCCTTTATTTCGGAATAGAGCATAAACACACTTTTTTCCGGACGATCGGGACCAATATTCTTGCCTTAATTGGTGTGAATTTAGTCATCGGTTTTGCCGTACCTTCCATCGACATTTCCGGGCATATTGGTGGAATGATCGGCGGGTTTCTGGCTGCAGGTTTTCTCGGACTTCCCGATACGAAAAAACGCTATGGAGTGTATTATTTATTGTTAACCATTATCATTACAGCTATTGCCCTTTATTATGGATATCACTTTCCAAATCTTTCATGATTGATTTGTTGCTTTAATGAGATGAATTCATTATCGGCTGTTTGAAAAATGACGTAAAGATATTGTTTTGTTTTTGATAGTAAAATAATAGGAAGGGTACTGCCGATTGGTGGAATAAGTTGACCGTTTTGTTTTCTTATTCCTAAATAGTAGTTCTTATATAGTCCTTCCCAAAGTTGACCGATAATTTCATCTGATTTTTGCTTGGAAAAGGAAGGCAGTGGCTGTTTTTGATAGTTAGCTAATCTAGGTAAGGGAATAATATAAAATTCAGCCAAATCAATATTAAGCTGTCTTATTGCTTCTTTTAAATTTTTTGAAATGATTTGGTTTTCTTTTTTGTCTAGGACTTCCTTCCATCCTGTTTCTTCTTCATTACTTGGTGTATGGAAAGAAACAAGGGAAGGAAGGGCAGTTGGAATAATGTAAAGAAAATCATCGGACATCTTTTGACTACTTGTAATTGTTCCTTTCGAATGCAATTCGGCATAGTGAAAACTAAGGGCTCTAACAATTTGATTATCTTTTTCGAAAAAAGTTCCACTTAATTCCAAACTATCTGTACTTTCCTCCCATTCCCCCAGTTTACCGATAAGAATTCCACTCGCAAAAATCAATGCGATATCCTGTCGTAAAAATGCGGCACGATCCAATCGAGAATAGGATTCCACAGAAAATTGATAGTGATTTTGATTGGTTTTGATATTCATTATTTTTGTTTTTGCATCAAGAAATTGTGCTTCTGTATCTAAAGGAAAATAAGTAATGCTCTCCACCGTCTGATTATATTTAAACTGGAAAAAATACAGAGTTGCGGTTATGGTGATTAGAGCTGAACATGTGATGAGAAAAGTTTTTGTCGCTTTCATCCAATATTCCCCACCATTCAATAAATGGATTCATGGTTATCTTCGTTTCTTTACCAGTGTATGTTTATGTCCATCTATGTATGATCCGGTTTTCTTTTCAAGATGAATGAGTTTGTATACAAAAACGGCGAGGAAATTGAGAAAGTTCATTTCCGAGCGGCTGGTTTTCACGGGAAAGAAAAAATGATGTACATGGAAGTATGAAGGAAACTAACTTTGTCAAATATGGTAATTAGGCGGCAAAAAACCGATTTCCACAAAGATAAAACGGAGCGTTTGCTGCAAGATGAAACACCTCTCGACTACTTATGGGAAAAATAGCTGTGTCATCAAAGTGGCGTTTCTGATACATCTTTCAAGATTATAGAAATTTTTACGGATATACCGCTTAGGCGTACTTCATCCTGTTAGCCAAAATTAGGCAGGTGTAGAAACCATGGAAGTGAATAATGAAAAAATCAATGTTACAAAAAACATTCTTGAGAATACAAATCAATTAAAGCAGATTTTAGGAGTTGGAAAGAGCTTTGATGTGATCCAACTGGACTTACTTTATGCTGAACGGGATATGGCAATTTTTTTCATTGATGGTTTTATTAAAGATGAGGTTTTTGTACAAATTATGAAGCTGCTTAGCAGGTTAAAGGCAGATGAAATTCTGGATCAACCATTGGAAAAATTACTTCGAACCTATATACCCTATGTTGAAATTGAAACAACCGATGATTTGCAAGAAGTTGCTGACAAGGTGTTGGCCGGACCTACTGCATTAATTGTGGATGGTATTGATAAGGCAATTTTAATCGATGCAAGGACTTATCCGGCAAGGAACCCGGAAGAACCAGATATTGAACGTGTTGTCCGTGGTTCCAGGGACGGTTATGTTGAAACATTAGTATTTAATACAGCTTTAACGAGAAGGCGGATTCGTGACCGGACACTTCGGATGGAATATATGCAAGTCGGTCGCCGTTCGAAAACCGATGTTGTTGTTTGCTATTTAGAAGATATAGCAGATGAAGACCTTGTGAAAGATATAAAAAAGTCTCTTGAAAAAATTGATACAGACGGGATTCCGATGGCCGAAAAAACAATTGAAGAATTTATATCCGGTAATCATTGGAATCCGTATCCAACCGTCCGCTATACCGAAAGACCAGATACCGCTGCCGCTCATTTATATGAAGGGCATGTTTGCATTATTGTCGACGGTTCTCCTAGCGTCATCATTGCACCGACAACCTTTTGGCACCATCTGCAACATGCGGAAGAATATCGAAATAAGCCGGTCGTTGGTGCTTACTTACGACTTGTCCGGTTTTTGGCTGTCTGGGCATCGATATTTTTATTACCGCTTTGGTACTTATTGGCTGTTCAACCGGAACTGTTACCAGAACAACTTTCTTTTATTGGTCCGAATAAAGACGGTCAAATTCCTCTCTATCTTCAATTTTTATTAATCGAAATTGGGATTGATATGTTAAGGATGGCTGCGATCCATACACCAAATGCATTGGCAACTGCACTCGGTTTAGTCGCCGCACTAATGATCGGTCAAGTTGCCGTAGAAGTTGGTCTGTTTTCTAATGAAGTGATTCTTTATTTATCTATTGCTGCGATCGGGATGTTTGCAACTCCAAGCTATGAAATGAGTCTAGCTAACCGAATTTTCCGGCTTATATTATTAACCTTGACTGCTATGTTCCAAGAAAATGGGTTTGTTATTGGTACATTTTTATGGGTGTTTTTGTTGGTTACATTGAAATCCTATAATGTCCCATATTTATGGCCTTTTATTCCTTTTGAATTTAAAGGGTTGATGGACATCATTATTCGGACCCCGATCCCGTTGAAACGCACGCGCCCAAAGTTTTTGGATCCGAAAGACCCGGATCGGTAATTTTCGTAACTAATTTTTAAAAAAGCTGCTGGAGAGGCAGTTTTTTTTATAACCAGTTTATGTTTATAATGAGAGGGGAGAACTTGTTTTGATTAAAGGGTGGTAGAAGAGTTGAAAACTATTTATGATATTCAACAATTATTGAAACAGTTTGGTACAATTATATATGTTGGCGATCGGTTAGCTGATTTACAATTGATGGAATCAGAAATAACAGAATTGTTTCGCTCGCAATTAATTGATATAAAAGATTACCAAATGGCTTTATTATTGTTACGACAAGAAATACAAAAAGAACTTGATAAGAAAAAGAAAAGGTGATTGTATGGGAAAAGAATTAATCTTCAGCATTGATTTAGGCGGAACTTCATCAAAGCTTGCGATCTTGAAAGCAGATGGGAAAATATTGGAAAAATGGGAAATACCAACAAACAAAGCAGAAGATGGAAAGTACATTGTTGAAGAAATCTATTATTCTTTTAAAAAGAAAATCAATGAATTAAATGTTAAACCAGAGCAATTTTTGGGTATCGGAATGGGTGCTCCCGGACCGGTATTAAAGGACGGGCGAATATCCCGGGCAGTCAATATTGGTTGGGAAAATTATCCTTTACAAGCTGAACTGGAAAAGACCTTCTCGTTACCAGCATATGTGGCAAATGATGCGAATTGTGCTGCATTAGGCGAGCTCTGGCTGGGAGCGGGTAAAGGATTAAAGGATATTGTCGCGATTACTCTTGGTACCGGCGTCGGTGGCGGTGTAATCGTAGACGGTCATATTGTTGGTGGCACGTCTGGTGGCGGAGGAGAAATTGGCCATATGACGGTACAGCTCGATCACGGTTTTCAATGTAATTGTGGGAAAACGGGCTGTTTAGAAACTGTTGCGTCAGCTACCGGTGTCGTCAATTTAGCTATGCAAAGAATTGAAAGCTTGGAAAAAGAATCGCTGTTAACTACTATTTTAAAGGAAAAAGGAAAACTAACTTCCAAAGATATTTTTGATATTGTTCAGGAAGATGAGATTGCCAGGGAGATTGTCGACCGTGTCGGTTATTATTTAGGCTATGCTTTGAGTACGTTAAGTGCGATTTTGAACCCTGAAGCAATTATTATCGGTGGTGGAGTTTCAAAGGCCGGAAACAAGTTATTGGAACCCGTTAATATCTATTATCAGAAATTTGCTTTTCCACCAACTGGAGATGATACAAAGATTTTACTAGCGGAATTAGGCAATGATGCCGGGATTATTGGAGCCGGTTATTTGGTAAAGCAAAATAGTTAACATTATTTTTGCTAGTCCTCTCTTGTTTGACACATAAAGGGATAAACTATTCATACAATGAAGATGACAAAAAGTGTTGGAACAAAGGGGGATATGAATGAAAGTACGTGTGCGGCATGGTGATTCATTTTGGTTATATAGCCGGTTGTTTCATATTCCGATTCAATTAATTGAGGATTCCAACCGGCATATGACACCCAATTTTTTAAATGTTGGGATGGAAGTCGAAATACCGGGATTTATGGAAGAGACATATGTAATCAAACCGGGTGATACGCTCTTTCAGTTGGCAAAAATAAGCGAAATGCCCGTAGAAGTGCTCTTATTATTAAACCCCAATGTCCATCCCGATCATCTTCAATCGGGAAAATCCGTGAAACTGCCAAAAAAGGTGACTGACCCTGTAGTAAATCAATTTCAAATCTATGATTTTTCCTATTTGCAACGTGATATTGAAAAAATGCTTTCACAATATCCGTTTCTCAAGGTAAATATCATCGGTGAAAGTGTACTTGGAAAACCTATTTATGAGTTGGAAATAGGAAGAGGAACACGAAATATTCATTTAAACGCAGCTTTCCATGCCAACGAATGGATTACAACCCCTGTATTAATGAAATTGTTGAATACATTTATCCTTGCTCTAACAAATGAAAACATGCTTAATGGTATTAATGTATTGTCGCTTTATCATAAAAATAAGTTGTCAATTGTTCCAATGGTGAATCCTGATGGCGTAGATCTTGTTCTTAATGGTCCGTCAGCTGAAAAAAAAGAAGAAATTCTTGCACTAAATAATGGTTCCCATGATTTTTCCGGGTGGAAGGCGAATATTCGGGGGGTTGATTTGAATAATCAATTTCCGGCAAATTGGGAAATAGAAAAAAAGCGGAAAGAACCGAAGAGTCCGGCACCAAGAGACTATCCTGGAGAGATTCCACTTTCTGAACCGGAAGCTGTAGCAATGGCAAGGCTTGTTAAAACAAAACAGTTTTCGCATGTTTTAGCTTTCCATACGCAAGGCAGGGAATTTTACTGGGGATATGAAGGTGTAGAACCTGTTGAATCAGAGCGATTGGCAAGAGAATATGAAAGAGTTAGCGGTTATAAATCCGTTCGTTATATTGATAGCCATGCCGGTTTTCGAGATTGGTTTGTCCATGTTTATCAAAAGCCCGGTTTTACGTTTGAACTTGGGGCGGGTGTTAATCCTCTCCCAGTTTCACAGTTTCCGCAAATATACGAAGAAATGTTGAATGTATTTTTAGTAACATTAAACAGTTGAACAATGCCTTTTCATAGGGGAAAGAATCATTTCATATTGCTGTAATCGTCCCTTTTTGTTATCATTTTTTAAATAAAATTTAATAAAAATGAAACATTTCCCTTTTTCATACGTCTTATAAGAGAATCTTCAGGAGTGAGGACAATATCCTGAAAAACATGCGTATTTATTTGGTGAGAAGGTGAAGTCTGATGGGGAAATGGCTGTCTATTCTTATCTTTTTTGCCATGTTACTTTTTGGCTGTGAAACAGAAGAAATAGATAAACCATCATCGTCCAAACTTGATTCTGAAAAATCGATTAGAAATCAAATCGTAAGTGAAATGGAACCAGATACAAAAGCAATTGTTCCATTAAAGGTAAAGGAAGCGGATTTTCAATTTATCATTGATTGGGAGACGGACGAAACGCTGTTATTTGTCGAGAGGAAAAATAACCAATCAATCGTTAAATCATATGACTTATTTTCCGGAGTTAAGAAACAAATCTATGTTAGTGATGAACCTATTGTTTCTCTACAAGTGAGCCCGTCTAGAGAATATCTTCTGATTCACTCAGCAAAAACGGCATATAAAGCACTTCTGACTGTCATCCGGCTTTCCAATCAACAAATCATGTTTCAAGAAGAAATTGAGTCAAAAGAAATTCATTATGAGTGGAATAGGTATGATGAAACGAAAATCCTTGTCAGTGCTTTTTATGAAGATTGGTCATTTCGCTCCTATTTTATCGATATGAAAAAGCGTTCCCTCCAAGAGTTGAACCTTTCCCAACCGTTTGCAATTTGGCTTAAACAATCAAGATTACTATATTTGGATTGGGGCAATGATGATCCGCAGATTACCGCACCCTTAACCATTTATGAAAATGGTACTGAAAAACACGTAAAAAAAGAAAAAGAATTTTACTATCTTGATGGGTGGAAAAATTTCCTATTAACCATTGCCCCGAGTGATAAAGATCCATCAAAAGCAATATTTCAATTTTATGATCAAAAGCTTCAACCATTGTATTCCTTTGAAATCCCACATTTATCAGATTTTTCAGGTTGGGTTATTCCAAACTATGATATGGTAGGTGAAAATTTCTTTATTATTGAACCGAAAAAAAGTGGTGAAGCAGATCTTTATCATGACGGTTTTCAGTTGGTCAAACGGAATATTAAGAGTGGCAAAGAAGAAGTCATTCTTAAGTCTGTCGAAAATGCACCACTACTATGTTCACCAAAGGGGAAAAGCTGTATAACAGGAAACATGTTTGAACATATTATTTTAATAAATGAGAAGAAAATGACTTCCGCTATTGATTTTGAATAAAGAAAACTCGGGTACCCGAGTTTTCTTTACCGTTTTTTAATCATTTTAAATCCGATTTTCACCATATAAGGGAAGATTCCGAACCATTTATAAACGAATGGTTCCTTATGCAACTTTTTCTCCAGTTTCCGTTTATTTCTTTCCTCTTTTGGTGTTTCGAAATGGGTCACCACCGTTTTGGTTAAAAAACGAATATATTCATCTGATTTCATTTCACTCGCATCCTTATTTATTTCTCTTGTACAATTAGGTTTTCCAAATAATAAAGTCTATAAACAGGGATGCAAAAGACATACATTGGTGGTGTATTGATTCATTTTGGTTTAGTAGAGTTTCCATCTTCACGAATTTGCGCTTTTCGGTCTTGCTCATTAGGTTCCGGGGCAACATCCTCCGTTTTTTTATCCAACACAAGATCCATAAATAATTCTCCTTGATCATCTGTATAACATTCGAAGGAAACCAACAGCCCGTTTTCGTTTTCTTCTATGACCCGATATAAACAATAGCCAACATCGTATTCAAATTTGCCGGATTTAGAAAAATTTCCATTTTCATATGCATTTTCTACATCTCGATACGCCATTAACAATAATGTTTCTAATTCATAAGTGGTATGAAAATGGTCAAATACTTGTTTTTCAACAACGTATTTTGTCGCCGAGTGAAGCAATACCATGGAAAAAAGAAAAAACAAAAACAAGGTAAAAGGAAGAACGAAACCATTTTCATTTATTATTTGTGATCGGAATTTCCCGTGGTAAATAAATTTCGCCTTCATAAGTTTTACCGTTTTCATGTGTAACGATAAATTTAATCCCATGCGGTATTTGCTCATAATCAAAACTCCTAATATTAAATAAGATTAATTGATGTCCCATTCCATCGACCCGTCTCCTAATCCGATTTCCATACCGTTCATATAGCGTATTCGATCCATCTTTCCAAAATAAAATTCTACTGTAGCTTGCGGTTAACAAAATTTCATCGCTTTCTCGAATATCTCGTTTTGCTTGATTCATAAACATTTCCCATTGCATTTGATCTGCTATCTCATTTGAATAAGTATGATAACGTAACAAAGGAACCATATTTGTTAGAAAGACAATAATTATAGAAAATATGGACAAACTAAGCAACATTTCTACTAAAGTATATCCTTTTTCATTGTTTATTGATTGTTCGACATATATGTTTCTCCGAGTTATCCATGCTTTTATAATAAACACAAATTTCTTTCATCCCCTCCATGTTTTCTTGAACAACTGTATTGTAGATCGGGTATCCCTCCTGTTGGATGGATGATTCAATCGGTAGATCATAAATCATCTTTGAAACTTGTTTCGATAAAATTTGATTGCCCATATGATCAATAAGGATTTCCCTCCTTGCTATGGTTAAGTGTAAAAAGGCGGGAATCACCGTTGATAAGATGACAAGCCAACAGAAAAAAGCAAGTAACATCTCAAGATAGATCGATCCTTCATTATGTTTATCAAGAACTTTCCTCAAAGATTTCAAAGCGGCCACTCCCGATACTGATAAAGATTTGATATGTCTTCCCATTTACTTGAACCCAAATATTACCAAACGAGCTGATATTACCGTCCCCGAGAAAATGAAATTTTGCCAGATGCCCATGAGAAATCACAACATCATCTGGTACTTGTCTTTGCAAATAAACATTTCCCCGGTGATCGGTAATTTTATAAGTCTTTTTATTACTATCATATTGATAGTAGACAGTCCTTCTTCTGCTTATTGCTAGACTTTGTGCGTAAAACAAATCCTCTTTGTATTGTTGCAAAAAGTATTTTTCATTAATCGTGTCTTGAACACTGTGAAACAAGGGAGGCAGACTCATCAGCATAACGACAATGATAAATAAAATTAATAATACTTCGATAAGTGTAAAGCCTGTCTCATTTGATTGCTTGTTTATCCGACCGATGTTCTTTTTATTATTTGATAACTGCTTCACCATTAGAGATAACAATCTTCCTTCCATCCGGACATACCGGATCTTCGTTTAAATAACCGTTTTTCAAGTCATCAATAGAATCAGGAAAATTATTATGATCAATTTGATAGGCTTGGATTTCTGCCTGAACCATATTTTCTAATCCTTCACAGCCTTTATTGCTGATACTTTTATGGTGTTTCGTCACATTTGGAATCGTTATAAGTAATAGGATTGTGATGACGAATAGAACAATCATCATCTCGATTAATGTAAATGCAGTTTCTTTCTTCAGCATGAACATCTCTCCTTTATCCTAAATTTTTATATATAATTGATAAGTTGGAATGATGGTAACATGATTGAAACATACATCAAGATAATCCCAACCGCGATAACTCCAAAGATAAGCGGCTGCATGATTTTAATGATTTTCTCCAACTTTTCAAAAAAGGTCTCTAAACAAAATTGACTATAGGCTTCCAATTCCACTTCCAACTTGCTGATTAGTTGACCATGATGGATTACTGTTACCAACTCTTTCCTCCAAAACGGGATCTTTTGCACCGCCGCTGAAAAACTATCTCCGTTGAGTAATCCATCATTAATTTTTTCAATCGCTTCTTTTAAATAAGGCTTTTTAGGGTCGTCCTTGATAAAATGTAAAGATTGAAACAAGGACAAACCCGATTGCAATAATTGACTTGTATGATAAGCGATATAATAGGTGTTCCACAGCTGAACCAAATTCCCTAAGATCGGTACCTTTCCAAATACAGTTTGAATTTCGAAGTTTGTTTTCCGCATACGGTAACAATATTGAGCAATGACTATGATTGAGAACAACAATAATAAAAAGGTTCCTAATATTAACGGATGTACACGTATCCAAAACAAAGACTTTAATAAAACATTCGGTTCTGCTTGAAAAGAGTGATATAATTGGATAAATTGTGGCAGTAGTTGCCAACTAATTACAAAAAACATCCCTCCTGTTAAAATGAGCAGGAAAATTGGGTAAGTCAATAAAGTCCGAATTTTCCTTTTCCGCTTTTCCCGCTCTGAAAGGATCAAACCCGCTGTTTGTAATGACTTTGACAGATTCCCGTTTTGTTCTCCATAAAATACGAAACTAACAGCAGTGGAATGGAATTGTAATTGCTCCAAAACTTTAAAAAACTTTTCACCGTTTTTCAGTTTTTCTATGCTTTCCAACAGTTCATTTTGTTTATCCTTTTTTAACTGTATTTGAATAAAGCCGATCGCATCGCTAATGGAATATCCTTCGTCCAATAACATGCCAAGTCTTTTTAACAGCAAAATTTGTTCTTCAATTTTCCAGCGGCTTTGTCTCAATATCATGCACCCATCTTTCATACTCACTTTTCTTGATAAATCCGAGAGCAATTCCTTTTGCAATCAATTGGCCCAAAGTCGGATAGCGCGCCGAAAATGCTTCACCCTTCATTTCCAACAGTGCTTCCTTTAATGCACGACCGTACAAAATTTCATAAACGGCAGTACGCTTATTTTTATTCTGGTTGCAATAGACAGGACATTCTTCTTCTAAACAGTAAGGACAAATTAATTCGACTAATCTTTGGGCCGTCACTGCCACCAAAGTTTGTTCAATTTCATGCCAATTAACACCAAATTCGATCAACCGGTACAATGCACCTTTTGAATCTTTCGTATGCATCGTTGTCAATACTAAATGACCGGTTAATGCTGCTCGAATGGCAATATGCGCTGTCTCACTATCACGAATTTCGCCGACCATAATAATATCGGGATCATGTCTTAAAATCGCTTTTAAACCGGTATTATACGTAATGCCGGCTTTTTCATTTACTTGAACTTGAAGTAAATCTTCACTATTTTTTTCAACAGGATCTTCCAAGGTGATGACATTCCTGCCAAGAGATTTTGTCGAATGTTGGAGAAGAGAATATAAAGTTGTTGTTTTGCCCGATCCGGTTGGTCCTGTAAATATGATTAAACCGTGGGAAAACTTTAACATGGCTAACAGTAATCTCAGTGATTTTGGGAATAAGGATAATTGTTGAAATGGGATGTATGATTCTTGTGGTAATATACGGATGACCAAACTTTCAGCGAATATGGAAGGCAAAGTGGATAATCGAAGTCCGACAGATAGCCCCCCGATATCTATTTGAAAAGAACCGTTCTGGGGTTTTCTTTTTTCGCCGATATCCATTGCTGCCTGAAACTTCATATATGAAATTAATCTTTCCGTTTCCTCCAGTTCGATTGTCATTATGGGGATGAGTTTATGAGACAATCGAAATAGAACGGATGCATGTTTTGATTTGGGGATGATATGAATATCTGTTGCATGTAAAGAAAGGGCGTGCTCCAAAATTTCCCTTGCCCGTGTTTCAATCGAGTTTGGCAAAGTTTAAATCACCTTCCTTTCTTTTTCAGTAAATGTAATTCGACATAAAAGACAAAATTCCTTCTTTTTTTATAAAAAATTTTTTTGTTTTACATATTTATTAATATTTATATGTGAAATTTTGAACATTTTCCGACAAATCACCATAAAGACTAATATTGCTACATTTTCTGTATTATAATGATAAAAAAGCCCTAAGAGGTGATAACTTTGCAACAAACATTGAAAATTACAAATGTTTTATCGGATCCCACAAGGTATTCTATTTATGAGTACATCACGAAAAATCATAAAAATGTAACCGTTCAAGAAATCGCCGATACATTTAGTATCCATCCGAACGTAGCAAGATTACACTTGTCCAAATTAGAAGATGTAAACATGCTGAAATCGGAAAACAGAAAAACAGGAAAAGGCGGCAGACCAAGCCGGATTTACCAATTATCGGATGATGTGATTGAACTGAATTTTCCTTTCCGAGATTATCACTTACTTGCAAAAATTGCCATTGAATCAATGGTCCAACTTGGAGAAATTGCTGAACCGGCCCTTTATGAAACCGGCAGACGTTTTGGTTACGAATTAATGGAAAACCAAATTACGAAATATGGATTGACCAGTGATCAGTTAACGTTTGACCAAAAGGTGGAAATATTTAAATCCACATGTACGATGTTAGGTTTTTATCCGGATTTATATATTCAAGAGGGCCAGAAAAAACTTCATTTACAAGTGTTTAATTGCCCATTCCGTGAAATAGCAAAAGAGCATAAATCAACGACATGTAATATGCATATCGCATTTATCAAGGGACTTCTTGAATCTTTATTTGATAACTTCGAACTTGTGGCTACACAAAATATGTTCGAAGGTTGCGATGCATGTGCATATCGGATAAATATTCCAAATTAATGCTGAAAGTGTTTACAACCGTAATCACTATTATTATAATAGAAATAAATTGAAACTTCTATCAATATCTCGATAGAAGTTTTATTTTTCATGTCATTCCATGATAAAATAAATTGAAACACAAGGGGAGGGATCTGGATGGATCGTATGTATCGGGTATTATCATTTTGGACCGGCATTTTCACGGTCATGTTTTTTGTCGGGGGCATGAATGTTTTGGCATTATTATTTTTAGCACAAACCGGTTTTTTCCTGTTATTGGGGTATTTGCGATTATCTGAAAGGATGTATATGTATATATTTGGTGCTTATTTAACGATATTTTTTGTCGGTTTTACATACTATACAACTTTCCATTTTGTTCCAGGTACAGGACAATAAGTGCTCAGTAAACTTTTCGTGCATACCAATCGGTTAATCAATTAAATATTTCCAAACAGGAGGATTTCTTATGGGTACTGTAATTATTACAGGTTTGATTACAATACTAGCTATTTTTGCTGTTTTTTCCTCATTTAAAAACAAAAATTATTTAGGTTTATTTTTTTCAGTGGCAACTGTTCTTGTTTTTGGCTTTTTTACATTGATGACTCTTATATTTGATGGGTTTCCGGAGGCCTAAAAACTTTTATGAAAAGTCTACATGAAAAAAGGGATTGCTTTTAAGCCCCCATTCATGTAGACTTTCTCTTTTTATATGTTAAAAAAAGGATTAAAAGACAGGCAAAAACATTACATTCGTTATATCCCATCTTCTACAATAAGTAGGTGTCTTGTGTACATAATGAAAAAAACTTATTATGGCAGGAGTACACCTCGACGAGCATGTTTAACGGGTTCTCTGTACTTTTCTAATTAAGCCAATAAGGATGACTTAGTTAAATAAAATAATCCGCCATTTATGATCGAAATTTCAATTCTCGGTTCATATTGATTTTTTAATGCTTCTTTTTCAATATAATATCGTTCAGGCTTTTCTTCTATGTCCATATAAAAGAAATTTAATAACGACTCATCCGCATGCCAGCGCTCTCTTGCATTGCTTGCCCAAGAATGATCTTCTTTCATTATATCGTTTTCTATATATTGTCGGATTCGCCTTATTCCGCTTTCCGGTTTAAACATTGGGGTAAAGGTGAAAGCAAAGTCCGGAATTTTTGTAACTAAGGATATCTCTTTCTCAACCAGTTTATTATGAAAGCCATCCAGTAGTGTTCCATTGATTAAATTCATTCCGACAGAACGTAACATATCTTTCCTTCGATCACATAGATAACTGATTTTCAAATTCAAACAAACCCAAGGTACCAGTGCGGTATGGCTTTTTTCAGTTCCTGGTTTATTTTCAAATAAACGAATATATCGGCCCATTTGTTTCGAAACATGAAAGATTTGATGCAAACGTGGTGAACCAAAATGAATGAGTTCGCCTGCCAAATCATTTGCCTTGTGAAAATCCGTTATGAAAGTAAGTTTTTGCGGATTCGGTGTTCCTCCTGTTTTTTCAATATAATGCCAATAAAAAGGACGATTCATTAGTAATTTGTCCATTTCAATCGTCAATTGAACGGTTAAATGGGTTTGATCAAACACTTCAATTTGACAGTTGGTTGTTGAAAAAAAATGTTTAAGATAAGAATGAATTTCCTGCTGCTTCATGATATTCATCCTCCTTAAACTTTTCGGCAAACTCGATCATAGCCGTTAAATTGTCCATCTTAATTTTCATCTCTCCTTCTGATTCCGACTGGCCAAAAATATCAATCAGGTGATCCTCCAAGCGACCGAAATCAAGTTTGGTCAGTATTTCATCCAAATCACCGATGACACGTTCAAATAGATGAATCTTCTCATATAACAGTTTCAAAATATTTTCTTCAATGGTTCCCTTTGTGGCAAAATTATAAACCATGACATCCTTTTCCTGCCCGAGTCTGTGTACCCGTCCGATTCTTTGCTCAAGGCGCATCGGATTCCAAGGTAAATCAAAATTAATAATATGATTGCAAAACTGAAGATTGATTCCTTCTCCACCGGCTTCGGTTGCAATAAATACTTGTGCATGGTTTTGAAACAATTCCTTCATCCAGTCTTTCTTTCCCCGCTTAAAACCACCGCGAAACGGAACGGAAGAGATCCCATTCTGTTTTAAAAACCATTGAAGATATAGTTGCGTTGCCCGGTATTCGGTGAAGATAATCACTTTGTCATTAATGGAATGAATTAACTCCAATGCTCTTTCTGCTTTTGAATTCACTTGGATTTTCTGGATTTTTTTCATCATTGACTGAATAAATTGTTCGATAGAAGCCTCGGGGTACTCATTTTTTTTTGCCATATTTTTCAACGTGATAAAGACAGCTTCTTTACTGCTGCATGCTTCCCGTTGGAGAGTCAAAATAGAAAAGGCATTTTTCAACAGATGGTCAAATTGATTTCGTTGATTTGTGATATGATCATATAATTCTCGTTCTTCTTCTGTAAAATCGATTAAGATTGTTTTGACATGCCGTTTTGTCCATTCGATTTTTGTATCTTGTCTCCTGTTTCGAATCATTACTTTATTAATCAATTCTTTCAATTGTTTATCGCGATATTGATCTTTATTATTTTTATAGGTTTCTAAAAAGTCAGCATATGTTCCTAGATGCCCAGGTTTTAATAATGAAACAAGATTAAAGATTTCTTCAATTTTATTTTGGATCGGGGTGGCAGTCAAAAGTAAACAAAACTTCTTTTTTAAACCTTGGACAAACTCATAGTTTTTTGTTTTGTGGTTTTTCAGTTTATGGGCTTCATCGATAATGACAAAATCATAGTTTTGTTCCAATATCTTTTCGCGATGAGGTTTTTTTTTGGCCGTATCAATGGAGGAAACCATGACCTCCACTGTTTCCCAATTGTAATTTTTTCGATAAGCGATTGCTGGAATATAGAATTTACTGTTTAACTCAAATACCCATTGCGAGACGAGGGAAGCAGGTACAAGAATTAAGATTTTTTTTGCCAAACCGCGAATCATATATTCTTTTAAAATTAACCCTGCTTCAATCGTCTTCCCAAGACCAACCTCGTCTGCCAAGATTGCTTTTCCGTTCATTTGTTCGACTACTTGACTGGCAGTCTCAATTTGGTGAGGCAACGGTTTTAACTCAGGCAAAAATTTAGGGGCCATCAAACCGTAAAAATCGGGAATGAGTAAATGTTTTTCAGCTTCTAATGCCAAGTTATATAACTGCCAATTGGCCCATGGTCCATCGTCTTTGAGTTTCATGAAAAATCCTTCTTGCCATGTAGAGTCAAAATGTACTTCAACATCCATAAAAACACTCCTTTTTCGACGATGAAATGGTGGAAAAATGTAAAAAACAATGGTACGATGAAGTTGAATTTTGGTTAAAGGAATTTAGTAAGGGGTTGTAAGTGTAGTATATCCATGTTGAAGAAAATTATGAAAAATACAGGATGTCAATCCATGTACTATAAAAGGAGGGAACTGGATGGAAAAGCTGAAGCGGACACCACTGTATGATATGCACCAACAAATGGGGGCAAAGTTGATTGACTTTAGCGGATGGGCTTTACCTGTACAGTTTTCGAGTATTAAAGCCGAACATGAAGCGGTAAGAAAGCGTGCCGGCCTATTCGATGTTTCACATATGGGTGAGATTGAAGTCAAAGGACCGGATGCGTTTTCCTTTTTACAAACGATGTTGACGAATGATCTTACAAAATTGAAACCTGGTAAAGCGCAGTATACGTTTTTATGCGATGATGACGGGGGAACAGTAGATGATTTATTAGTTTATCAATTTCATGGTGATTCTTACCTATTAGTTGTAAATGCCGCCAATACGGAAAAAGATTTTCAATGGTTATGGGAACACAAAACTGGACAAGTAAACGTGACGAATGTTTCTGCCAATTATGCTCAGTTGGCTTTACAAGGCCCTTTAGCTGAAAAGGTGTTGCAAAAACTTAGTAATGAGGATCTATCCCTAATTCCTATTTTTGGATTTAAACAATCTTTAAAAATAAACGGGGCGACAGCACTCGTATCCAGAACCGGATATACGGGAGAGGATGGTTTTGAGATTTATTGTCATCCGTCTGATGCCGGGCGATTGTGGCAGGAGATTTTGACAGCCGGAAAAAATGAAGGAGTTTTACCATGCGGCTTAGGAGCTAGGGACACATTGCGCTTTGAAGCTTGCCTACCATTATACGGGCAAGAATTATCCTCCACCATTTCGCCGGTTGAAGCAGGATTAACGTTTGCCGTGAAAACGGAAAAGAAAGAAGATTTTATCGGAAAACTTGTACTAAAAAAACAAATAGAAACTGGTGCCGAAAGGAAATTAATCGGGATAGAAATGATTGACAGAGGGATTCCGAGAAATGGCTATAAAGTTTTTCAAGATGGAGAAGAAATTGGAGTAATTACAACTGGTACCCAATCTCCCACGTTAAATAAAAATATCGGTCTTGCCCTTGTCAAAAATAATAAAGCGGATATAAATACGGAGCTATTTGTGGAAATACGTAATAAACATGTATTAGGGAAAGTGATTCCAACACCTTTTTATAAAAGAAAAAAGATTGGTCAATCATGATTGAAGCATAAGAGAGGGGGATTTTTCGTGGCTTTTCGATATTTACCGATGACAGAACAAGATAGAGCTGACATGCTTGCAAAAATTGGGGTAGAAACGGTGGATGAGCTTTTTTCAGACATACCGGAAAACGTCCGCTATCAAGGTCGCTTACGTTTAAAGGAAGCAAAATCTGAAACCGACCTTTATAAAGAACTATCTGAATTGGCTGCCAAAAATGCAAATGTAAAAGAATTCACAAGTTTTTTGGGTGCAGGTGTATATGATCATTATATTCCTTCTATTGTAGATCATGTCATTTCACGTTCAGAATTTTATACTGCATATACGCCGTATCAACCGGAAATTTCCCAAGGCGAGCTTCAGGCAATATTTGAGTTTCAAACAATGATTTGTGAATTGACAGGCATGGACGTGGCCAATTCTTCCATGTATGATGGCGGTACGGCTTTGGCGGAAGCGGCAATGCTTGCAACTGGACAAACAAAAAGGCGAACGATTCTTATATCGGAAGCGATTCACCCGGAATATAAAGAGGTAGTGAAAACCTATGCAAAAGGGCAAAAATTACAAGTAGAGGAAATACCGTTAAACAATGGAGTTACCGATATAAATGCATTAAAAAATCAGCTGACAGATGATGTTGCGTGTGTTTTAGTTCAATATCCGAACTTTTTTGGCCGAATTGAGAGCCTACGTGAAATTGAACCGGTTGTGCATGGAAATCATTCATTATTTATTGCCTCCGCAAATCCGGTTGCGCTTGGAATATTGACACCGCCTGGAAAATTTGGTGCCGATATCGTAACTGGTGATGCCCAACCCTTTGGGATACCTCAGTCTTTTGGTGGTCCTCATTGTGGATTCTTTGCTGTATCGAAAAAGTTAATGCGTAAAATCCCTGGTCGATTGGTCGGACAAACAACCGATGAAAATGGAAACCGTGGCTTTGTTTTAACATTGCAGGCACGGGAGCAACATATCCGTAGAGAAAAGGCGACCTCCAATATTTGTTCTAACCAAGCGTTAAACGCATTGGCTGCAAGTGTGACGATGACGGCGCTGGGAAAAAAGGGTATTCGGGAAATGGCAATAGGTAATATACAAAAAGCAAATTATGCTAAAAATATGTTTAAACAAAATGGTTTTGATATTTTATATGATGGTCCGTCCTTTAATGAATTTGTTGTTAAACTTGATAAACCGATTGCAGGGCTTACAACGTATTTATTAAAAAACGGAATAATTGGCGGTTATGATTTAGAAAAAGTGGACCCTAAATATACTGGTCAGATGCTTGTCTGTGTTACGGAAATTCGCAGGAAAGAAGAAATTGACGCATTTGTTGAGAAAGTGAGGGCGTATCATCATGGTTAAGGACCGTTTTCCGTTAATTTTTGAAATTAGTAAACCGGGAAGAATTGGTTATTCATTACCGGAAATAGATGTTCCAGAAACGGAAATTGAAAGCTTGCTGCCGGAAGAATATATTCGAACGGAAGAACCAGAACTTCCTGAGGTATCGGAACTCGATATTATCCGTCATTTTACAGCTCTTTCAAAAAGAAACTACGGTGTCGATTCCGGTTTTTATCCACTTGGTTCATGTACGATGAAGTATAATCCAAAGATCAATGAAGATGTGGCAAGATTTCCGGGCTTTTTTCATATACATCCGCTTCAAGATGACCGTTCAGTCCAAGGCGCTCTTGAACTCATGTATGATTTAATGGAACATTTGAAAGAAATAACCGGTATGGATGAAGTGACATTGCAACCGGCTGCAGGAGCTCATGGCGAATGGACAGGGTTAATGCTTATTCGAGCGTACCATGAGGCAAACGGTGATTTTCATAAAACAAAAGTCATTATACCGGATTCTGCTCACGGAACGAATCCGGCTTCGGCCACAGTTGCTGGGTTTGAAACGATTACAGTTAAATCCAATGAGTTTGGTCTTGTTGATATCGACGATTTGAAGCGTGTCGTTGGTCCAGACACAGCAGCGCTTATGTTGACGAACCCGAATACACTGGGGCTGTTTGAAGAAAATATTGTGGAAATAGCTGAGATTGTCCATGCAGTCGGTGGGAAAGTATATTATGATGGGGCAAATTTAAATGCAATCATGGGGAAAGCACGTCCCGGAGATATGGGCTTTGATGTCGTGCATTTGAATCTTCATAAAACATTTACCGGCCCTCATGGAGGCGGTGGCCCAGGAAGTGGTCCTGTCGGTGTGAAAAAAGAGTTAATTCCGTTTTTACCGAAACCAGTACTTGTGAAAAAGAATAACGAATTTTTATTTGATTATGACCGCCCGCAGTCAATCGGTAGGGTAAAACCTTTTTATGGCAATTTCGGAATTAATGTCCGGGCTTACACATATATTCGAACAATGGGACCGGATGGATTAAGACAAGTGACGGAAAATGCAGTTATAAATGCGAATTATATGATGCGCTCGTTAGCCCCGTATTATGATTTACCTTATGATCGTTATTGCAAGCATGAATTTGTCATCAGCGCGAGACGGCAGAAAAAATTAGGTGTTCGTACACTCGACATTGCTAAGAGATTACTTGATTTCGGTTTTCACCCACCGACAATCTATTTCCCGCTGAATGTGGAAGAATGTATGATGATTGAACCAACAGAAACGGAATCGAAGGAAACGTTGGACGCCTTTATTGAGACAATGATCCACATCGCCAAGGAAGTGGAAGAAAATCCGGAAATTGTCCAAGAGGCCCCACATACAACGGTTGTAGGAAGGCTTGATGAAACAAAAGCGGCAAGAAAACCGATTTTAAAATATGTGAAAGAATAAAGATTAAAAAATTGTAGATCATTGAATTCTGCGACATCAATGCTGTGGCTTTATGATATGTAAAGGTTTAAGGGTGATTTTGTCGTAGTCTTCAATTGATAACATGATAACCGTCCTGATACACTTTCTGTTTTAAACATGTATCAGGACTATTTTTCGTTCATGTATAACTTTCTAGTATGGAATGAATGGCTATATTGATCTACCAACTTGACTATGGAATATCATTACGAAAAAAACCAGACAAAAAACTTGTCCGATTGCATGTGTCTATTTTCCAACCTTAATCCTGCCTGTCCACTTCTTAAATCCGCCTTTTAATTGATAGAGTTGTTTATAACCTTTTTTATAAAGCATTTGAGCAGCTCTTCCACTGCGGCTCGACCCTTGGCAATATAAATAGACTGGTTTATCTGGACGGATTTCTTTCATCCGCATTTTCAATTGTGTTAACGGAATATTTCTTGCACCTAAAATGTGACCGGATTCAAATTCATTCGGCTCACGTACATCAATTAATTGAGCTTTTCGATATCCTTCGATAAACTCTTCTTGGGTTAAGACTTTTATAATTCTTTTCCGCTGAAAATAATTGAATAGCGAATAGCTGAGTAGTGCAAATAAAATAATAATCAAAACAATATTACTATAACTCATGATGGTTCCCCTTTCACTTACTCAAACTTGTGCACTAATTTATATTATATAAATGAAATGCCGTGAAC
>Ga0207747_1000924_pt1 | contig 25260 bp, 28 predicted proteins | sample HigsolmetaGSP11D_FD_184839 | JGI IMG/M metagenome (GOLD analysis project Ga0207747, IMG submission 184839) | High solid enriched microbial communities from the Joint BioEnergy Institute, USA - SP1-1-D (SPAdes) | ecosystem: Engineered > Bioreactor > SSF (Solid state fermentation) > Aerobic >...
CTTCAAAACTAAACATTATTGGAGGAACAGCTTGTGGGTTATTTGATTAGTTTTGAAGGTGGAGAAGGTTCAGGAAAAAGTACAGTTCTGAAAAAATTAGCTGAATATTTGAGTCAACAAGGGTATGAAGTAGTCTGTACTAGAGAGCCTGGCGGAATTGAAATAGCCGAACAGATTCGAAATATCATCTTGGATAAAAAGAATGTAAAGATGGATGGAAAAACAGAGGCGCTTTTATATGCGGCTGCAAGAAGACAGCATTTGGTGGAAAAAGTGATTCCTGCATTAGAGAAGGGAAAAATTGTATTATGCGACCGATATATCGATAGCAGCCTTACGTACCAAGGATATGCAAGAGGCCTTGGAATTGAGGAAATACTGTCAATTAACCAATTTGCCATCGATGGATATATGCCTCATTTGACATTGTTTTTAGATGTGCCTCCAGAAGTAGGATTAACAAGAATTCAAAAAGACAATGAGAGGGAAGTAAACCGGTTAGATTTAGAGTCCATGGATTTCCATCGAAAAGTTCGTGAGGGGTATTATCAATTATTAGAGAGATTCCCTGAGAGAATAAAAAAAATTAATGCAGAACATGACATTGAAACCGTATTTAAAGAAGTATTAAGCGCAGTGTTGAATTATTTAAAATAACAACCGAGGGAAAGGCATTCTGTATAAGGCAGAATCCTTTCCTTTTTTATTTTTCATGTTTTTCTTTTTCTGATAGAGGGAAATAATGGGGATAAGAGTGCAACAAAGTTAAAATTTCAGCTCAATTAGGAGCTTTGGAACGAGATGAAACATAATATGGAAATAAGGAATTGCATTGTTCTGTAAGAAGGAAATGAAGTGAGCATGGTTTATATGATATAATAAAAATACGAAACTTGGGAGTGAGCGGATGAAATTGATCATTGCTGTCATTCAAGACCAAGATAGCAATCGACTGTCGAATGCGTTGATGAAGCAAAATTATCGGGCGACGAAATTAGCTAGTACAGGAGGATTTCTGCGCTCAGGGAACACCACTTTTCTCATTGGCGTAGATGATCAAGACGTTTCGAAAGTGCTCGACATTATTCGCGATAATTGCTGGGCAAGGGAGCAAATGGTCACTCCTGTGTCACCTCTTGGAGGAAACGCGGATTCGTATATTCCGTATCCCGTTGAGGTGGAGGTTGGCGGTGCAACGGTGTTTGTATTGCCAATAGAAGCGTACTACCATTTTTAAAAAAACTAATGCCAAGTAGGGGCTGAAGAAAGTGAAAATTAATCAAGATATACGGGTAGGAATAAAAACCAATTTACCTGAAATCAAACAGCAACCCGAGACAAATAACCGTTTTGGGGAGCTTGTTTTAAAGCAGGGGCAAAAACTGCAAAATGAGCAGTTGACGCGGCTGTTAGGAGATATTTCGGCTGCCGGAGACCGGGTGGCAAGATCCAGAAACTTGCGCGATTTAGCGCGGTTTAAAATGCTCGTGAAGCGTTTCTTGCAAGAAGCTGTTGAATATGGTCTTGAGTTGAAACAGTCCCACACTTGGAATCGATTTGGGGAAGGTAGAAGGCTGAAAATTATTAAAACGATTGATGACCGTTTAGTAGAGCTGGCTCAAGACATTTTAGACGAAGAAAAAGATACGATTGAATTGCTCGATAAAATTGGTGAAATTAAAGGTTTATTAATTAATTTATATATGTAAAACCCGTGTCTTTCCCTTTTTTCATAGACACGGGATTTTTTCTAAAGAAAATCATCATCTTGAACGAAGAAAAGGTGAAGAGAAATGCTTGAAACAGTGGATGAACTAAAAAAACTGCAGCCCATCGTGATGAAACAATTGCAAATGATCTTTGAAAAAGGCCGGATTGCCCATGCTTATATTTTTGAAGGGGAAAAAGGAACGGGAAAAAAAGAGATTGCAAAGTTTTTTATAAAATTAATGCTCTGTCTGAATCCGTCGAAAAATGTTCCATGTGAAACATGCAGAAATTGTAAACGTGTCGAATCAGGGAACCATCCAAATGTTTTGCATATTGAACCAGACGGCCAATACATTAAAGTAGAGCAAATTCGGGAATTAATATCAACGATGACTAAAACGGGTTTAGAAGAAGGAAGGAAAATTTATGTCATTCATCAAGCGGATAAAATGAATGTGGCTGCCAGCAATACGCTGTTAAAATTTTTAGAAGAGCCGGATGGACAAGTAACGGCGATTCTTTTAACAGAGCAATATCAATCCATTCTTCCGACCATTCAGTCCCGCTGTCAGCATATTAAGTTTTCAAATATTCCAAAAGAATTTTTAATTCATCAATTACAGGAGCAAGGACTAACTTTTTCCATGGCTTCCACGGTCAGCCAAGTAACGAACAGCGTAGAAAAAGGCCTTGCTTTAGCCCAAGATGAGCAGTTTGCACTAGCGAGAAAAACAGTGTTAAAATTAGTGGAGACTGTTAGAAAGAATGTCAATGAAGCCTTGTTAATTGTATACGATGAATGGCTTCCAAATGTGAAGGAAAAAAGCGATTTAGAACTCAGTCTTGATTTACTTCTGTTAGCTTATCGTGATATTGTAGCAATAAAAGCAAATCCTGAAAGTCCTTGCACTTATCCGGATATGATTCATACATGGAAAGAAATAGCTTTATCTTCAACATTTGAACAGTTGTCCAATCAAATGCAGGCAATATTACAAGCAAGACAAAATATCGGTCGCAATATGAATCGTACGCTTTTAATGGAACAGCTAATGCTGAAATTGCAGGAGGGGTATTCCTTTGTATAATGTGGTAGGAGTCCGCTTTAAAAGGGCGGGTAAAATATATTATTTTGACCCGGGAGAATATCAATTGGAAAAAGATCAATATGTCATTGTTGAGACAGCTCGAGGGGTCGAATATGGAAAAATTGTTGTTCCAATGAGACAAGTTGGTGAAAATGATGTTGTATTGCCGTTAAAGCAAGTGCTACGGCCTGCAACAGAGCGGGACAAAATCCAAGTGGAAGAAAACAAAGCAGAAGCTAGACGTGCTTTTGATATTGCTAATGTGAAAATTGCAGAGCATCAACTTGAGATGAAACTAGTGGATGTGGAATATACATTTGACCGGAATAAAGTCATTTTTTATTTTACAGCAGAGGGAAGAGTCGATTTCCGCGAGCTAGTAAAAGATTTAGCGGCGATTTTCCGGACTCGCATTGAACTCCGGCAAATTGGCGTACGTGATGAGGCAAAACTGCTTGGAGGAATTGGGCCTTGCGGACGAATGCTATGCTGTTCAACATTTCTTGGGGATTTTGATCCGGTCTCCATTAAAATGGCAAAAGATCAAAATTTATCACTGAATCCGACAAAAATATCAGGGCTTTGTGGCCGTCTTATGTGTTGCTTAAAATATGAAAATGACGATTATGAAACGGCAAAAGATGGCATGCCTGATATTGGCGAGACAACAATTACTCCCGATGGCGTCGGAACGGTTGTTGGAATCAATGTGCTGGAAAGGGTTGTCCAAGTCTATTTGGAAGAACTAGAACGCACGGCTGAATATACATTGGAGGAAATTCTTGAGTGCGAAAAGAATCTGATATAGATTAAAACTAATGGGGTGGCTTGGTTGAGGGACCGAAATTTTTTAGATGCTATAATGGAATTTGAACAGCAACTAGAAACATTACAACAGCAGTTTAACGAAATCAAGAAATCTGTTGCGCACATGGTAGAAGAATATCAGTCACTTCAACTAGAAAATTATCATCTCAGAAGACGATTGGAAGAATTAACAAAAGCAGCAGAAACTTCTGAACAAGGTGAAAAGAAAAGCTCTGTTGATATTGGGGAAGGCTATGATAACTTAGCCCGGCTTTATCAGGAAGGATTTCACGTATGCAATGTGCATTTTGGTAGTTCCCGTAAAGGGGAAGACTGTTTATTTTGTCTGGCGTTTTTTAATAAAAATGTGTAAGAAAGGGGCCGTCTGAAAATTTATGTTGGACGGCCCCTTTCCGACGAGATAACGGAAACTTGTTTTTACTACCGCAGGAGCAATGATGTATAAAAGTCGGTGTCTAGAAAGTTTGGATTTCTAGACACCCCCTTTTATTTTCATGGGGAGGAGTGTAGATGTGGAAAGTTGGTTAAAAGACGATGAGAGGCTAGATTATTTGCTGGCCGAAGATTTGCGAATTATTCAAAGCCCTTCCGTTTTTGCCTTTTCTTTAGATGCCGTTTTATTGGCGAAGTTTGCAAGCATTCCTATTTCCAGGGGGCAGATTGTGGATTTATGCTCAGGAAACGGGGTTATTCCTTTATTTTTAAGCACTCGTACGAAAGCGAAAATCATTGGGGTGGAAATTCAGGAGCGGCTGTATGACATGGCTGTACGAAGCATCCGGTATAACGGATTGGAAGAGCAAATTCAAATGATTCATGGGGATGTAAAGGAAATCCCGCCGCTACTTGGCATCGAAAAATACGATACAGTGACATGCAATCCGCCTTATTTTTTAGATTTACAATCCAGCGATAAAAATTTAAACGAACATTATACGATTGCCCGCCATGAAGTGTTGCTTACTTTGGATGAAGCGGTTCATGCGGCAAGCCGATTGTTGAAACAAGGTGGCAAAGCGGCCTTTGTACATAGACCAGGCAGACTTTTAGACATTATCACTTCCATGAGAAACCATCGATTAGAACCAAAAAGAATTCTCTTCATCTATCCGAAATTGGGGAAAGAAGCGAATATGCTATTAATTGAAGGAATCAAAGATGGCAAGCCGGATTTAAAAATTTTACCTCCGCTGTATGTATATGATGACGATAATCAGTATACAGCTGAAATGAGAGAAGTATTGTATGGAGAAAAAGGATAAACATTACTTTTATGTACTCGAATGCGCGGATTCTTCTTTTTATGCAGGATACACCAATGATTTGGAGCGCAGGGTGAATCAGCATAATGCTGGCAAAGGAGCAAAGTATACAAGGGCAAAGCGGCCGGTAAAGTGCATCTATTACGAAATTTATGAAACAAAAGAGGAAGCCATGCGGGCAGAATACGCATTTAAACAATTAAAACGCAGCGAAAAAATGAAGTATATTGGGAGAGAAAAACATGAAATCTCAAAAAAGTAATATTCATGAACAAAGCAGTTGTTTATATTTGGTGGCAACCCCTATCGGCAATTTAGAAGATATAACGCTTCGGGCATTACGCATTTTAAAAGAAGTGGATATCATTGCAGCAGAAGATACAAGAAATACAAAAAAACTATTATCGTATTATGACATTTCAACTCCTTTAGTCAGCTACCATGAACATAATCAAGAACAAGCAGGAGAAAAATTATTGCAGTGGTTAAGAGAAGGAAAACAAATTGCTTTAGTGAGCGATGCGGGATTGCCTTGCATTTCTGACCCGGGTGCTGATATTGTCAAAAAAGCCATAGAGGAAGACTTTGCAGTAATTCCAATCCCCGGAGCCAATGCGGCATTGACCGCTCTCATTGCGTCGGGATTAACGCCGCAGCCTTTTTACTTTTTCGGCTTTTTACACCGCAGCAGCAAGGAAAGAAAAAAGCAATTATCCCAATTGAAAAACCGAAAAGAAACATTGATTTTTTACGAAGCGCCCCATCGTTTGCAAGATACGTTAAAGGATATTGAATCGGTATTGGGGAATCGGAACATAGTGCTAGCAAGAGAGTTAACTAAAAAATTTGAAGAATTTTTGCGCGGAACGGTGGAAGAAGCTATTCAATGGACAAAGGATGATGAAGTAAGGGGAGAATTTTGCCTCATCTTAGAAGGGGCCCAAGAAGGGGAAGAAATCGAAGAAGAAGCACCTTATTGGGCGGACATGACCATCAAAGAGCATGTGGATTGGCTCATGAATGAAAACGAGATCACTTCAAAAGAAGCCATTAAAGAAGTTGCCAAATTAAGAGGGCTTCCAAAAAGAGAAGTTTATAAACAATATCATTTATAAAAAAAAGCTGCTAGAATCCATTCTAGCCAGCTGATATTACAAATTGTCCTTCATTAGTTGTTGTTTTTTTGGTGTGTTTTTGTTCAGTTTCTTCTTATTTGTTTTTGCTTAATTGTTCTTGAATTTCTTTCATCAAAATTTCCGCGCCTTCAGGACTTAAAATAAGTTTGCCGCCAGCTAAACGGAAATTTTTGTCTGAAACTTCGCCAGTAATTGCACAAGTCATGTTCGGCATGTACTTTTTAAGGATGATTTTATCATCATCTACATAGATTTCTAATGCATCTTTTTCATTAATGCCGAGCGTACGACGAAGTTCAATAGGAATCACCACACGACCCAACTCATCAACTTTACGGACAATACCTGTAGATTTCATGACAATGTTTTCCTCCTATTTTTGCGTCATAATTTAGAATAAATCTCGTATTCGCCAAAATTCGACATTTATTCCTTGTCTGTCTAAAATAATACCAATAAAAGGAATAAACGTCAATTATTTAGCATTACAGATTTGAGAAATATTAAAAGAAATTATAAAAATTCGTTTTTTTTAATAAAAAAGTATGATTTGTAATAGATTAACATTATAATACGAGTGATTAAGGAATCGTTTCAAGATATTTTTTATTTACTGCAATTAGTAAATTTCGACAAATTTATATATAATATGTTAACGTTGAAACAAAATTCGTTAATCGTTACAATTAATACTATATATCGTTGACAATGGAGGCAGTTTAGGTGAGTGAGAAAAAGACGTTTTATATAACAACCCCAATATATTATCCAAGTGGAAAATTTCATATTGGAACAGCCTATACAACAGTAGCTTCAGATGCGATGGCACGATATAAAAGATTGCGTGGTTATGATGTTCGTTTTTTGACAGGAATGGACGAGCATGGACAAAAAATTCAACAAAAAGCAAAAGAAGTCGGAAAACACCCGCAAGAATATGTAGATGAAATTGCTGAAGCTGCAAAAGAACTGTGGAAGAAGTTGGATATCTCTTATGATGATTTTATCCGAACTACACAAGAACGTCATGTAAAAAGTGTTGAAAAAATATTCCAAAAATTTTTAGATAATGGAGATATTTACAAAGGCGAATACGAAGGCTGGTATTGCACGCCTTGCGAATCTTATTACACAGAGACTCAATTAGTGGATGGCAATTGTCCGGATTGCGGCCGTCCTGTGCAGAATTTGAAGGAAGAATCTTATTTCTTCAATATGCAAAAATATGCCGATCGCCTGCTTCAATATTATGAAGAAAACCCTGAGTTCATTGAACCGGAATCACGAAAAAATGAGATGATTAATAACTTTATTAAACCGGGGCTTGAAGACCTTTCTGTATCAAGAACATCCTTTGATTGGGGCATTAAAGTGCCAGGCGATCCGAAACACGTGATTTATGTTTGGGTCGATGCTTTAACAAACTATATTACGGCTTTAGGATACGGTTCAGACAATGAGGAGCTGTTTAACAAATATTGGCCTGCCGATGTGCATGTAGTGGGGAAAGATATCGTCCGTTTCCATACAATTTATTGGCCAATATTCTTAATGGCGCTAGGGCTTCCTCTACCGAAAAAAGTATTTGCCCATGGCTTCATTATGATGAAAGACGGAAAAATGTCAAAATCCAAAGGGAATGTCGTCTATCCTGAGATGTTAATTGATCGCTATGGGTTGGATGCGACACGATACTTTTTGCTTCGTGAATTGCCTTTTGGCGCTGACGGGGTATTTTCTCCAGAAGCGTTTGTGGAACGTACAAACTATGATTTAGCAAACGATTTAGGAAATTTATTAAATCGTACGGTTTCGATGATTAATAAATATTTTGATGGCGTGATTCCAACAGAAGGATTAGAAGAAACGGAATTTGATGCTTCATTAAAAGCCCATGCAAAAGAAACAAAAGCTTTATATGAAGCAAATATGGAAAAAATGCAGTTCAGTGTTGTGCTTGCAGATTTGTGGACATTTATTTCAAGAACAAACAAATATATTGATGAGACGGAACCTTGGGTGTTGGCGAAAAATGAAGAGAACCGTGGCAAATTGGCTCAAGTTATGTACAATTTAGCCGAAAGTTTGCGGCATATTGCAGTTATGTTACAACCATTTATGCCACAAACGCCAAAACGCATTATGGAACAGCTCGGATTGGATGAAAAATTATTAGCTTGGGATACAATTGAGGAATTCGGAAATGTTATACCTGAAAAAACAAAAGTGGTAGAAAAAGGAATTCCAATTTTCCCTAGATTAGATGCAGAAGTAGAAATTGAATATATCCGAAATCAAATGCGTGCCAGTGTAAAAACACCTCAAGAAGAAGAAAAGAAAAAAGTAGAAGCGCCAAACGTGCCTGAAATTACCATTAAAGACTTCCAAAAACTCGATTTGCGAGTAGGTACGGTTACAGCATGCGAACGGGTGCCAAAAGCAGATAAATTGCTGAAACTTCAAGTGGATTTAGGATACGAAACACGCCAAGTCGTATCAGGCATTGCAGAGCATTATAAGCCGGAAGAATTGATTGGCCAAAAAGTCATTGTAGTGGCCAACTTAAAACCAGTAAAACTTCGCGGAGAGTTATCTCAAGGAATGATTTTGGCTGGTTCCCATGATGGAGTGTTGAAAATCGCTACAGTGGATCCGGCATTAGAAAATGGAGCAAAAGTGAAGTAAATGGATAGCCTGTTGGATGGAATCATTCAACAGGCATTTTTATTATTCTAAAATAATTTAAAAATACAATAATTGGTATCTCGTAATAACGTTTAGTAGGAAATAACTAATTCTGTTACAATACAATGGGCTGAATGTCACGAAAACTAATCCTTGTAATCTAAATGTAACATTTTTGTGAAATCAGTAATATGTAAGAACCATACAATATACGGTAGGTGTGATAAAAATGTTTATTGATACTCATGTTCATTTAAATGCAGATCAATTTCAAGAAGATTTACAAGAAGTCATGGAACGAGCATATGCTGCAAAAGTAGAAAAAATGGTTGTTGTAGGATTCGATCATCAAACGATTGAACGGGCAATGCAGCTTATTGACGAATATGAAAATTTATATGCAGTAATTGGTTGGCATCCAGTCGACGCAATTGATTGTACAGAAAATGATTTAGCATGGATTGAAGAGCTGACCCATCACCCGAAAGTAGTAGGTATTGGCGAAACAGGGCTCGACTATTATTGGGACAAGTCGCCAAAGGAAGTTCAACAAGAACTGTTCCGAAAACAAATTCGATTGGCGCAAAAGGTAAATCTCCCTATAGTCATCCATAATCGGGATGCTACAGGAGATGTGGTGAGAATTTTAAGGGAAGAAAATGCCCAAACTGTCGGTGGTGTCATGCATTGTTTTAGTGGAAGCGTCGAAACGGCACGGGAATGCATCAAAATGAACTTTATGATCAGTTTAGGCGGACCTGTGACTTTTAAAAATGCCCGTATGCCAAAAAAAGTGGCAACGGAAATACCGCTTGAGCATCTATTGATTGAAACAGATGCACCGTATTTGGCTCCGCATCCGCATCGAGGAAAACGAAATGAACCTTCATACGTGCCGCTAGTTGCCGAGGAAATTGCTCGGTTGAAGGAAATCTCTGTGGAAGAAGTGGCAAAGGCCACGACAGAAAATGCAATCAAGATGTTTAAACTGAATGAATAAAATTAAAAAATGCCTCCAATACTGCAGATTAATAGGTTTCGACTATACGAAACTACTAATTGAGAATTTTTATTAGTTGACATAATCAAAAGATACCCGTATAATTCAACGGGTGTTAAGGTGGCGTTATTTAATGTCAAGTAGTCCCATAAAAAAACTTTTGTTTGGGATCAAGCATCAGCACTCACTGGTCACCATTTTGTTTGCTGCATTGTTCGTGGCCGTCATTAGTTTTGTTTTGTATCAAGGAACAAAAAAGCCCGTAACACTTATAGCAAATGGTGAAGAAATGAACATATTAACTCATGCTGACACAGTGGAAGAACTGTTTGAAGAAGAAAAAATCCAATTATCGAGGCATGACAAGTTATCACATCCCCTGGATGAAAAAATCAAATCAGGAATGGTTATTGAATTTGTAAAAGCTAAATCCGTTACAATTATCATCGATGGAGAAGAACAGACCATTTGGACAACTGAAACAAAAGTCAAAGATATTTTGAAGGCAGCAAATATCAAAGTATCAGAGCATGATAAAGTTTCAATTGCATTAGACAAACATATAGGTGATGAAGATACAATCACCATTGAAAAAGCGTTTCAGGTAACACTTGTCGATGGAACAGAAGAAAAACAAGTGTGGTCCACTTCCACTACGGTCGCTAACTTTTTAAAGCAACAAGGTATAACACTTAATGAACTTGATCGTGTTGAAAATAAATTAAGCGACAATGTGAAACCAAATGATCGAATCACGGTTGTTCGTGTAGAAAAAGTTACCGATGTAGTGGAGGAAGAGATAGATTTTCCAGTGGAAACTAGATCTGATTCTTCCATTTTGAAAGGAAAACAAAAAGTTATTTCTGAAGGAAAAAAGGGAAAAGTTTTAAGGACTTATGAAGTTACAAAAGAAAATGGCAAAGTTGTAAGTAAAGCCATAAAAGATGAAAAAGTCCTTGAACAACCGAAAGCAAAAGTCGTTGCAGTAGGAACAAAAGTAGTCACTGCACAAGTATCCCGTGGAACTAGTGCAAGCGGGAAAGAATTTTACGTGATTGCTACAGCCTATACTCCATACTGTAACGGATGTTCAGGCACATCAGCTGCAGGAATTAATTTGCGCGGCAGTTCTGATTTGAAAGTAATTGCCGTAGACCCAAATGTGATTCCGTTAGGTTCAAAGGTTTGGGTTGAAGGCTATGGATACGCCATAGCCGCTGACACTGGCGGCGCCATCAAAGGAAATAAAATTGATGTGCTAGTTCACTCTAAACAAGAAGCGAGTAATTGGGGCCGCAAAAAAGTTCGCATTAAAGTGTTAGACTAAAGACATTATATGCTTTCCTGGACGAACAGGAAAGCATATTTTTTTGTTTGAAAAGTAGACAGACATTTCTTGTGAAAAAGGTTGATGTTTTGTACAATTGTCCAAGATAAAAGGTAGAAGAGAGGTACAGCATTGGAAATTAAAGAAATCATCGTGGTGGAAGGAAAAGATGATACCATTGCCATTCAAAGAGCAGTGAATGCAGATACGATTGAAACAAATGGTTCAGCAATCTCTGAAGAAACGCTGCGGCGTATTCAACTTGCTCAAGAAAAGCGCGGTGTTATTGTATTTACCGATCCCGATTATCCTGGAAGACGCATTAGAGCCATTATCGAAGAACGAATACCGGGAGTCAAACATGCCTTTCTTTCAAAAGAAAAATGCATTGCTACAAACGGAAAAAGTTTAGGAATTGAACATGCCAGCGATGAAGATATACGGGAAGCTTTAAAAAATGTATATACACCTTTAGAGGAAAAGCCGGCAACAGAAGAAATTACGATGGCGGATTTAATGGATGCGCGTCTTATAGGACATCCTTCGGCAAAAAATCGCCGCATTCGCCTAGGCGAAATATTAAATATCGGCATGACCAACGGAAAGCAGCTTCATAAACGGCTTTTGATGTTTCAAATCACTTTTGAACAATTTACACAAGCGGTAGCAGAAATTGATCAGGAGGAGCGAAATGAATAAAGATATAGCTACGCCAATTCGTACAAAAGAAATTTTAAATAAATACGGATTTTCCTTCAAAAAAAGTTTAGGTCAAAATTTTATTATTGATCCAAATATCCTTCGAAACATTGTTCAATATGCCAATTTGACGGAAGAAAGCGGAGCTATTGAAATAGGCCCAGGCATTGGCGCTTTAACAGAGCATTTAGCTAGAAATTGCAAAAAAGTCGTGGCTTTTGAAATCGATGGCCGCCTCATTCCGGTTTTAGAAGATACATTAAGCCCTTACCCTAATGTAAAAGTAATCCATTCCGATGTATTAAAAGCGGATGTGACAAAAGTGATTGAAGAAGAAATGCAAGGCATAAAAGATATTATGGTTGTAGCAAATCTCCCTTATTACGTCACAACGCCAATTTTGATGAAGCTTTTGCATGACCGTTTGCCAATACGAGGATTTGTAGTCATGATGCAGAAAGAAGTAGCAGACCGTATTTCCGCAAAGCCAGGAACTAAAAATTACGGGTCATTATCCATTGCCTTGCAATATTATACTGACGCAGAAGTGGTCATGACGGTGCCTAAAACAGTATTTATGCCGCAGCCCAATGTAGATTCAGCCGTAATTCGTCTCATCAAGCGGGAAGCACCTCCAATTGAGGTGGTGGATGAAGACTTTTTATTTGTTGTTTCAAGAGCAGCTTTTGCTCAGCGGAGAAAAACCATATTGAACAATTTGCAGGCAGGTCTTCCATCAGGCAAAGAGAAAAAACAGCAAATTATGGATGCATTATCAGCCTGTGGAATTGATCCTTCCAGAAGAGGGGAAACCTTGACAATAGAAGAATTCGGTAAACTTTCCAACGAACTTTACCCGCATTTTCACTAAAAATTGCGAAAATGCTAACAAAAACTTTCTTTTTTTATGGAAAAATAAGTTGACAAGGATAATTGTCTGCTGTTAAAATATATTAATTTATTGACAGAATGGCATTTCTGCGGTATAATTTTAACCAGTGAGGTGTATGCGGAAATGCCAAAAACATTAGCGGAGATAAAAAGAACATTGGATGAACACATTGGGAAGCCTTTGCGGTTAAGAGCAAATGGAGGCCGCAAAAAGACGGTTGAATGCAATGGGATTTTGAGCGAAACGTACAATGCTGTTTTTGTGGTTGAATTGGATCAAAAAGAAAATTCTTGTAAACGTGTTTCTTATAGCTACACTGACATTTTAACGGAAGCTGTGGAAATTACTTTTTTGGATGACAATAACGAAGCACTCGCAGTAAAATAAGGTCTGCCCTGTTGTAAATTGTAGACAAAGCCGATTTTACCATCGACTTTGTCTACAATTTTTTTTGGCACTTGCACATACTACGAATGTCAACCTACTTATTTGAAGGAGGAATATCTCTATGGCACGAAGAGGCGGAGTCATGTCAAGTCGTCTTAAAGAGGAGATTGCAAAAGAACTCGGGTTTTATGATGTAGTCCAACGGGAAGGTTGGGGCGGAATTAGAGCCCGAGATGCTGGTAACATGGTGAAGCGGGCAATTGAATTGGCTGAACAAAGTTTGGCGCAGCAAGCGAACCAAAACAGCAATCAATAAGTAAGGTTGACATTGCCAATGGCTCCATAGGGGCTATTGGCATTTTTTTATTTTTCGGAAATTACTTAATACTTATATGTTTAATATTTTGCATCTATGGTGATAGCTTCATTATGGTACAATATACGGAAGAAATTTACCGTAATGAGTCTGTTAGGAGGATCAACATGCTTTATATAAAAGCACCTGCCAAAATTAATTTAACCCTTGATGTATTATATAAACGCCCTGACAACTATCACGAAGTAAAAATGGTAATGACGACGGTTGATTTAGCAGATCGCATTGGGCTTGAACTAAGAAAGGACGGGAAAATTGCCATTTCCTCATCAAGCGGCATTGTCCCGGAAGATGAACGGAATCTTGCTTATCAAGCGGCTATGCTTTTAAAAAATACATATCAAATTGAAGAAGGAGCAACGATTTTTATTGAAAAGGAAATTCCTGTAGCAGCTGGGCTTGCAGGAGGAAGCAGCGATGCAGCAGCCACTTTGCGCGGGTTGAACAAACTATGGAATTTGAATTTATCCATAGATACGTTGGCAGAGCTAGGAGCAAAAATTGGATCTGATGTTCCTTTTTGTGTTTATGGCGGCACGGCTTTAGCAACTGGCAGAGGAGAGAAAATACAACATTTGCCTTCACCTCCGACATGCTGGGTAATTCTTGCAAAGCCAAAGATTGGCGTTTCAACAGCAAAAATTTATGAAGGTTTGAACTTGGAAAACATCCAACATCCTAACACAAAACAAATGATTCAAGCTTTAGAAACGAAAGATTATTCCTTGATGTGCGAGTCTTTAGGAAATGTTCTTGAAACTGTCACATGTTCGTTATATCCAGAAGTAGGATTTATTAAAGAACATATGTTGCGATTTGGCGTAGACGCTGCATTAATGAGCGGCAGCGGTCCAACGGTATTTGGCTTTGTTAAAAGCGAATCAAGATTAAATCGCGTATACAATGGTCTAAAAGGCTTTTGCGAAGAAGTTTATGCGGTGCGCATGTTGAGCAAAAGGAATTCACTTGCCTAAATACGTACAATTATGATACTTTTTCTATAAAATATTCGTATTTTTAATTTTCATTAGGAGAGGGTTTCATGAAATGGAAGCGTAGTGAACGCTTAGTAGATATGACGCATTATTTGTTAGAGCATCCGCACCAACTAATTCCGTTGACTTACTTTGCTGAGTTGTATAATTCAGCCAAATCATCCATCAGCGAAGACTTAGCCATTGTAAAAGGGACTTTTGAAGAAAGAGGAATTGGAGAATTAGTAACGATCCCTGGAGCAAGCGGCGGAGTCAAATATATACCAACTGTATCAGATGATGAAGTTCGGGAAATCATCCAAATCTTAATTTCGGAATTAAGCAAATCGGATCGTCTGCTTCCAGGCGGCTATTTATTTATGACGGATTTGTTGGGCAATCCTAGTTTAATGAACCGAGTAGGTAAGGTATTTGCAAGTGTTTTTAAAGACCAGCAAATCGATGCCATTATGACCGTGGCTACAAAAGGTATTTCCATTGCCCACGCCATTGCAAGACATTTAAATGTGCCTGTTGTGGTTGTGCGCAGGGATAGCAAAGTAACAGAAGGGTCAACGGTGAGCATTAACTATGTTTCAGGTTCTTCCAGAAGAATCCAAACAATGGTATTATCAAAACGTAGTATGAAAAGCGGCCAACGAGTATTAATAACCGATGATTTTATGAAAGTTGGCGGAACCATGAATGGTATGAAAAATTTGTTGGAAGAATTTGATTGCACTTTGGCAGGCATTGCCGTTCTAGTGGAGGCGGAGCACGCAGGAGAAACGCTTGTCGACGATTATTATTCATTGGTCAAACTTCATTCTGTGAATGAGAAAGAGAGAACCATTCAATTAAGTGAAGGAAATTATTTTTCAAAGGAGAGATTGTCATGAAAGCAGTATCTACTACAAATGCTCCAAAAGCAATTGGGCCATATTCTCAAGGAATTATTGCAGGAGGATTTTTCTTTAGTTCCGGCCAAATTCCTTTGACTCCAGAAGGTGAATTAGTAGAAGGGGACATCGTTGCACAAACAAACCAAGTTTTCAAAAACTTGAAAGCAGTTCTTGCAGAAGCAGGATTATCCCTAAATAATGTGGTTAAAACAACTGTATTTTTAAGCGATATGAATGATTTTGCCAAAATGAATGAAGCTTATGAAGCAAATTTTGGCGATCATAAACCTGCCCGCTCAGCAGTAGAAGTTGCAAGACTTCCAAAAGATGTAAAAGTAGAAATCGAAGTTATAGCTGCATTTGAATAAAGAATAAGCGGTGAATTCCTTATGGAAATTCACCGCTATTTTTTGTTATGAGTGCGATTCCGAAACGTCTATTTACAAAAATTAAAAACACTTAAAAATTATTTGAAAATTTTTCAAAAAACGAGAAGGATTTTTTCTAGTTTTGTAGAATCATATTATTTCAGAGGCACCCTAGAAGAAGAGAGGAGTGAAAAACATGGAAGTGACTGACGTAAGATTACGCCGCGTGCAAACGGATGGACGCATGCGTGCAATTGCTTCCATCACACTAGATGATGAGTTTGTAGTTCATGATATTCGAGTGATTGATGGAAATAATGGGTTATTTGTGGCTATGCCAAGCAAAAGAACACCAGACGGAGAGTTCCGCGACATTGCGCATCCAATTAATTCAAAAACACGCAGCAAAATCCAGGATGTGGTGTTAGCTGCTTATCATGCTGCCGGTGAAGAAAAGGCAGAAGCGCAAAGCGAATCTCAATTAGAAGAAGCAAACGCATAAAATAGTGTCCCAAGAGTAAGGTATTTTACTTTTGGGACACTTTTTTTTTTGTTAAATTTCCTGGAAATTTTGTTTTTTCATAAAGTTTCATTAAAAAAATAATATGAAATCAGAAATGAAAAAAATATAATAGAGAGGAAGACGAGATGTCTTAACAGCCCAATACCTTGAAAATCGAACAAATTTACTATATAGTCATAAGAGAACATGAGCTGAAATTGGGGGACTTTAAATGACAAATATTTTTGCGATTGTATTGGCTGCCGGCCAAGGAACTCGCATGAAGTCCAAATTATACAAGGTATTACATCCAGTATGTGGAAAGCCTATGGTAGAACACGTTGTTGACAATATACTAACTTTGAATGTTAATCGTATTGTAACAATCGTTGGTCATGGCGCAGAAAAAGTGAAAGAACAACTTGGAGATAAATCTGAGTATGTACTTCAAGAAGAGCAGCTTGGCACAGCCCATGCCGTCATGCAGGCAGAACCATTGTTAGGCGATTTAGATGGGGTTACATTTGTTATTTGTGGAGATACACCTTTAATTCGTCCGGAAACGATGAAAGCGCTTTTTGAACATCACGTTGCTCAAAAGGCAAAAGCTACGATTTTAACGGCTATTGCGGATGATCCAACGGGTTATGGCCGGGTGATTCGCAATGAAGAAGGGCAAGTAGCGCAAATAGTAGAACATAAAGATGCAACACCAGAGCAGCGGTTAGAAAAAGAAATTAACACTGGCACTTATTGCTTTGATAACAAAGCTTTGTTTGAGGCATTAAAGCTAGTGAATAATAACAATGCGCAAGGTGAATATTATTTGCCAGATGTCATTGAAATTCTTAAGCAAAAGGGTGAAATTGTTACCGCTTATGTCTGTGAAGATTTCAATGAAACGCTTGGCGTAAATGACCGGATTGCTCTATCTCAAGCGGAAGAAATCATGCGTGAACGCATCAATCAAAAGCATATGGCCAATGGAGTGACGATTATTAATCCATCCATGACGCATATTAGTATTGATGCTGAAATAGGCCGCGATACAATCATCTATCCGGGTGTTGTCATTGAAGGAAAAACAGTAATTGGTGAAGATTGCATCATTGGACCGAATAGCCAAATCATTAACAGCCAAGTTGGCAATCGGTCTGTTGTAAAACATTCCGTTGTGCAACATAGCGTTATCGGTGAAGATACTTCTGTTGGCCCATTTGCTCATTTAAGACCAGAAGCGCAATTGGGCAATCATGTGAAAATTGGAAACTTTGTAGAAGTGAAGAAAAGTACAATTGGAGATGAAACAAAAGTATCTCATTTAAGTTATATAGGTGACGCAGAGGTTGGGAAAAATGTTAATATAGGTTGTGGTTCCATTACCGTTAACTACGACGGTAAAAATAAATATAAAACCATTATTGAAGATAATGTATTTGTTGGATGCAATTCCAACTTAGTCGCTCCTGTTACATTAAGAACAGGGTCTTTCATTGCGGCTGGATCCACGATTACAAAAGAAGTGCCGCAGGATTCATTGGCGATTGCTCGCGCAAGACAAGAAAATAAAATTGACTATGCAAAAAAATTAAGATAATTAGGAGGCCATCATGCCGTATTCATACGCTGATTCTAAATTAAAAATATTTTCGTTAAATTCAAATTATCCATTAGCACAAGAAATTGCTGAACTAATGGGTGTAGAATTGGGGAAATGTTCGGTTAAACATTTTAGTGATGGGGAAATTCAAATCAATATTGAAGAAAGCATTCGCGGTTGCGACGTGTTCATCGTCCAATCTACTTCCTATCCAGTGAATGAACACTTAATGGAACTTTTAATTATGATTGATGCCGTAAAACGTGCATCTGCCCGCACAGTGAATGTGGTAATTCCTTATTATGGATATGCCCGACAAGACCGTAAAGCAAAAGCACGCGAGCCAATTACAGCCAAATTAGTAGCCAACTTATTAGAAACTGCCGGCGCAACTCGTGTAATCGTGATCGATTTACATGCTCCTCAAATTCAAGGTTTCTTTGACATTTTAATCGACCATTTAATGGCGGTTCCATTGCTTTCTGAATACTTCAAATCAAAAGGCTTCCCAGAAGAGGAAGTAGTGATTGTTTCACCAGACCACGGCGGCGTAACAAGAGCCCGTAAAATGGCAGAGCGCTTGAAAGCACCAATTGCCATCATCGATAAACGCCGACCAAAACCAAACGTGGCAGAAGTGATGAATATCGTTGGTAATGTGGAAGGAAAAATTTGTATCCTAATTGATGATATTATCGATACAGCTGGAACAATTACAATTGGTGCGAATGCATTGCTTGAAAGCGGAGCAAAAGAAGTATATGCATGCTGCACACATCCAGTGCTATCCGGTCCAGCAATTGAGAGAATCCAAAACTCTGTCATTAAAGAATTAGTGGTGACAAACACAATTAAATTGCCAGAAGAAAAAATGATTCCAAAAATTACTCAATTATCTGTAGGTCAATTAATGGCGGAAGCAATTTCCCGCATTTACGAAAACAAATCAGTAAGTACATTATTTGATTAATCATAAAAAATGTAGACAAATTCTTTCCGGATTTTGTCTACATTTTTTTTATTTTGGGCAGACTAATGAAGAACACATACTTTTCTGAAAAGCTTGTGTGATGAATGGAAACTTTCAAAATGTGGACTATAATAAGAATTGGGTAGTCCATCATTTTCTATAGGAGGGGTCAAAAACATGAGCACAGTATTACAAGCAATAAAACGTAAGACTGGTGTGCGTTCAGAGTTAGCCCAACTTAGAAAAGGAGGAAAATTACCTGCCGTCATCTACGGCTACGATATCGAAAATACGCCGATTGCTGTCGATTATAAAGAAATCGCTAAAGAAGTGCAAAAAAGAGGAAGAACGGGTATTTTCGATTTGGATGTGGAAGGAAAAAGAGTGAAAGCACTGATTCATGACGTGCAAAGAGAGCCATTAAAAGGCACAGTATTGCATATTGATTTTTATTCCGTCAATATGGATCAGGAAGTGGAAATAGATGTTCCGATCCATGCTGTTGGTGAATCAGTCGGAGTGAAAGAAGGGGGCGTATTAACTCAAATTTTGGATACGCTCAAAATTAAAGTGAAGCCGGCTGAAATTCCGGAGAAAATCGACATTGATATTACGACATTAGGTATTGGAGACACTCTTTTTGTAAGCGATATTCGAGATAGAGTAAATTATCAAATTATCGAAGGCGATGATGTGACAATCTTTACAGTCACTGCGCCGGCAACTGCCCGCGATGCTGGACAAGGCGATAATGACAATCAAGATATAAAAGCAACAGAAGCACCAGAATCTCAAGCATAATAGAGGAGGGTTGTTTAAGTGGATTTTCACTTAGACAACCCTTTTTGTATATGATTTTATGATGAACGGAATTTTCTGATGCTTCATCTTTTGTGTAGGAACTCTTATATATTCTGTGTTAAAATAAGCAACGATTAGATATAATAAAAGGAATGGTTTCATGAAACTGATTGTTGGTTTAGGAAATCCAGGAAAACAGTATGAACGTACGCGGCATAATATTGGTTTTATGTGTGTGGATGCGTTGGCAAAGAAATGGAATGTGTCATTAAGCGACACGAAATTTAACGGTATGTACGCCATTGTACATCGGCCGGAAGGAAAAGTGATGCTATTAAAACCGCTCACTTATATGAATTTATCCGGTGAATGTGTTCGGCCTATCATGGATTACTTTGATATAGATATTGACGATATCGTTGTCATTTATGACGACTTAGATTTAGAAACTGGAAAACTTCGATTGCGGGAAAAGGGAAGCGCTGGAGGACATAATGGAATGAAGTCGCTTATCCAGCATCTTGGAACTCAAGAATTTAAGCGTATTCGCGTCGGCATTAATCGCCCGCCAGCTGGCATGAAAGTACCAGATTATGTGCTTTCCAAATTTTCGAAGGAAGAGGAACCGATTATTGAACAAGCGATTGAAAAAGCCGTTCAAGCTTGTGAAACGTGGCTTTCCAAAAAATTTATTGATGTCATGAACGAGTTTAATTAAATCTTGTAAAGTGCATAATTGGTGATGGAACAGTCTATACTTGGAATATACCTAGCTTTCGAAGGAGGTCCAGTATGACTGTTCGTTACCGTTGCAGATATTGTGATACAGAATTGGGCACATTACCTTTTAACGAAGAAGAAACAATCCGCAAGATTCATTTATTTGAAGTAGGAGAAATAGAAGAGTTTATTGAAAAGGATGAATTGGGCGTAACGACGATCCATTGTATTTGTGAACATTGTGAAGAATCCTTGCGTCAATTTCCTGATTACTATGCTTTAAATAAGTGGATTCAATAAATGAGCGTACGCTTTGGGCTTCTCAGTCCAAGGCTTTTCCAATATTTATAAATTTTAGTAGTGAACGGCATATTTTGATGGTTTCATAGAATCATTACATATGGGGACGCCTTGTTGGAAGGAGGTACAGTTTATGAGAGTAATGACTCAATTATTCTCTCAAGAAAAACATATAAACAAGTTAATTAACGATTTCAAAGAGCAATCGGTGAAATCCCAATTGATTACAGGGCTAACAGGCAGTGCACGCGCTGTAATGATCGATGCTCTTTTTAAAGAATTAAATCGTCCTTTATACATTATCTCTCCTAATTTATTGCAGGCCCAAAAGTTAGTAGATGATTTAACATCTCTTGCAGGGGAAGAGTATGTACATTATTATCCTGCTGATGAATTTATCGCTGCAGATATGACGGTGACATCACCGGAGCTAAGGGCAGGGCGAATTTCTACATTGAATCACTTGGTAAGAAAAGAAACAGCCATATATGTGATTCCTATTGCAGGTATGAGAAAATATATGACGCCTGTGGAGCAATGGAAACAAAATCTTTTAGAAGTGCAGGTAGGACAAGAAATTGATATAGACCAATGGCTTTCGAAATTAATTGAAATGGGTTACACTCGAAGCCAAATGGTAACTACCCCAGGTGAGTTTGCATTGCGTGGAGGAATACTAGATATCTATCCACCTTATGCAGAGTCACCGTTTCGTATTGAACTTTTTGATACGGAAGTAGATTCCATTCGTGAATTTTCAGCGGATGATCAGCGTTCTATCAAAAAATTGGACCAATGCCGGATTCTCCCTGCTATAGAGTTATTGCTTACTAACGATCAGCGCATTCAGTTGGCAGAACGGCTTGAAAAAGCGCTAGCCAAAAGCATCAAAAAGGTTAAAAAACAGGAAGTACAGGAAGCGTTGTATGAAAATATTCAGTACGACATTGAAATGCTGAAACAAGGAAATCTGCCTAATCATGTTACGAAGTATGGTTCTTTGTTATACGACCAGCCAGCATTTTTAGGAGATTATTTTTCGCAAGAAGGCATTATTTTATTCGATGAGCTAGGGCGGATTCAGGAAGTATCCGAAGCTTGGGAACGGGAAGAGGAAGAGTGGTTCATTTCATTAATTGAAGAAGGAAAAATGGTACATGATGTTCAGCCTTCCTATACGTTGAAAGAAATTTTTTCCATGCTGAAATTGCCGAAAATTTATTTCAACTTATTTACGCGCACTTTTACAGGTATTCGTTTTGACCAAACATTGAATTTTTCTTGCAAACCAATGCAACAATTCCATGGGCAAATTTCGCTGTTGCAAAGTGAAATTGAACGCTGGAAACGGGAAAAATTCACGGTGTTATTGGTGGCAGAGGGCGAACAGCGTTTAGAAAAAATAAAAAGTATGTTGGAAGATTATCAGATTGACGTGACCATTGGACCGCCAACAGGAGACGGAATTTACTTAGTGGATGGAGTGCTTACAACCGGGTTTGAACTTCCTTTGCAACGCATTGCCGTTGTGACGGATGATGAATTATTTAAGCAACGTACAAAGCGGAAAAAATCAAGACCGCAAAAAATGACCAATGCAGAACGGATTAAAAGTTATACGGAAATCAAACCGGGAGATTATGTGGTCCATGTGCATCACGGGATTGGGAAATATGTCGGCATTCAAACACTGGAAGTAAACGGCACCCATAAAGACTACCTTCATATTCGCTACCGCGGCGATGACAAATTATTCGTTCCAGTGGACCAAATTGACTTAGTGCAAAAATATGTTTCATCGGAAGGAAAGGAACCAAAGCTTCATAAACTGGGCGGCACGGAATGGAAAAAAGCAAAGGCAAAAGTTTCATCCGCTGTTAAGGATATTGCGGAAGAACTTATTAAACTCTATGCAAAACGGGAAGCAGAAAAAGGATATGCCTTTTCTCCTGATACCGATGAGCAGCGGGAATTTGAAAGTGCCTTCCCTTACGAAGAAACAGAAGACCAGCTTCGAACAATTTTAGAAGTAAAGAGAGATATGGAACGGGAACGGCCAATGGATCGGCTTGTTTGTGGAGATGTAGGATACGGAAAAACGGAAGTGGCTATCCGTGCTGCCTTTAAGGCGATTATGGATGGCAAACAAGTAGCGTTTCTTGTGCCAACAACCATTTTAGCCCAGCAACATTATGAAACCATCAGCGCAAGATTTGAGGATTATGCCATCAATGTTGGATTATTAAGCCGTTTCCGCACAAGAAAAGAACAAGCGGAAACCATTAAAGGGCTAAAAGATGGAACAGTAGATATTGTCATTGGCACCCATCGATTGCTCTCAAAAGATGTCTCTTTTAAAGATTTAGGTTTATTGATTGTCGATGAGGAGCAGCGTTTCGGAGTGGCTCATAAAGAAAAAATTAAACAATTAAAAACGAACGTGGATGTGCTTACGTTGACAGCTACGCCAATTCCAAGAACATTGCATATGTCCATGGTCGGCGTCAGAGATCTTTCTGTCATTGAAACACCTCCGCAAAACCGCTTCCCAGTTCAAACGTATGTAATGGAGTATAGCCCAGCCTTAGTTCGGGAAGCCATTGAGCGGGAAATGGCGCGTGGAGGGCAAACGTTCTACTTATATAACCGTGTGGAAGACATGACGAAAAAAGTGGAGGAAATCCAATCTCTTGTGCCGGAAGCCAGGGTGGCATACGCCCACGGCAAGATGACGGAAACCCAATTAGAATCCGTGATTCTCAGCTTCTTAAATGGAGAATTTGATGTGCTTGTGACGACTACTATTATTGAAACCGGCGTGGATATGCCAAATGTCAATACGTTGATTGTTCAAGATGCAGATAAGATGGGGCTTTCCCAGCTTTATCAGCTGCGCGGACGCGTAGGAAGATCAAATCGGGTGGCTTACGCTTATTTCATGTATCAGCGGGATAAAGTGTTGACAGAAGTAGCTGAACAGCGTCTACAAGCCATTAAAGAATTTACCGAGTTAGGTTCCGGATTTAAAATCGCCATGCGGGACTTATCTATCCGCGGGGCGGGGAATCTCCTTGGCGCCCAGCAGCATGGTTTTATAGATACAGTAGGTTTTGATTTGTACTCTCAATTATTGGAAGAAGCCATTGTAGAGCTGAAGGGTGAAAAACGGGAAGAAAAACCGGAAGTTGAAATTATTCTCCATGTGGATGCCTACATTCCGGATCAATATATTCCTGATGGCTATCAAAAAATCCAAATGTATAAACGGATTAAAGCGATGGAAAATCCGGAAGATTATCATGAAATCCTCGAAGAATTGCACGACCGGTTTGGAGATATGCCTTCTGAAACAGAAAGATTATTGCGCATTGCAAGAATTAAAGCATGGGCAACGCAATCAGGTATTGTTTCCATTAAAGAAAAACAAAAAGTCATTTCCATCGTTTTCTCTGAAGAAGGTACAAAAAATGTTGATGGCTCGGTTGTAGTGACTGAAACGATGAAATTTGAAAAAGCGGTTGGCTTCAGCATGGATGGCCCGATTTTAACAGTGACGATTGACGAGAAAAAATGTGGAAAATATGCTCCATTGGATGTATTGGAACAAGTCGTTGAAATAATTTATAAAGCAAGGAAGAATAATGTAGTGGAACAAGAAGCAAAATAAGGTTGTAAAGATGACCCAAACCATTTTGGGTCATTTTGTTTCCTCCAAATTGTTATATTTTAAAATTTTTGGGGCATAATAATTTTACAAATTTTCGCCGAAATAAAAATATTTTACTTAAAATCCTCCGCGTGTATTTTTTGCATACTTTAGCTAAAAAATAAGCATACTAACGGTGAAATAAAGATTTCAGAAAGCGAGGCAGCAAAGATGAAAGCAACAGGAATAGTTCGTCGTATTGATGATTTAGGTCGTGTTGTAATTCCTAAAGAAATTCGCAGAACGATGAGGATTCGAGAAGGAGATCCTTTGGAAATTTATACGGATCGCGAAGGAGAAGTTATTCTAAAAAAGTATTCACCGATTAATGATTTAAGCGAGTTTGCAAAAGAATACGTGGAATCTTTGTACGAAACAATCGGGACGCCTGCGTTGATTAGCGACCGTGATGAAATGATTGCTGTCGCAGGGTTGTCGAAGAAAGATTATACAAATCGTCGTCTCTCCAGTTTTGCGGAGGATTTTATGAAACAACGCTCTATTGTTTTGGAAAAGAATGAAACGACGATTGAATTAGTGCCTGGTCAATTTGAACAAGTGAAATCCTATTGTGTGGCGCCGATTGTTGTAAACGGTGACACGATTGGGGCAGTATACTTGCTTTCAAAAGTTCATTACTTAAGCGAAGTGGAGCAAAAAGCGGCGGAAACAGCGGCTCATTTCTTGGCAAAACAAATGGAAAACTAAATGAACCTAAAGGGGCTGGGACAAAACTAGCTTCTAGTTAGGAAAAAGGAGAATTTGAGCCAACTCAAATTCTCCTTTTTCCATTTATCCCCATTATTTTTTGTTAGTTGATCTTTGTTGGCCGTGTATTTTCGTAAATTCACGGCCATTAAGGCAATGCCCATTTCATTTTCCACTTTCGATTTTCCTCGAACGGAAAATCGAGTGAAACGCAAATTAGCCTTCAAGAATCCAAAAACTGGTTCTACGTCTATTTTACGTTGACGGAAAATAGAACCAGCTTTTTCTTCTGAAAGCTTCGCTCTTACATATTCTTTTT
>Ga0207747_1000925_pt1 | contig 25237 bp, 22 predicted proteins | sample HigsolmetaGSP11D_FD_184839 | JGI IMG/M metagenome (GOLD analysis project Ga0207747, IMG submission 184839) | High solid enriched microbial communities from the Joint BioEnergy Institute, USA - SP1-1-D (SPAdes) | ecosystem: Engineered > Bioreactor > SSF (Solid state fermentation) > Aerobic >...
TCTGTCGACATCGCGCCCTGCATGCTCCCGGAAGGCTAAAAGCGGCCTGAATGGCATCCTCGACGCGTCACAAGCTCTCAAAGCCCGAATACGCGCCGGCACTGACGCATCCGCGCACACATCTCATTTATACCGCCGCGCCTATGAAGTGACCTTCGCGATCCAAGGGTAGGCATAGAGGGAGCGGAGACGCTCTAGCGTGAGGGCATTCCACGCCTCGCAGCAGGCGGCGACGATGGCGTCGTAGTCCGCGAGCAGGCGGTGGGAGAGGAAGCGCTCGCGCAGGAACAGCCAGAGCTGCTCGACAGGGTTGAGCTCTGGGGCATAGGGAGGCAGCGCGACCAGGGTGATGTTGACTGGTCTGGCGAGACTGCGGAAGTCGTGCCGGCCGGCTTGGTCCAGCACCAGCACGACCGGCACATGCGGCCCACGCATTGCGGCGATTCGCCGCTACGGCGGGAAACATGTTGTTGTTGATCAGTGCCTCGCCAGCCCTGCCCTTCGGAGCATCGGGCCCATGGTTTCGAAACCTTTGGCCAGCAACGCCTCGTACTGGCGTCCAGGCAGAGCCTCGGGGTCTACGCCCGTCGCAGCGATCTGCTCGGCAACTGTCGGGTCACGCAGGGCAGCCAGCGCCGCGGCCTCAAGCTTCGCTACAATCTCGTGTGGCGTTCCCTTGGGCACCCCTACGCCGAGCCAGGAGTCGATCTCCACATCGTATCCAACCTCCTTAACGGTCGGGACATCCGGAAATTCCCGCCAACGCATGGGGCTTGCGGAGGCAAGCAAACGCAGCTGCCCGGCACGGATCTGCGATACGACGTCCGAGGGGTTCTGGACGATCACGTCCACTTGGCGCCCCAGCAACGCGACAACGGTCTCAGCACCCGACTTGTATTGGACCTGTTCGAACCGTGCCCCGGTCACGCGGGCGAGCTCGAACAAGGCAAGGTTGTTCGGTGCGGAGGGTGCTCCGAAGAACAGGCCCGTTCCCGTCTTCCCGGCACGGACAAGATCCTCGAGGGTCTTGTAAGGCGAGTCGGCACGAACCGTGATGCCGTAGCGAAAACGCCCATACCCCGCGATGAAGTCGAAGCTCCCGATGGTATAGGGCACCTCCCGCAGATGCGGCTGAATGGCGATGGTGGAATAGGTGATCACGCCGAGGGTGTAGCCGTCGGGTTTCTGCGTCGCGACGAAGCTGGGTCCGATCGTGCCCTCCGCACCAGGACGGTTTGTTACGACGACAGGCTTGCCGAGTTGCCGCTCCAACCCCTTCGCGAAGGCCCGGGCCGAGACATCGGTATTGCCGCCGGCCCCGTAGTTCACGACAAGCTGGATCTCCCTCTCGGGCCACTCCGCGCGGGCGCCTGCCATGCCAGGCAGGAGGAATCCCCCCAGCATGACAGGCAGTAACGTCCGCCTGGTCGTAATCCTCATGTAGCGAATCTCCCCTTACTTCATGATCCCTTGAACCAACTTATGGCCGGCAGCTGTGTTCCTGCAGAACGGCGCCCCGATGTACTGTCGCGGCCGGCGGCGTCAGAGCGATCCAGCGCCGCCCCACCTGGCACTCCGCCATACAGTTCGAAGCAGCGTGGCCCGGCACTCTGGGCCGCTCACCCGGCCGTCAGTCGAGCTTGATACCAAGCCGCTGCACGATCTCCTTTTCGTATTCGGCGCGGCGTGCGATGAAGTCCGTGTACTGCTCGGTGTCGAGATACTGCTCCGGCATGTCGAACTGATTGCGCACTGCGGCATTATCCGGGCTGAACAGTGCTGCCTTGAACGCGTCGTGCAGCACGCGCACGATGCCTGGATCCATGCCCTTCGGCCCGGATATTCCGTAGGGCGAGGTGACCACCATGTCGTGGCCCAGCTCCTTCAGCGTAGGCACGTCGGGCATGCTCTGCACCCGTTCGGCGGTCCAGACGCAGAGAGCGCGCATCTGCTTGTCCTCGACCAGAGGCTTCCAGCTGGAGGCATCAGCGATGCTCTCCACCTGGCGCGACAGCACGGCAGTCACGCCTTCGGAGGAAGCACGATAGGGCACATGCATGAGCTCGATCCGCTCCCGAACCGCCAGATCCTCCATAGCCAGGTGGTTCGTCGTGGCGATGCCACTGGTGGCATAAGTGACCTTGCCGGGATTGGCGCGCGCAGCGGCCACGAAATCCTGCCAGCTTCGATACGGGCTGTCGGATCGGACCGCCACGCCATACATCCAACCGCAGAGCCGCAGGATATGGGTGTAGTCCCGCACCGCATCCCATTGAGGCTGACGCACCAGGAAGGGACGACGGACCACCGAAAGATGCATCTGGCCAAGCGTGTAGCCATCCGGTTTCGCGCTCGCCAGTGCCTGGCAATGCAGTGTGCCACCGGCGCCTGGCCGGTTCTCAATCACAATAGGCTGCCCAAGGGACTGCTGCGCCAACTCGGCCAACGACCGAATCTGCACGTCGGAGGAGGAGCCGGCCGTCCAGGGGACGATCAGCCGGATCGGGCGTGACGGAAACCGCTCCTGCGCCAACCCCGGCGTGGCGAGTGCGGTGGCGGCGAGAGTCAGGGCCGAGCGGCGCGACAGCTGCACGCCCGCGCTAGCACCGATCTTTTTGGACATAGTTTCTTCCCTTTCACATTCAGCAACAGGAAGCCCGGCAGGGCCTCCGTATCAGGGCATGTAGCTGCCGCCGCCGACGTCGATTGTTGTGCCCGTCAGGTAGGCCGCGGCATCCGAGGCAAGGAAGGCCACGACCTCGGCCACATCCTCGGGTTCACCGAACCGTCCGAGTGGAATGCGTGCGAGGAAAGCCTCATTCATTCCCGGTGCGGCACCCCGGACCATGTCGCTCATGATGCGGCCGGGAGCGACGCTGTTGACCGTGATGCCGTCCGGCCCGAGTTCCGCCGCGAGGTTGCGGGCAAATCCCATCAACCCGGCCTTTGAAGCACCATAGTACGCACCGGTGATCGTGCTCGGCACATGCGCTGCCTGGCTGGTGATCATGATGATCCGCCCCCAGCCCTGCGCCTGCATCACCGGGATGCAGAGCTTCGAGAGCAAGAAGGGGCCGGTCAGATTCACCGCGAGAACCCGGTTCCACTCCTCCAGTGGAATTTCGACCACCTTCCGCTTGCGCCCCTCCACCTTGGGTGAGATGCCGGCGTTGTTCACCAGGACCGACAGACGCGGCCACCAGTCACCCAGCGCCTGCGGCAGGGCCCCGACAGCAGCCTCATCGGCGACGTCCAGGCGGACGGCACGTGCCTGATGCCCGGCTTCGCGCAGCCGGACGGCGGTATCCTCGACCTGCTCCAGCACATCGGCCAGGACCACGGGATGGCCGTTTTCCGCCAGTTTCTTCGCTATGGCGGCGCCCAGTCCGCGGGCAGCGCCGGTCACCAGTGCCACCCGGTTGGCAGTCTTGCTCATGGGATCAGAATCACCTTGCTGGCGGCGCGCTGCCGCGCCAGTTCGACGCCCTCCAGCCCGCGCTCCAGCGGCAGGCGGTGGGTGATCATCGGGCGGAACGCCTCCGGCTCGCGCTTGAGCAGGGCCAGCACCCGGTCCCAGGTGGAGCGGGAGGTGCCATGGCTTGCACGGAGCTGGTGGCGCATGCGGACGAAGTCCGTAAGCGGGAGGGTCAGCGGTGCGGCATGAATGCCGACCGCGACGATCACGCCGCCCTTGCGCAAGACGGACAGGCCGTCAGTGATGCTGCCAGGGTGGCCCGTTGCCTCCAGCACCACATCCACGGGCCGCCCACCGGTGGCCGCCAGCACCAGTTCGTGCAGCGGCGCCTCGGCGACATCGAGCAGGTCCGTGAAACCGAGGGCACGCATCACTTCAAAGCGCGGCGCATCGGCACGGCCTGCCACCAGCACACGGGCGGCACCGGCGGCACGAGCCATCAAGGCAATGGCCTGACCGATGGTGCCGGGACCGAGTACCAGCACCGTATCCCCAAGGCCGACCTCCCCCACCAGCACTGCCTCGCAGCCTACGCCCAGGGGTTCGGTCAGGGCCCCCAACTCCGTATCCACGCCGTCCGGCAGAGGAATGCAGTTGGCGGCCGGCACCCGGAGGCGGCGGGCAAAGCCACCGTCGAGGGTCAGGCCGATCGTCTCCTTCCGCTCGCACCCCCGGGGGTCGCCGCGGCGGCAGGCGGGGCAGGCGCCGCAGACAAGCGCAGGGGCCACGGTGACAGGTGTGCCCACAGGCAGGCGCACGCCTGTCCCAGCCTTGGCAATGCGGCCGGCGAACTCATGGCCCATGGTCAGCGGCAGGCGCGGCACCATGAAGCCATAGCCTTCGGTCCACTCATAGGCATGGACATCGGAGCCGCAGATACCGGCTGCCTCGACCTCGACGATCACCTCCCCAGGGCCAGGTGGCGGCGGGTCCGGGACTTCAGCCAGTTCGAGACCGAAGCCCGGCTTCGTCTTGCGCAGGGCCAGCATGGTCAGAACGGATCCGGGTAGTGACCGGAGTACAAGGTCAGCGGCGGCTTGCCGTTCGGATCGGTGATGACCTCAATCAGAGCTGGCTTGCCGGACGCGAAGGCCGCATCGAGTGCGGGACCCACATCCTCGCCGCGCTCCACACGTACGCCGGTGATGCCACAGGCCCGCGCGATGGCGGCATGGTCCACTTCGGCGAAGTCACAGGCGACGGTGTGGTCGCCGAACTTCACGTCCTCCGCGTGCTTCTGGAAGCCCAGGATGCCGTTATTCAGCAGTACCACGGTCACCGGCAGTTGCAGGCGCCGCAGCGTCTCGAGCTCGGCCCAGGAATGGGCGAAGCCGCCATCCCCGCAAAGGCAGACCACCCGCTTGTCCGGTGCCGCGACCTGCGCGCCGATCGCCAGCGGCACGCCCCAGCCGAGGCCCGCCAGGCCGCGCGGGCTGAGGAAGCGCTGACCGGCGCGCTTCGCCGTCATGTAGATGTTGATCCAATTCGACGAATAGGAGGCATCCGCGACCATGATGCCGTCAGCAGGCAGCCTCTTGTCGATCTCGGCGGCGACGCGCTCCGGCCGTACCGGACCACCATCCCGCGTCGTCACGCTGGCGACCAGCTTGCGCCAGCCCTCGATCGCCTGAGCGATCTGCGCCTCCACCCTCGGGCGCGCAGCGGCCCGGACTGAGAGATCCCGCCGCAGCATCGCCTCCCGCAGCGCCGCGAGCGTCAGCTTCGCATCTCCCGTAAGGCGCAGCGCCTCGTAGTTGCGGCCGATCTCGGAGGGATCCGGGTCGATGTGGATGTAGCGCGCGCCGCGCGGATAGAGCGTCCAGGAATCCGTGCCGTTCTGGTTGGTGCGGTTGCCGACCAGGAGGACGACATCGGCCTCGCTCACCATTGGCCTCAGCGCATGGGCACGGGCGCCGCGGCCCAGTGTATTGCCAACCACACCGATCGAGAGCGGATGCGTCTCATCCACGCTGCCCTTGCCCATGAAAGTGGTGGCAACGGGCAGGTGCGCGTCCTGCTGCAGGGCCGCCAGCTCCTCCGCGGCGCCGGAGAGGTGCACGCCACCACCGGCGATGACCACCGGCCGCTCGGCCCTGGCGAGCAGTTCCGCCGCCTCCTCGATGCGGTCCGGGGCGGGGAGGGTCCGGTCGAGCGGGAAGGTTCCAAGCACCGCCCGGCGCTGGGAAGCGGCCGCGGCTTTCTCGAGCAGCAGGTCGGCCGGCAGCAGCAGCACTGCCGGTCCAGGACGGCCAGAGGTCGCGGCCGTAAAGGCCATATCCACGTAGTCTTCGAGCCGGTCGGCACGATCGATGCGGCGGACGAATTTGGCGACGCCCTCGAACAGCTTGAAGTGGTCGAGTTCCTGAAAGGCGTTCTTGTCCACCGCGTCGCGGGTGACCTCCTGCACCAGCGCGATGACCGGAATGCTGGCCTTCAGCGCTTCAGCGAGTGGCGGCACCAGCAGGGTTGCGGCTGGACCGTTCTGGGCCGTGACCACGCCTACCTTGCGGGAGATCCGCGCGTAGCCGTCTGCCATCGCGCCGCCCATGTTTTCCTGCCGGTAGACGGTCTGGCTGATGCCGGCGTGCGGGGCAGCAAGATGAAAAGCGGAGGGCAGGCTTTGCCCGAAGGTGGTGGTCACGCCGTGGCGCGCAAGGGCCTCTGCCAGCCGGAGGGCAACAGTCGCATTGGGGGTGGCGTGGGGGCCGGCATCCGGCATTCAGACGTCTCCTGAGGCAATTTGCTATTTGCTATAATAAGTGTCATATTGCTTGACAGGTCAACCCCATGTCCTGAAGAAATGAGGCATGGCGGATGACGCGACCTTCTTGCCTGTGGACCGTGAGGTGACGCTCGCGGAGAAGGTCTATGGGCGGCTACGCAGCGCTCTTGTCGGCGGACGGCTCGTGCCCGGTCAGAAGCTTGTCCACCGCCAGCTCGCTGCCGAACTCGGCGTCAGCCCAACGCCAGTGCGTGAGGCTCTGCTCCGGCTGGTCTCAGAAGGCGCTCTCGACCTGGATGCCCGCGGCATTGCCTGGGTGCCGCGGCTATCGCCGGAGCGGTACGAGGAGATCATGGATCTCCGTATCGAACTGGAGGGCCGCGCGGCGGCACGTGCGGCGATCCTGGCGACCCCGGAGGAGATTGCAACGCTGCGCGCCATCCATGCCCGGCTGATGCAAGGCCGATGCGCGGAGGACGCGGCGGTGGTCTTGGCCGAGAACGAGCGCTTCCACTTCGGGGTGATCGGGATTGCCCGGATGCCGGTTCTCCAGCGCGTCGTCGAGAACCTGTGGACCCAGGCCGGCCCGACAATCAGCCTGCTCCTCACCGTGCCTCGCCCTGTGCCGCCCACCGGCCACCCGCATGACGACCTCCTGCGGGCATTGGATGCGCACGACGGGGCTGCAGCGCGCGCCGCGGTGGAACGTGACCTGCGGGAGCATGCGGCGATCGTGGCGCCGCTCCTGACAGGTCGGTGAAAAGCGCGCTGTATTCTCGGACATAGCGGGGGTTTGCCAAGCCTGGGTGTCGAGCACGCAGCAACATGGTGGCTGCCGGACGGGCGCTTTCCGATTCTGTCGCGCCCATCGGGCGGAGTCCGGGCGTCCTACCGCCGCCAGCAGCTGTGGCAAGCCGATCAGGGTGCGGGCGGCCAAGGCAAAGGTGAACTGCAAGTCAGTCTTGGGAAGTCCGTGGAGGCATAACCGCAAGCGCATCGCCCGGCTGATGCGCGGGGCCGGGCTGGTTGGCGCCAGCCATCGCCACGGCGGGCCGGTGATGACGTGCCGCGACGACGCACGTCTCGCCCGCGATTCACGCTGCGGTAACGCCGAGATCGCCGAAAACCGGGCGCATGCCGGTCGGCTTAGTGCACGATCCGACATCCGCTCCGGTCAGATCCTGCCGGCCTTCGAGATGCCGATACTGCTCGATGCCGCGCGCAAATCTACGATTTAAGGGCCATCCGGTACCAGAACCGATCATTCTCCAATTCAAGGAAAACTGGCAATATCTCACCATCTTCGGGCAGTGCCTGCACGTGCTCCGCCAAGGCGACCAGCACCTCTTCGGTCAGCTGGGTTACAGCCTGGCCATTCCGGCGCCGTTGACCGCCCAATGCCTGCGGCGAGTCAATCAGCCGGATTCCGTATCAGACATCGAGGATGGCCGCATGGCACGATCCGGACGGAGATAGCCCACGATCAGCCGTGCGACCTCGTCGATGAAGCGATCCCGATCGCGCCTCGACGCATCGGGTTGACGGATGACGAACTCATGGGTCAGCGCCTCGACGGCGGTCACGCAGATGAAGGTTGCAGTATCGATATCCGCTACTGCGATTTCGGTTCTGCGTTCCTCGAAATAGGTCCTGATCAGCGCGAAGGTTTCGCGCTCGAGCGCCTGTATTTCGGCAAGCTTGCCCATGCGGGGGACTTGTTCGGCGAAGATTCTATGCAAGGCAGGATCGACTCGATGAGCATCGACCATCGCCGCGATCAGTGCGCGCAGAGCGGTTGCGACATCATATGACGCCACTTCCTTTTCCTTGAGCGCATCCCGGAGCAGCTGGAGCATCTCCCGGCTATGGCGCGCAACGAGGGCGGCCACGAGCGCCTCCTTGTTGGGGAAGTACTGGTAGAGCGAGCCGATGCTCACCCCGGCGATCGCGGCGATTCGGTTCGTGCTGGCACGATCATAACCCTCTCGGACGAGAACACGAGCAGTCGCGTCCAGCAGCGCCTCCACTGTCATTTGAGATCGCTTCTGGGATGCGGATTTCCGCGGGAGTGTCGAGATCGGGCGCGCCATGGACCGTGTTCCGCCAATGCGAGTAGACAATGTGAGTTATAGCTCACAAATTCAGGCCGTGCGACATCTCGTGTCATCTCGCGGTTTCGAGGGCCAGGCGGCTCGAGAGGAAGCCAACGGCTGTCGCACCACGACCGGAATGGCCCTTCGACAGAGCCCCCGGCCGGCGTCGAATATCGCGCACAAAGACGGAAGGGATTGCAATGCTTGCCTGCCCTTATCGCATGATGATGCGCTATAAGCGTTGGGCCACCAATGGGTTGAACGAGACATTCACGGATAATCTGGCTCGCTGTAGCGAGGACGACCGACATGTGATTCTGCGAGTGCTCGACCACATTCAGGCTGTTGACGAGATCTTCAGCCACAACCTTGAAGCACGCCATCACGGGTATTCTGCGCCTCGTTCAGCCGAGCTCCCATCATTCGAGGTGCTGAAACGCAAGGCTGCAGCCATCGGCGATTGGTATGTCGACTACGCCGATGGTCTCATGCCGGAAAAGCGGGATGAGGTGGTTGATTTCGTGTTCTCGAACGGCACGCACGCAAGCATGACACGCGGCGAAATGCTGCTGCACGTCGCAATGCACGGTACCTACCATCGCGGCAACATCGGCATCGTGCTGCAGAAGAATGGCATTGCGCCTCCTCCGGATCGGATGACGGATTTTCTCGCCGCCCAGGGTGCCAACTCGGACTGTCTGATCCCTCTTGCAGAGGCGGCGGTATGATGAAGTGTTTCTCGCTGGAGCGTTTCCCGCTTCATCTTGGTCCTGGCGGCGCGGCCATACCCCAGCCCGAAATGAGTGGTATGGAATGGTACAGCGCTTATGCCGAACGCCATGCCGCGGATGGCGGCAATGGCTGGCTCGTCTCACTGCACAGTTTCAGCAAGAGCTGGACGAATTGGGAGAAGCATCCGGCGGGTGATGAGGTGGTGATCTGCATGGCCGGAGAGATCACGATCGTTCAGGAGCTGCCAAATGGCGAAACGCAGAGTGTCGTGCTGGGCGCGGGCGAATATGCCATCAATCCGCCGGGTGTTTGGCATACTGCGGATATAACCGGCCACGCCACCGCGCTGTTCATCACCGTGGGCTGGGGGACAGAACACCGTCCGCGCTGATGGAACGAGGAGCGGCGGCACGAAGCGACATCTGATGTTCCGGTTGGTGCCCCGAAAAAGCCCGGCCGGGTCATCACCAGGCGCTCAGCCTAGGCAGACGCAGCACATCGTCGCCGTAGTCTGCGCTCCACCGCCGCCGGAGCAGGCTCGCTGGAATGTACGGCTGATTGCCCGGAGAATGCTGCAGTGCCATAGGGGGATTCGCTCCGCTGCGGTCACCAGCAACGCCCGCCGCCGTCCATCCACCTCCGTCAGCATGAAGCCGCCAGTGAGCGCCAGCGCCCAGCGCAGCGCTCGCTGGTTCGCGCCCGCCCCGTGGACGTGCCCGGCCCCCATCGCCGCCCTGGCTCAGGCGCCAAGGCCGCGGCGGGGCTTCCGGGGTCCGGGCACCCTGTGGTCGAGAGCTGCGGTCCCATGGGGCGGCCTCCTCGACATGCGACCCGCCCGGAGCGGCGTGGCCTCGGACGACGACAGAAGAGGTTCCGAAAACGGACCGGCTCCGCCAGCGAGCGTCGGCGCAAGATGGCGGTGTCACTTGCGGGAGGTGCCTCGCTACCTTACCATTTCGTCACGTAGAACAAGGGATAACGGGGTTGGACCGCAGGTTGTTTCTCGCGGCTGCCGTGGTGCCGCTCCTGGCCTGGACCGTGGGCGCTCGTGCTCAGGGCGGCGGCCACGGGCATGCGCACAGCGGGAAGGAGGTGAAAATCGGCCGCCACGAGGTCGAGTTGGTAGTCCGCGGGAGCGAGGCGACGCTCCTGGTCCGGGATGAGCGGGACCAGCCCGTGGATGCCGCCTCCTTTAGCGCGACCGCCGTCGCACTGGCCCGCGGCAATGAGCGGCGTGCCCTGGAATTCCGCCCGGCGGGCGGCAACTGGCTGGTGGCGCCGGTCGACTTCCCCTTCGACGGCAAGTTCCGCGCGACCGTAACCCTTCGTGGCCCCGGCGGCGAGCTTGGGACTGGCCGCTTCAACGTCGACCCGGTGCGCTGAAGGAAGCGGACCGTGGTTCATGACACGGGCAGGATGGGGCTGACGGGATGGCGGGCAGGTATCGCCCGCCTGCTCGCCGTCGCCTTCCTGCTCGCGTCCCTGCTGGTGCCGCCCTTCGCCGAGGCGGCTTCCCCCACTGTGTCTTCCGCAGCCGTGGCAGCCTCGGCCGCTGCGGACCAGGATGGCGGCACCCCGGCCTTGCCCTCGCGCCCGCATGGCATCGTCCATGCAGGTTCCCACTGCGCCTGCCAAGTGGCGGACCGTCTGGTGCCGCCCGAGCAAACCGTCCCTGCCGTCCTCCGCGCCATCGTGCATCCGACCCGTACGGCGCGTGCCGTCGCTTCGCTGGCAGCGGAGCCACCCGCACGGCCACCCCAGGCCTGACCGAACCAGAGCCGCCTGAGCCGCCGCGCCCCGGGCAGATCGTGGGCGGCGGCGCGTTTCGTGTTTCCGTCAGTCCCGGGTGCCATGCCGATTCCACTTCGTTCCAGATTCCCGATTGCCCTGCTGGGCGCGGCGGTCCTCGTCACGACCGCCGCCCCGTCCGATGCGGCTGACCCTCCGGCCCGGCGCCGCACGGCGCAGGCAGCTCCTGCCCCAGTGGCAGTGCCCCCGTCGCAGGCGGAGGCCGCGCTCGTCATCACCTCCCCCGAACAGGCGGTGGGCATCGCCCTGGCGCGCGCGCCCATCCTGCGCAGTGCCGAGGCGGGCCGCCGGGTAGCGCAGGGCGACCGCGTCACCGCCGGGCTGCGCCCGAACCCCAAATTCTCCATCAGCGGCGAGAACCTCGGCGGCAGCGGATCCTACCGCGGCATCCGCTCTCTCGAGACCACCTACAGTCTGACCCAGCGCATCGAGATCGGCGGCAAGCGCCAGGCGCGCATCGAGGCGGCGAACCGGGCCGTGGCCCTGACCGGCCTCGACGTCGAGGCGGTGCGCCTGGATCTCACGCGCGAGGTGGTCCGGGCCCTGGCCGAGGTAGTCGCTACCGGCCGGGCGGTGGAGATTGCCCGCGAGCGGGTGCGGCTGGCCGAGGAGGTGCTGCGGGCCACCCGCGCCCGGGTCGAGGCCGGACGCGAGCCCTTCCCGCAGCAGCGCCGTGCCGAGGTGGCACGCGAGACCGCCGCGCTCGCCCTCGAGCGCTCGCAGCGGGAGGCGGCGGTGGCGCTGCGCGCCCTCTCGGTGCTGCTGGCTACCCCCAGGGTCGAGGTCATGCCTGCCCGGGCGGCCTGGTTCGACGACCTTGGCCCGCGCCCCGATCCTGCCAGGGCGGCGTCCCTGCCGCCGGGGCAACTCGACCGCGCCCGGCTGGATGCGCTGATCGACCAGCGGCGGGCGGAACTGGAGCTGCAACGGCGCAACGCCATCCCGGACATAGCGGTCGGTGCCGGTGTCCGGCACTTCCGGGAGGCGGGCGGCGACGCCGCCTTCGTGCTCGGCCTCAGCGTGCCGCTGCCGATCTTCGACCGGAACCAGGGCAACATCCTGCGGGCGGATGCCGAACTGAGCCGGGCCGAGGCCGAGGCGGAGCGCGGGCGGCTCCTCCTCGACGCTTCCCTCGCCGATGCCGAGCGGCGCCTGGATCAGGCCTGGCACGCTGCGGACTCGCTCCGCCGCATGGTACTGCCCGCGGCTGAGGAAACCGCCGCGGCGGCACGGGAGGGCTATGCCGCGGGCAAGTTCTCGCTGCTTGAGGTGCTCGACGCCCAGCGGGCCCTGTCCGATGCGCGCGAGCAACTCAATGCCGCCCGGCTAGAGGTGCAGCAGGTGCGCGCCGACATTGCCCGGCTGCGCGGCCGCGCCGCGGCTCCTGCCCCGACTCCCGCCCCCTTGGGGAGGCAGTGACCATGAAGTCCTTTCTTACCTTCCTCGCCGGAGCCTTGGCCGCCCTCGGCATTGCAGCGTTGCTGCCCGGCGTGCCAACCACCTTGCGCTTCAGCCTCGGCCTCGCCCCGCCGATCGAGAGCACGGTCCCAACTCGTGCCGCCACACTTGCGGGCGGCAGCCATGGCCATAGTCATGCTCACGGGCCGGGCGAGAAGCATGGTGACGAGGCGCCCGAGGGCACCGTCCGCATGACCGAGGAGCAGACCGCCGCCGCCCGGATCGAGGTGGCGAAGGCCGGCCCCGGCACCGTGGCGCGCCGCGTCTCCCTGCCTGGGACCGTGGCGGCGAACGCGGACCGGCTGGCGCATGTCCCGGCCCGGGTGGCGGGCATCGTCACCGCCCTGAACAAGCGCCTCGGCGACACGGTGGCGGCCGGTGAGGTGCTTGCCGTGGTCGAGAGCGCCGAGATCGCCACCGCGAAGGGCGACTACCTTGCCGCACTGCGCACCACGGAACTCGCCCGCATTACCTTCGAGCGCGAGCAGCGGCTGTGGCAACGCAAGATCTCCGCCGAGCAGGATTTCCTGAAGGCGCGGACCGACTGGCAGGAGGCGCAGATCCGCCTGGACCTCGCCCGCCAGAAACTGGCCGCCATCGGCCTGAGCCAGGCGGAGATCGAGGCGCTGCCGCACCAGCCTATCGAGGCCCTGCGGCGCCAGGAGGTGCGTGCGCCCATCGCCGGGCGGGTCACGTCCCGTCCCAAGATGCTCGGCGACGCGGTGTCGGCTGAGGAGGAAGTCTACACCCTGGCCGACCTGTCCACTGTCTGGGTGGAGATGGCGGTGCCGCCCGCCGACCTGGCCTTCGTGAAGGAAGGCATGAGGGTGCGGATCCGCGGCGAGGGCGAGGCGCGCGGCGAGGGCCGCATCGTCTTCCTCAGCCCGGTCCTGGATCCGGAGACGCGCTCGGCGCGTGCCGTGGTCGAGGTGCCGAACCCGGAGGGCGCCTTCCGGCCGGGCGGCTTCGCCACGGCCGAGGTCGCCACGGAGGAGCGGCGCGTGGAGGTTCTGGTGCCCCGCGGCGCCGTGCAGGAGATGGATGGCGAAAGCGTGGTCTTCGTGCGCACGCCTGAGGGCTTCGAGAAGCGCGAAGTGGTTCTCGGCCGCGGCGACCAGGAGAGCGTCGAGGTGGTCTTCGGCCTGGACCCGGGCGAACGCTACGCCGCAGCCAACAGCTTCATCCTCAAGGCCGAGCTCGGCAAGGCCGGGGCCGACCACGGGCATGCGCACTGAGGGACCGGCGAGATGATCGCACGCATCCTCGACTTCTCGGTCCGCCAGCGCTGGCTGGTGGTGCTGCTGGTCGCCGCCGCCGCCGGGTTCGGCCTGCGCTCCTTGCAGTCGCTGCCGATCGACGCAGTGCCCGACATCACCAACAACCAGGTGCAGATCAACACCCTGGCACCCGCTCTCTCGCCCTACGAGGTGGAGAAGCAGGTCACCTTCCCGGTGGAGACGGCGCTGGCGGGGATCCGCGGGCTGCAATCCACGCGTTCGCTGTCGCGCAACGGCTTCAGCCAGGTTACGGCGGTCTTCCGCGACGATGTCGACATCTATTACGCCCGCCAACAGGTGTTGGAGCGGCTGACCGAGGCGCGCGAGCTGCTGCCGGAGGGCGTCGAGCCGCGCATGGGGCCGATCTCCACCGGCCTCGGCGAGGTCTACATGTGGACCGTGGATTGGGCGCCGCGCCGGGAAGGCGACACCGCCCGCGATGGCCGCCCAGGCTGGCAGGCGGACGGGAGCTACCTGACCCCCGAGGGCCAGCGGCTAGCGACGGAGCTGGAGCGCACGGCCTATCTCCGCACGCTCCAGGACTGGGTGATCCGGCCGCAGCTTCGCACCGTGCCGGGCGTCGCGGGCGTGGACGCCATTGGCGGCTATGTGAAGCAGTACCACGTCCAGCCCGACCCGGCGAAGCTGATCGGTCTCGGCCTGTCCTTCGCGGATGTGGCGGAGGCGCTGGAACGGAACAACGCCAGTCGCGGCGCGGGCTACCTGGAGCGTGGCGGTGAGGGCTACGTGGTCCGCTCCGGCGGGCGGCTGGAGACCGTCGAGGACATCCGCAACGTAGTGGTCACGACGCGGGAGGGCGTCCCCGTGCGGGTGCGCGACCTCGCCCGGGTCGAGGTCGGCAAGGAACTGCGCACGGGCAGCGCCAGTGCGGACGGGAAGGAGGCGGTGGTCGGCACGGCGCTGATGCTGATCGGCGAGAACAGCCGCACCGTCGCCGCCGCGGTGGATGCGAAGATCAAGGAAGTCGCCCGCTCCATGCCGCCCGGCATCCAGCTCCGCACCGTGCTGAACCGGACCGACCTGGTGGATGCCACGATCCGGACGGTGACCAAGAACCTGGCTGAGGGCGCGCTGCTGGTCGTCGTGGTGCTGTTCCTGCTGCTTGGCAACCTGCGCGCCGCCGTGGTCACCGCGCTGGTCATCCCGGTTACCATGCTGCTGACCGCGATCGGGATGCTGGAGGGCGGCATCAGCGCCAACCTGATGAGCCTCGGCGCGCTCGACTTCGGCCTGATCGTGGACGGCGCGGTGATCATCACCGAGAACAGCCTGTGCCACTTGGCCAAGCGACAGCGCACGCTGGGGCGCATCCTGGACCTGGGCGAGCGGCTGGAGACGGTCGCGGCCTCCGCGCGGGAGATGATCCGGCCCTCGGTATTCGGTCAGGCGATCATCATCCTGGTCTATGTCCCGCTGCTCACCTTCCAGGGCGTCGAAGGTAAGATGTTCGCGCCCATGGCGCTGACCGTGATCATCGCCCTGGCCATGGCCTTTGTCCTCTCGCTCACCTTCGTTCCGGCGATGGTCGCGCTGGTGATCACCGGCAAGGTGCATGAGAAGGACAACTGGCTCGTCCGAACCCTCAAGCGCGGCTACGCCCCGGCACTTGGCCTCGCCCTGCGGCGGCCGGTGCCAGTCATTGGCTTCGCGACCTTACTTTTCCTTGGTTCGCTTGTCCTTGGTGCGCGGCTCGGCTCGGAGTTCATCCCGCAACTCGACGAGGGGAACATCGCCATGCACGCGATCCGCATCCCTTCGACCTCCCTGACCCAGTCGCAGGCGATGCAATTGCAGATCGAGCAGGTGGTGTCGCGGCTTCCGGAGGTCGCGGTCGTCTTCTCGAAGACCGGCACGGCCGAGGTGGCAAGCGATCCAATGCCGCCCAATGTCTCGGATGCCTTCATCATCCTGAAGCCACGCGAGCAGTGGCCCGACCCGGGCCTGCCCAAGGAAGCGCTGGTGCGGCGCATCGAGGCAACCCTGGAGCGCCTGCCCGGCAATAATTATGAGTTCACCCAGCCGATCCAGATGCGCTTCAACGAGTTGCTGGCGGGAACCCGTGGCGATCTCGCGGTGAAGGTGTTCGGCGAGGAATTCGGGCTGATGCTCGCAGCCGCCAACCAGGTCGCAGGCATCCTGCGCAGCGTCGCCGGGGCTGAGGATGTCCGGGTGGAGCAGGCGACGGGCCTGCCTTTCCTCGAGATCACCGTGGACAAGGGCGAGATCGCCCGGCGTGGCCTCAGCCTGAGCGCGGTGCAGGAGGTGATCGGCACCGCCATTGGCGGGCGGGAGGCAGGGTTCATCTTCGAGGGCGATCGCCGCTTTGCCATCGTGGTGCGGGTGCCGGAGGAGGTGCGCGCCGACATCGAGGCGCTGCGCAACCTGCCCGTGGCTCTGCCCGGAGAGGGTCGCACGGGTGGCGCGGCGACCGTGCCGCTGCGCAGCCTGGCGTCATTCCGCCTGACCGAGGGGCCGAACCAAGTGAGCCGGGAGAACGGCAAGCGCCGCGTCGTCGTCACCGCCAACGTCCGGGGCCACGACATCGCCTCAGTGGTGGCGGAGGTGCAGGCGCGGGTGGAGGCGGAGGTGCAACTGCCCTCCGGCTACTGGATCACCTGGGGCGGGCAGTTCGAGAATCTGCAGGCGGCGCGCCAGCGGCTGATGATGGTCGTGCCCGCGGTCTTCTTCCTGATCTTCCTGCTGCTCTACACCGCGCTTGGCTCGCCGCGCGACGCCCTGCTGGTGTTCAGTGCAGTGCCCTTGGCGCTGACGGGCGGCATTGCCACGCTGTGGCTCCGGGACATGCCGCTCTCGGTCTCCGCCGCGGTTGGGTTTATTGCTCTCTCCGGCGTGGCGGTGCTGAACGGCCTGGTCATGCTGAACCACATCAAGGAACTGCGCGGCAAGGGTTTGGGCCGGGAAGACGCCATCCAGCAAGGGGCGATGGACCGGCTGCGGCCGGTGGCGATGACCGCCCTCGTCGCCTCGCTCGGCTTCGTGCCGATGGCGGTCGCCACCGGGGCGGGTGCGGAGGTGCAGAAGCCGCTCGCCACCGTGGTCATCGGCGGCCTTGTCACCGCGACATTGCTGACCTTGATGGTGCTGCCCGCCCTCTACGCGAGATTCGGGAGCGCCGATGCGGCGCCGCCCGAGGACATGGGGCTGCGGCCCGTGCCAGAACCCGAGGTGGCGCTGCGGACGATCCACCGGGCTCCGGCCAAGTAGAGGGAGGAAGGCACGATGTCGGCGATGCAACTCCCGGATTTTGCTGCTGCAGGGCCCGGTAATCCGAGGCGGGCGCAACCTCCTCGCCAGCGGCCGCAGCGGTGAAGGCCCCCTGGGCGGCCAGCCGGCGCCAGGTGAAGAGCTGGTTCGGATTCACCCTACGGCAGCGGGCCACCAGGCTCACCGAGGCGCCTAGCTCCCGGTGCAAGACAGTGCCTTGCATCCTCCACCATTTCCGATGTGTCAGTCATGCGCGTGGTCATACTCCTAACCCTCTGATGTTCACTTTCAAGAGTTTTCGGCATGGCAGACCGTCGCACGAGGCAGTAGCTTAACCAAAGCTGGGCACGGGAGGGGGCAAGATCGATAGACGTCCGAGCCGGTGCTGATAATGCTTCCCGACCAGGCAGCCAAGCAATGCGGCTCCCGTCCTGTCCGGCATCGGCTACGGAGCGGGTGGCACGGCGAGCACGTCGCAATCAAGGGTCCGTAGCGCCTCCTCTGCGACGCTCCCAATTACGAGACGCCCGAGCGCGCCGCGACCGCGGGTTCCGACTACCACCAGATCGGGCGATACCCGTGCCACCGCCCGGCGCAGCGCCGGGGCGGGCGGCCCCTCCTCCAGGACCATCTTCGGAAGGCTCGGTCCCATGCCGAGGTTCATGTCCTGTAGGAAGCGGGTAAGCTCGGCTCGTCGTTCCGTGGCGACGTCGTGGATGTGAGCCTGAATCGCTTCGTCCGGCACGTCGGCCAGCATCATCACCCCGCGCCCCGGCGTCGGCTCCAAGGCGTGGAACACCGTGAGGTCCGCGCCTTCGAGGAGGCCGAGGCGGTGCGCCGTGCGCAGCGCGTGGGCCGCCGGGTCCGACAGGTCCATCGCGGCGAGGACGCGGCGGTACGGGCGCTCGGGGGGCATTTTCACCATGAGGACCGGCCGCTGACCCTGGCGCATGACGCGCTCGATCGTAGTGCCGACGAACATGTCGCGGAGCAGGCGCTTTCGATGTTCGCCCATAACGATCAGGTCGGCCTGCTCCGCCTCGGCCACTCGGATAATTGCGTCGAAGGCATCGCCGGCTTCCACGCGCAGGCGTGGCGCCAGCCCCTGCAGCTCGTGCATCGCGCCACTGAGCTCCGCCAGCAGGATGCTGACTTCCCGTCGCTCGCTTTCAACCAGCCGTGCGGGCTGATCGTCGTCGACAACCGAGAGCAGAACGAGCTCAGCTTGCATGTCACGGGCCAGCGTACCTGCCCGCCGTAGCGCCCGGTCGGCTCGGGACGACAGGTCAGTTGCGCAAAGCAGCCGCATGGATGTTCTCCCTCATCTCCCGGGGCGGAGGAGCCGGCGGTCGATCCCGGATAACCCCGTGCGGGCCAGCCGCGCCATCAGGTGCGCGTGAGCAGCAGGTAGCCAAGGTAGGCAGCGTAGGCGGTTACAAATGCCGCGGCTTCCATCCGCGAGACTTCTCGCCTCGACAGGAAGACTGGCACGCAGACGAGGGCGACCAGCGCCATCATCGGAATGTCCACCCGGACGAGGTCCGGCGTCACCGGCAGCCCGGCAGTAGGCACCAGGCAGGTGATCCCGAGGATAATGAAAATGTTGTACACGCTGCTTCCGAGCAGGTTGCCGATGGCGATGTCGCGTTCCCGCTTCAGCGTGGACAGCACGGTGGTCACCAGCTCCGGTGCGGAAGTGCCGATCGCTACGATGGTCAGGCCGATGAAGGCGTCGGAGACGCCCCAGATCCGCGCCAGCCTCACCGCGGCATCGGTGAAGACATCGGCGCCGACAATGATAATCCCGATTCCGGCGACGAGCGCTGCCGCGCTCGCCACGACGCTACGGCCGCTTGACCGGGATCCCTTCGGCTGGCGGTACTCCCTCGCGAACTGGATGTGGACAGCCCGGCTCTCGCCCGCGGCGGAGCGGATGATGAGCAGCGTGTAGAGGAAACCCGAACAGACAAGGACCGCCCCATCCAGCCGCGACAGCCGGCCGTCGAGCGACATGACGAGCATCATGAGTGCCGCCAGGACCATTGCCGGCAGATCCATGCGGATCGTCCGGGACCGCAGCGCTAGCGGGTGGATAAGGGCGCTGAGGCCAAGGATCAGCAGGATGTTGACGGTATTCGTGCCGGCGATGTTGGCTACTGTCAGCGCGCCGTTGCCAACGATGGCGGCGTCGATCCCAATCGCGAGTTCCGGCGCGCTCGTGCCGACGGCGACGATCGTCAGGCCGATGACGATCGGGGGTATCCGCATCTGCTGGGCCAGTGCGGTGCCGCCGCGCGTGAGCAGTTCGGCCCCGAGGATCAGGACGGCGAGCCCGACGATGAGGAGAGTGGCGGCGAGGATCATGCGGAGCTGGCAGGCACCCGGAGCCAAGCCAAGGCTCGGGTCTGGTCCGGCACAGGGGTGAAGGCGCGGGCCAGGGAACCGGCCGCCTTGCGCTCATCGCTAAAGGCACACGCGGACAGCCAGGCGATGACGGGAGGGGCGCATGTTACGACCACCGCCGCCGTCGCGATCACGAGGCCGCTCCCGTCGCAGCGAAGGCCCGGCCGCCCAGGAAGGGTAGAGCTGCAAGACCTGCGCCAAGAACGAGAGGCGTCACGGGCGGAATGAAATCCAGCATAAGCCGATACTATACCATTCTTAGGGTCTGATGATGTTCAGAACGTCCCGTGGCTGTTCGATCGCGATTCAAGCTCTGCTTAGGTTGAGTGATGACTGGAATGGATCGGGATCAGCTTGTGGTCTGCGATGCGGTCTGGGCGAAAATCGCCCTGCTGCTACCGGGCAAGGCGACAGACCCGGGGGCGACTGGCAAGGACAACCGGTTGTTCCTGGAGGCGGTGCTGTGGCGTGTGCGAACAGGATCGCCCTGGCACGACCTGCCGAGCGGGTTCAGGCGCTGGAACAGCGTGTTCCAGCGGTTCCGCCGCTGGGCGCGGGCCGGTGCAACGGCCAAGGCGCTCGTTGAGCGACCTTCTCCAGGATTGAGCCAAATAAGCTGCCATGGCGGCGGCACCCCCAGCAAGCCGGGCGCTGCTGCAGCGCAGCCGGGACGCGGCCCGCCGCCTATGCGATGCGAGCCAAGGGTGCGGATGCGCCCGCCCGCGTTTTGAGTATGAGCCTGCGCATGAAAATGGGATCCGCTTACCCCGTAAGCCCTTGCCGGCGCAGCTTCCGCCTCCTGGGGTGCAGATTGGCCTACCTGGACCTGTTTCCCGTGAGCTGCACCCGGTTTTTCGTGGACGCCGGTTTGTCTGATGGAAGACCGGAATGGTGGACTGCAGCATGGAGCAGAACAGGCGCGATGAGGGCGTGGATGGGTCGATGGGCGACGAGGGCGGGCGCAATACACTTCCAAGGGCCCGTTGCAGAAGGAGGTCTCGCAACCGGACAGAGGGAAGATCGAGCAAAATCAGTGCTTGGACCGAGGTCCATAACACGCTCTAGCGGACAAATGGATCCGAAGTTGCCTGCACCTTCGGGAGTTGCCAGCCTGCGGATGACACCGAACCAGAACTCGGTCCTGGCAGGGACATGGCGACATTTGGCGGTGGTGGCGTTTCTGGTTCTCGCGGTGGCCAGGACTGCTCAGGCGCAACCCACGGCCGAGCTCCCGCCCGTGGAAGTCACCGCAACCGTCCCGGAGACACCTGCCGCAGCCAGCGAGCAGCGCATCCCGCGGGAGATCCTGCTGGCGCGCCCCATTTCGCGCACAGGCGAACTGCTGGAGGCTGCACCCGGCCTGATCGTCACCCAGCACAGCGGCGAGGGAAAGGCGAACCAATACTTCCTCCGCGGCTTCAACCTGGATCACGGTACCGATCTGGCAATCTCAGTGGATGGCATGCCGGTCAATATGCGTACCCATGCGCATGGCCAGGGCTATGCCGATCTGAACTTCCTGATCCCTGAGCTGGTGGACGGAATGCTGGTGCGGAAGGGTCCGTATTTCGCCGATCTTGGCGATTTCGCGACTGCCGGCGCCCTTAGCCTCGGGTTGGTGGACAGCCTGCCACGACCCTTCGTCCAGGGAACGGTAGGCAGCTTCGGCTACTGGCGAGGTCTGGCCGCCGGCTCGACGGCACTTGGCCCCGGCACGCTGCTCCTGGCTGGGGAGGTCGGGACCTATGACGGCCCATGGCAGCGGCCAGATGCGCTGCGTCGTCTCAACGGGGTAATACGCTACAGCCAGGGCACGCCGCTCAACGGCTTCACTATCACTGGGATGGCCTATTCCGGTCGCTGGAACGCAACCGACCAGGTAGCGGCCAGGGCGGTGAGCGAGGGGTTGATTTCCCGCTTCGGCACCTTGAACCCAACGGATGGCGGCCGGGCAGAGCGTTACAGCCTCTCTGGCCGCTGGAGCCGGACGGGGGAGTGGGGCACCACCCAGATCACCGCTTACGCTATACGCTCGACGCTCGATCTCTATAGCGACTTCACCTACTTTCTCGACGACCCGATTCATGGCGACCAGTTCCTGCAGCGCGACCGCCGGTGGGTTCTGGGGATAGATGCGAGCCAAACGATCCAGGGTCAGTTGTTCGGCCGGCCACTGGAAACGCGCATCGGGTTGCAGACCCGCTATGACGATATCCGGCTTGGCTTGTTCCGCAGCGAGGCACGCCGCCTCCTCTCCGCTGTGCGCGAAGATGCGGTACGGGAAGGCAGCATCGGCCTATGGACCGATGCGACCCTGCGCTGGACCGACTGGCTCCGCACCACGGTTGGCCTGCGGGGTGACTGGGTCGGCGGGCAGGTGCGCAGCGATCTTGCTGCCAATTCGGGCAGCGCCGGCGAATTCATCGCTTCGCCTAAGGCCGGGCTGGTGCTGGGTCCGTTCTGGGCCACGGAGTTCTTCCTGAATGCCGGCACCGGCTTCCATAGCAACGATCTCCGTGGCGCGACCATTACCGTCGATCCGAATGACCGGCTCACGCCGCTGTCCCGTGTACCGATCCTGGTACGGGCCAGAGGAGCCGAGGTGGGCATTCGGACCCTGGCGATCGAGGGATTGGACTCACGGCTGTCGTTTTTCGTGCTGACGCTCGGCTCGGAGATCCTGTTCGTGGGCGACGCGGGGACGACGGAGGCCAGCAGGCCCAGCCGGCGCATCGGCGTAGAATGGACCAACCATTGGCAGGTACTGCCCTGGCTGGCATTGGACCTCGATGTCGCGGCAACCCGGGCCCGGTTCACCGACCATAGCGGGGCTGGCCGCCACATTCCTGGCGCGCCGGACCTGGTGGCCTCGGCCGGAATCAGTTTCGGGGATGGGCCGGGCTGGTTCGGCACATTGCGGGTGCGCCATTTCGGTCCGCGGCCGCTGACCGAGGACAACAGCGCCCGCTCCCGCGCAACAACGCTGGTGAGCGCCCGCGCCGGCTACCTCTTTGGGAATGGGCTGCGGCTACAGATCGAGGCCTTTAACTTGTTCAACACCAAAGCCGACCAGATTGATTATTTCTACACCTCGCGCCTGCTTGGCGAGCCAGCCGTCGGGGTGGCCGACCGGCATTATCATCCAGTCGAACCCTTCGCAGTGCGCTTTACCCTGGCGGCGACTCTTTGATGGTCACCTTGATATTCAGGTACGGCTCTGCCGCGCCTTCGCCGAGGCCGAAGGCTGGAACGTGGCCGTGGTCTGCGCCGGCGATGGGCATTCCGGCGCGACAGCCTGCCGGCCTGGTCTCACGGTCGCCCTGGACTTGGTGCGGAACGGCCATGCCGATGTCCTGCTCGCGCAGAACGCCGGGCGGCTCTCGCGCGAACTGGGGCAGGCCGCGGACCTCTACCGGCAGGTCACGGCGGCCTGCATCAAGATCATGACCACTGATGACGGCCGGCTCGATGGATTGCCCGCCTTTGCCGCCAGTACCCTGCCAAGGCTGAGCCTGGCGCCCCTCGCCGACCTGGTCCGTCACGGCGGAAAGCCGCGGAGGCGGCAGGGCCGCGCGGGCAAAGCCCCTGGCTCGCATCAGCAGTCCGCGCGGACGCCTCGCGGCCCGGAGGAAGCATGAGCCAGCGCTGCGCCATCTACAGCCGGTTCTCCAAGAAGGGGGCCAGAACGCGCGTTCCGCCGCGGACCAGACCGCAGCCTGCCGCAGGATCGCCGAGGCGATGGGCTGGCACGTTGTGGATGTCTACGAGGATGAGGCGATCAGCGGCGCCAGCCGTTTCTGGCCGGAATACCAGAGGCTGCTGCGCGATGCCGCCGCGCGCAAGTTCGACATCGTCCTGTGCGAAGCACTGGACCGGCTTGCCCGCCGCCTGGCGGACATTTCCAGCCTCTTCGACCAGCTGACCTTCCTCGGGATCAGCATTCACACGAAACAGCACGGCGTCATCACCCAGATGCACATCGGCCTTCTGGGCACCATGGCGCAAATGTTCCTGGCTGACCTCGGCAGCTAGACTCAGAGGGGACTCGAGGCTGTCGCCCAGGAGGATTGCCCTGGCGCTGAATGCCGAAGGCATCCCCGGGCCACGCAGCGGCGGCTGGACCCCGAGCGCGATCAACGGCGACCGGCGCAAGAGCACCGGTATCCTCAACAACGAACTCTATGTAGGCCGGCAGATCTGGAACCGGCGCCGCTGGCTCAAGGATCCGAGCACCGGCAAGCGGCTGGCCCGGGCGAACGGCGCGGAGGCGGTCGTGGTCACCGAGGTGCCGGAGCTGCGGATTGTCAGTAACGAACTCTGGGCGGCGGTCAAGGCGCGTATGCTGGAGTTGGAACGCTGCAAGGCAGCCCTGAGTGACGAGTTAGCCGGCGCCGCGGCTGCACCCCGGCCTGGCCGAGGTCTACCGCGCCCGGGTTGCCGGGCTGACCAAGGCCCTTGAGGCCGATGGCGGCGCCGAGTTGCGCGACCGGCTGATCCCCGAGGCCGGCAAGCTGCGGGTCGAGGTTCGCGGCGCCCTGGGGGCCATTCTGCACTTGGCCGAGGGCGCGCCTGCGGCCGGGGCGGCTGCTGGAATTGGCAAACGCCCCGGCGAGGTTGCCGAAGCGTTTGGGGTGCAAGTCAAGCTGGATGCGGGGACACGCAACCGACGATCCCAGTATGTACAGTCGCCATCTGATGGGCAGAGCCGCGCCGGAGGTACTCCGGGCCAGGCCGAGGCAATCCGGCACCGAGGCTGACCGTGACGCCAGGCGATCGCCCAGCCTGGCGGGCACCACGGGGATCAGCAAATGGCGGGCGGCCTGTCCCTTGCCATCGGATGCTCCGGTCATGTGTGGTCCCAGGCCGAGCGACCCGGCTATCCCAGCACGATGCCGCGGCTGGCCAACAGGGTACCGGACTCGATCCGGTCCACGGGTTCCGTAGGTGAAGGGAGAATTGGCCGGGCGCGCCTTCGCAGGACCCGCCTGGGCCAGGGCAGGCGCTGCTGCGCGGCATCCCCGGCCTGCACGGCGTTGCTCGCCCTCGGCCGGGACGGTGCCGCCGCCTTTGCCGAAGGGGCGCTGCAGCGGCACCGTATCCAGCCAGCGGCCGTGCTTACGCCCTACCGAGGCCAGCGTGCCGGCGAGGCGGAAGCCGGAGGCCTGACATGGACGGAGTTCTCGACGGTGCTCCGGTCGGCCGCCCGGGGCCGGCAGGCGCTGGCGTCAGCCCCGGGGCTGGGCAGCAGGACCGACCAGCTGCGCGGCGGCCGGCGCGATCGGCCGGTAGACGAGCTGCGCGTTCTTGCCGCCGCCGATCACCTCGGCCACGAGGCCGGTGGGCGCCGCCGTGGTGACCGGCGAGCCATAGGCGATCTGCAGGTTGTCGCCGCCGCCGCTGAGGGTTGCGACCCCGCCGCCCACCACATTCGGGCTGGGCGCGGCGTAGAGCACCTGCTGCTCGCCGTTCACGTTGACCAGGTCGGCGGCCTGGGCGGCCCCCAGGGTGCCGAGGGCAAGGGCGGAAGCGAACAGAGCGTTGCGGATCATGGTGGGCTCTCCTCTGGGCCACGGGGTGTCCGTGGCGTCGGGCGGTAGATATCGCACCATTCGATCTTTCACGATCTAAATTGCCGCATGGCAGCCATGCGTTCGCTCCTTGACGATCAAATAGCGCGCGATATATCTCCCCGACACAAAGCCCGCGCCCCAGGAGGCGCCCATGCCAGAGCCTAGCCTGACCCCGAACGGGGATCCATGGGTTATGAGAGAGTTGGCCCCTGTTCCGGCGCGCCCGGCTGGGCGTGCCGGAGTGTAGCGTAGGCGGGCCCAGCCGGGCGCGGCAAGATTGCTTCCGGCGCAGGCGGCCGATACCCGAGCGTACGGTGCGACCTCACGGTGTTGTAATGGCGGCGCCACCGCTCGATCAGCACCTCGGCTTCCTTCAGCGAATGGAAGATCTCCCGGTCCAGCAGCTCGTCGCGCAGCTTGCCGTTGAAGGATCCATTGTAGCCGTTCTCCCA
>Ga0207747_1000928_pt1 | contig 25128 bp, 23 predicted proteins | sample HigsolmetaGSP11D_FD_184839 | JGI IMG/M metagenome (GOLD analysis project Ga0207747, IMG submission 184839) | High solid enriched microbial communities from the Joint BioEnergy Institute, USA - SP1-1-D (SPAdes) | ecosystem: Engineered > Bioreactor > SSF (Solid state fermentation) > Aerobic >...
TGCAGAGCTTGTATGACATCCGCTGCCTTGCACGTTTTCCCTCGATAATACGCCACAATGTTGCGGGCAAAGACGTCGATGATGCTTGCCACGTAGAAGTGCCGACGAGTTCCAGCGATGTAACCATGAGCCATTTCGCAAAACTAACGGAACGGGATGACGTTATTTGTTGTTTCCGAGCGTGATTCCCCGTCCAACGTGACCCATAACGGCTGTACGGAGACTGTCTATTTAATGTTTATAAGTTGGTTCGACTAAACGTGTAATGCTTTCAGATCAATTTTTATGACCTTGAGAACATTGAAGCAAAAAATAATCGATCTGAAGCCACCCCACACCTCAAAAATCCAAACTGAACACAACTATCCACAATTAATAGACAGTCTCGTACGTTCCGTTAGCATCAGAAAAAGCAGATTTTCTGCCAAGTAACGGCTCCTGGTTCCGTTACGTTTGGTCTGAACAATGGAGCCGCCAAGCAACAATCGACTTAAACACAGCCATTTTTTTCGATTCCATGATTTAATCAGGAAAAGTCGTCTGGCCTCGGCCTCTCGCCGTCCAGCAGCTTCTCCATCGCATCCAGCAGACGGCGCACGGAGTCCTCGTCATATTGGCCGCGTTCCTTAAACTCGCGTAGCTGTCTCCGGAACTCTCCCGCGATGCGTTCCTGCTCCTCCGCTTGCTCCAGGCCTTCCGGGTCGAACCACACATACTGGCCGTTCGGACCGTTGCGCAAGTACGGACGCAGCCAGTTGTCCGGGTACGCATAAGGCTGCTCACCCAGAACGATGGCCAGCACATCATCGGTGGCAAGCGGCAACAGCTGATGATAATATTCGCACTCCCCGCTCCCCGCCAGATCGATATGCAGGTAGACATAGTGCAGATAATGTTCGCCCGTCTCTTTATCCTTGACGATCGCATAATGCTCCAGCTCGCTCGTCTGCAGATCCTGAACCGTTTCGATCCGGTCCTGCAGTTCGCTGGAGGGGATCAGTTTCATAGTTTGAAAGGATTGCGCCATCGAGATCTCTCCTTTCCTTCTTACGCTTCATCATACCACATTTATCCCCCCAGCATGTACGAATCGGCAAACTTTCGTCTGTTTCTCCAGCTTTTTCTCGTGCACCCTCTTGAATACGAACATATATTCGCATTATAATAATGATTAGCTGCAGTATGCGAATGTATGTTCGTATTAAGATGGATGCCATCGCCTGCAGTCATGATCCCAAATCAGGAACATCAGGTGAGACGTATGGAATCCGGAAGAGAGAGGATCATCTTCCTCGTCGATATGCAGAGCTTCTATGCCAGCGTGGAGAAGGCCGCTCACCCGGAGTTTCGCGACAAGCCGGTGATCGTTGCCGGAGACCCGGCACGCCGCTCGGGCATCGTTCTGGCCGCGTGTCCGATCGCCAAGCGATACGGGATAACAACCGCCGAACGGCTCGGGGAAGCCGTGCGCAAATGCCCCGAAGTCATCGTCATTCGGCCGCATATGCAGGAGTATATCAACGTGTCCCTGCAGATCTCGGCGATCCTCGAGCGCTTCAGCGATCTGGTCGAACCCTATTCGATCGACGAGCAGTTCATCGATGTGACCGGCACCATGGCGCTGTTCGGCAAGGATCCTGTGGAGGTCGCCCTCAAGATCCAGGCGGCGATCGGCCGCGAAACCGACGTCTACGCGCGCGTCGGCATCGGCCCGAACAAGGTGCTGGCGAAGATGGCCTGCGACAACTTCGCCAAGAAGAATCAGAACGGCATCTTCACGCTGACCCATGACAACAAGCGTGACCAGTTCTGGCCGCTCAGCATCGACAAGATGTTCGGCATCGGCAGCCGCATGAACCGCCATCTGCGGCGGCTCGGCATTCATACGATCGGACAGCTCGCCGCGTACCCCCTGGAGCGATTGAAGCAGATCTGGGGCGTGAACGGCCATGTGCTGTGGATGACCGCCAACGGCTATGACTATTCGCCCGTGACGCCGACTACTTATGACACGCAGAAAGGCATCGGCCACCACATGACATTGCCGCGCGATTATCGCACGGCCGACGAGATCCGGGTCGTGCTTATAGAATTAAGCGAGGAAGTGTGCCGCCGCGCCAGGTTCAAGGGACTGATGGGCGAGACGGTATCGGTCGGCTGCCGCGGCGCCGACTTCGACCGTCCGACCGGCTTCCACCGGCAGATGAAGCTGGACGGCCCGACGAACCATATGCCGCATATTTTCGCTGCGGCGGAGCAGCTGTTCGTGCGCCACTGGGACGGCGAGCCGGTGCGCAGCGTAGGAGTCTCGCTGACGCAACTGAGGCCGGACGGCGAGTACCAGCTCGACCTGTTCCACGACCGGGAGCGCGAGCGCAAGCTCGATTACGCCGTGGACACGATCAAGGAGCGATACGGCTCGGCAGCGATCATCCGAGCCTCGTCGCTCACGGCGGCGGGGCAGGCCTATGACCGCGCGCACAAGATCGGCGGCCATTACAAGTAATGGCCGGCGCGACCAGGCAAGCGCCGTCCGGATCCGCGGCGGACAGGACTGCGAACTGCAGTCTGTGGTCGCCGGTATGCCTCGAAGGATGACGCGGTTGGATTGCGAACTTGCGACTGGCCATGCCCATACTCGTGACCATCAAACGTCCGGAAGGAGTGACGATCTTTGTCAGACAACGTGGGCGAACATTTGAAACGAGGCAATCTGCTGTGGGAGGGAAGCCGCATGTTCCTGCCGGAGCATCGCGAACAATTGCTTGAGAGACGACGCAGCCGCCGGGAATACCTCATGCCCGAACTGGATGAGGAATGGCTGACCGGCATCAATCGCGCATTGTCCGATTCGCTCGCATACGGGCAGCCGATCACCATCGAGTACGTCACGAAATATGAGACGCAGCTTGTCACAGGTGTCGTCCGGCAGATCGATCCATTCAACGGATGGGTGAAACTCGCCAGCCTGAGCGGCGATGCCGGCGAGCAGGCCGTGCAGATTGCACTCAAGCGCATCATCGAGATCAAGGAAGGCTGAGCCTAGCGGAACATTCCCCATAACTTCATCAGATGGAGCATATTGTTCGGATCGATCTTCTGAGCGATCACGAAACGTGTAATATTCGCCGCCTGCTGTTCGCTGACGGTGATGCCCAGTACGTTGGAGATAGCCGTGATCAATTGGCGAATCGTTGCAGGATGCTGCAGATGCTCCTTGGTCACACCCTGCAACATGTTCTTCACCCTCTCCCTGAGCACCGGATCCTTGAGCCGCTGCTTCACCGCGTGCACGAGATCCGGATCTATGCCGTAATCCATATAGGATCGGTATCGCAATTCAAGGTCCCTCCTCTCCATACACATTCTCCACATGATGAGCGAACCTTAAGCATCGCTCGCGCCAAGTTCTCCCGGGACGAAGCTCAGCGATCAGCAGCTCTCGCCCATGCGCAGCTCATACTCGCCAGTCAGGTCTCAAGATCCTGCCGCATGGCGAGTAATCGGTCATGCGATATGAGAATTTGACACTGTACAGTGTATGTATACATGGGTCGAAAATGTCCTCGGCGACAGCACCCAAAAATGATGTTTCAAGTCCATGCTAGCGATCCGATAAGTGGAAGTTGATCCTGACGCCGGATAAAGAAATACTTGGCTGGCGCCAAGTCCTTCAGGACGCCGGTGGCAGCTTGGTATTTCTTATGTCTTACGAGAATGTATGGGAAGTTATACTTTCTATAAGACCGAAGATGCCTTTATATCAGGCATTTTCGGGCACTTCTTTTCGCTGTCAGGCAACAAACACAGACTGTCTGGACAGCCCCTTTATCCTAATCGAGCATATCGCCGCTCAGCACCTTCTCGCGCTGCAGCATCTCGCGCAGCGGCAGGTACTCCGCCGCTGTCCAGAAATCGCGGCGCTGCACGAGCTCAGCCGCATCATCGCGCGCCATCTCGAGAATCTCGAAGTCGTTCATCATGTCGGCGAAACGAAACTCCGGCAGCCCGCTCTGCTTCGTCCCGAAGAAGTCGCCGGGACCGCGCAGCTCCAGGTCGCGCCGCGCCACCTCGAAGCCGTCGTTCGTCTCCGTCATGATGCGCATGCGCTCCCGCCCCACCTCCGACTTCGGGTCGGCGATGAGGATGCAATGCGACTGATGCTCCCCTCGCCCGACCCGGCCGCGCAGCTGATGCAACTGCGACAGCCCGAACCGATCCGCGTCGTAGATCACCATCACCGTCGCATTCGGCACGTCGACGCCGACTTCAACAACGGTCGTCGACACGAGCAACTGCGACTCGCCGTCCTTGAACTTGCGCATCTCCTCGTCCTTCTCCGCGTTCTGCATCCTGCCGTGCAGAAGCCCCACGCGGAAGTTCGGGTACGCCTGTTGCAGCTGGGCATGCAGGTCAAGCGCATTCTGCACGTCGAGCTTCTCCGACTCTTCGATGAGCGGACAGATGACATAGCATTGCCGGCCAGCCTGCATCTCCTTGCCCATAAAGGCGATGATCCGCGGCAGCATATCATGCTTCACCCAATACGTGCGCACAGGCTTGCGTCCCTTGGGCAGCTCGCGCAGCGTCGAAACGTCCATGTCGCCGAACGCCGTAATCGCCAGCGTGCGCGGGATCGGCGTCGCCGTCATCGTCAGCACGTCCGGGTCCATCCCTTTGCGCCGCAAGATGCTGCGCTGATTGACGCCAAACCGGTGCTGCTCATCGGTGATGACCAGTCCTAGGCGGCGGAAGTAAACATCCTCCTGGATGAGCGTATGCGTGCCGACGATCACGTCGATCATCCCCATCTGCAAGGCCGCCAGCACGTCTCTGCGTTGCCGCTCCGTCATGCTGCCGACGAACAGTTCCACCTGGATGCCGAAAGGCTCGAACATCTGCCTCAGGCTGCGCAGATGCTGCTCGGCCAGAATCTCGGTCGGCGCCATCAGCGCCCCCTGGCTTCCGGCCTTCACAACGGCGTAGAGCGCAGCCGCAGCAACGACCGTCTTGCCTGCGCCGACATCCCCCTGCAACAGACGATTCATGCTGCACGGCTGGCGCAGATCATGGATGATCTCGTCGATCACCTGCTTCTGCGAATTGGTCAGTTGAAACGGCAGACTGCGGATAAACTGCTCCACCATCCCGTCCTCGATCAGATGGGCGATACCGCTTATCCGCTGCTTGTTCATCGCCTTGAGCGCCTGCAGCTTCAATTGAAACAGGAGCAGCTCCTCATAAACCATGCGCTTGCGCGCTTCCTGCCCTTCCTCCACGTTATCCGCATAGTGCACGCTGAACACCGCATCGCGGCGCGAGAGCAGACCGCGGCGCTCGATCAGATCGCCCGGCAGCACTTCCTCGATAAGCGAGCCGTACTGCGTAAGCGCCTGCCTGATCACGCTGCGCATCCACTTCTGCGTCACCTCGCCGCTGATCGAATACACCGGCTGCAGCGTGCCCGCCTGATGCGTCTTGCTGTTCGGAAACTCGCATTCGCTCACCGTTATCTGCCTGCGCCGTGCCTCCCATTTGCCTGTGAGGATGATGTCGATGCCCGGCTGCAGCCGATCCTTCAGGAAATGCCGGTTGAACCAGACCGATTGCACCGGCACTCCGCTGACGATCACCCTCACCGCCATGCGCGACTTGTTCCTGCCGTACATCTGAACATAGGGCGCGCCATAGACCGTTGCCTGCACCGTGATTTTCTCGCCGTCGGCAACCTCCGACAGATCGCGCAGCCGATAATCCTCATAGCGAAACGGAAAATATTCGATCAGATCCTGGACCGTATGGATGCCCAGATCATGCAGCCATTCTGCCTTCTGCGGACCAACGCCCTTGACATAATTCACCGTAATCTCAGACAGTTTCCCCATCCTTATCCTCCGCGTATTCCATCAAATATCCAAAAGAAAACAGCAGCCAGGCCCTACGATATGGATGGATCTCCGCAGTCGCATAACCGGACGCTCCGCAACCCATCCGAACAGAAGACCTTGAATGTAAAAAGTCCCTATATCCCTAGACTACCCGAACACTCGCGGGTTGACAACCGGATATAAGGACTTGCGTACATATGGATAAAGCCGATATGTACAGATGATGTACTTGCATGAACGATCAGATACTGAGCACAGGGCTGACAAATACACCAGTCGCGCCGGTTCCGGCATGCGTACCGATGACCGAACCAATGCGTGAATTGCTGTAACTCTTGACGTTCAGATTCTGCTTGACGAGTTCGCCAAGTTCGTCGCAGATCTCCTTTTTGTCGGCGTAGGCGATGTTTACACTCACTTCTGTGTCTCCGTATTGCTGCTTGAGCAGCTCGATGATCCGATTCATCGCCCGCTTCTGCCCGCGAACGCGATCGACAGCGTACACTTCTCCCTCGTCGTCGATGCCGAGGATCGGCTTGATGTTGAGGAGCGAACCGAACACCACCGAAGCCTTGGCGATGCGCCCTCCCTTATGCAGGTATTCCAGCGTATCGACCAGGAAATACAGCTTGGTCTCTTTGCGCAGCTTCGTCACATACTCCACGATCTCGTCCCTGCTCTTGCCGTTTGCCGCAGCGATCGCCGCTGCCTTGACCAGCATGCCTGTACCGTAGCTGGCTGACTTGCCGTCGATGATCGTGATGTCCGCCTTCTCCTCCAGCATCGACTTGGCCAGCATCGCCGATTGGTACGTGCCGCTCATCGCCGAAGAGAGATGGATCGAGATGATGGAGGTATTCGGCGTCTCGTTCAAGCACTTATACACGTCCAGAAAATCAACAGGCGAAGGCTGCGACGTCGTTGGCAGCTTGCTCGACTGTACGAGCTTCTGGTAGAAGAAATCCGGATCCATGTCCTTGTCTTCGTATACTTCATCACCAAAATGAACCTTCAGCGACACGATCTCGATGCCATATTGCTGGTATACTTCAGCGGGCAAATCAGCGGTACTGTCAGTAACGATGCGAATGTTTGACATATCCAATCACCTCTGATTAATCTTTGTCCGCTCTGCACTCTTATCCGACAGTGATGATTATTCGACCGAGAATATATAGTAATAAACAGGCTGGCCGCCGCTTACCACTTCAAACTCTGCGTCAGGGTAGCTTTCCTCTGCATAGGCCAGCAGCTGTTCGGTCAGTTCCTTGTCTGCATCCGAGCCCGTGATCACTGTTACAACCTCGTCTCCATTCACCAGCATCTTCGACAACAGCTCTTTGCTCGTCTCGAGCAATTCATTCGTTGTGACGACGATCTTGTTGTCCAGGATACCGAGATAATCGCCTTCCCGGATCGTCAGATCCTCGTACTGCGAGTCGCGAACCGCATACGTAACCTGGCCGGAGCGAACTCGTCCGATGGCCTGCTCCATATAGGCCACGTTCTGCTCCTTGTCCGCATTGGCGTTGTACGCCAGGGCAGCGACCATCCCTTGCGGGATCGTCTTCGTCGGAATGACGACAATCTCCTGATCCTCCACCAGCTCCTGAACCTGCTGGGCAGACAAGATAATATTCGAATTGTTCGGCAGGATGAACACCCGATCCGCCGCAATCAGCTTAACCGCGTTAACGAGATCCTCCGTGCTCGGGTTCATCGTCTGACCGCCAGAGACGACCTGATCGATCCCCAGGCTTTCGAAGATCTCTGTAATCCCGTCGCCCGCAGCAACGGCCAGGATGCCGTTCTCCTTGCGTCTGACCGGTTCAGCTTCGACATAGATTGCGGTGGCAGGATCTGCCCCCTCCACAATCTCCCGGTGCTGGTCGCGCATATTCACGATATGCAAGTTGCGCAGTTCGCCGAATTCCAGCGCCGCATTCAGCACGTCCCCCGGACGTCTGGAATGCACGTGAACCTTGATCATGCCATCATCGGCGATGATGATGATCGAGTCGCCATCCCTGGCGAGCCGTTCGCGGAATTCATCGTCATCAAAGTTCAGGGCCGCCTCCGGATAGGCAGACATATCGATGAAGAACTCCATGTCATATGGAAATTCGATGTCCTCCGCAGCGATGCGTGCCTGCGCCGGTCCCTCAGAAGCAAGGAGGCTCACCTCAGCTTGTCCGAGAGAGGAGCGCATATCAGAAACGTATTCCGGGTCATTCCATTCTGCGTATACGGTTCCTGCAACATGGTTGACTGGCGTATATGCCGCTCCTTGCTCTGGCTGTTCGTCCGACAAGGCTTGCAAGAAGCCTTCGTAGATGAAGACCAGACCTTGCCCGCCGGAATCGACAACGCCAACCCGCTTCAGGATCGGCAGGAGATCCGGCGTTTTTGCAAGCGCTTCCTTGGCTGTATCCACTACCGCTTGCATCAGATCCTTGATCGTAAGGGTACGTCGCGCAATCTGCACTGCTTGCTTGGCTGCTTCTCGGGATACGGTCAGGATCGTTCCCTCAACCGGTCTCATCACCGCTTTGTAAGCCGTGTCCACCCCTTGCTGCAGCGCTGCCGCAACCTGCTGCGGGTCCGCTTGTTCCAGCTCGCTCACCGCTTTGGCGAAACCGCGAAACAGCTGGGACAGGATGACGCCCGAGTTCCCTCTGGCTCCCATGAGCAGACCTTTCGAAAATGCTGCAGCAGCTTGACCGAGATGCTCGCTTGGCTTCCTCGACAGCTCGTTATACCCCGCTGTCAAGGTCATGTTCATATTGGTACCGGTATCCCCGTCAGGAACCGGAAATACATTCAGAGAGTTTACCGCTTCAACATTGGCTTTCAGACGCTCGCAACTTGCCATCACCATGTTGTAAAAATCTGAACCATTCATAAAGCGCTTACTCAAAATGGAAAATCCCCTTCCTATTTCAATACTCTGACACCTTGCACAATAATATTCACCTGGTCCACCTGAATGCCAACTACGTCATTCAACACGTAGCGCACCTTGGACTGGACATTGTGTGCAACCTCAGAGATCTTCGTCCCATAGCTTACCACTATGTATAAATCAATCTGCAGGGAGCCAGCTTCCTGCTTGACTTCCACTCCCTTGCTCAGATTCTCTCTTCCAAGCAGTTCCGATATGCCGTCCTTGAACGAATGACGGGACGCCATGCCGACAAGTCCGTAACATTCCAAAGCTGCCGAGCCGGCGAGTACCGCGATGACTTCATCCGATATGAGAATTCTTCCGTGCTGGGTAGATTGCTCAAATACCAATGCGACGCATCCCCTTTCTCGTTTAGATAGGATGAACTAAAGATCATTTTACTATATGTGATTTAAGAAATAAATGATTCGTCGAAAAAACATTCGTTGACGGTTCCATTTCCCTTATGCTATCATGATTAAGTGTGTTTTGGTTAAGGGAGGTGTGTGATTCGTGGCACGCAAATGTTATATTACCGGCAAGGCGCCTAAACGAGGCAACAATGTATCCCATGCAAACAACAAAACGAAGCGTACTTGGGGAGTTAACGTACAGAAAGTACGGATCCTGGTCGACGGCAAACCGAAACGCGTTTACGTCAGCACTCGCGCTCTCAAGTCTGGCAAAGTGCAACGCGTATAATCGATATTGCATCTCACGCAAACAGACGAATAGACCAACAAAAAGCACCTTGTAAACTGGTGCTTTTTTCATGCCTTGGCCAGGTGAACGTGAACTTGCTCCGGGCAGCGCCTACTGTTGCTCCTGCGCGTCCATCCTGATATGAAACTGCTGGGCAGCGGATTAATACTTCCCCATTTTTTTCAGGACAAATTTGACGAAACCGCCCAAAAACTTCGGAAGCTTGATGGTATAAAATTTCACCTTAATCCCTCCTCAGCAGTGTAATATGTATTCATACTATGTCCTTCGTGCCGCTTGCGTTCACCGAACTGCAATAAACGAATCGGTCATTCGTTCACCAACATTTATATGCGCGGCATCCGGCTATCATGCTATCGGCAAGAAGATTCGTTCGCGCAGAAGTAAAGAAATACCTGGCTGGCGCCAAGTCCTTTAGGACGCAGGTGGCAGCTTGGTATTTCTTATGTCTTACGAGAATGTATGGGAAGTTATACTTTCTATAAGACCAATAAATACCTGGCAGGCACAGAATCTGTTCGGACTCCTGTCCCTGCCAGGTATTTTGATGAGTCTTGTGTATGTCTGGTACGTACCAGTTCCAACAGACGCTATGCAGCTTAACCGCGGATGCGGCGAATCGCCTCCGCCCGATCGCTCTCACCGAAGATCGAGCTGCCGGCGACAAGCACATCCGCTCCAGCCTCAACCACCAGTCTGGCCGTCTCCTCATTGATGCCGCCGTCGACCTGGATATGGACATGGTGTAATCCTCGCTCATCCAGCATCCTGCGCAATTCGCGTATCTTCGGCAACATCGCCGGAATGAACTTCTGCCCGCCGAATCCCGGATTTACGGTCATGATCAGCACGAGATCCACGTCTTCCAGGATATATTCGAGCGCGCTGAGCGGTGTTGCCGGATTGACCGCCACGCCCGGCAGCACGCCGAACCCCCGGATCTGTCCGATGACGCGATGAAGATGCGTGCAAGCTTCGGCATGTACCGTAATCCGGGAGGCGCCAGCCTTGACGAACTCATGCAACAACAGCTCCGGACGCTCGATCATGAGGTGTACGTCGAGCGGCAGCGATGTTGACTGCTTCATAAACTCCACGACAAAAGGACCAAAGGATATGTTCGGCACGAAATGTCCGTCCATAATATCCACGTGCAACATATCCGCACCACCCAGCTCCACATCTTTGAGCTCGAGCTCCAGCCTGCGAAAATCTGCAGCCAGTGCGGATGGGGCGATACTGATCATTTCGGGTTCCTCCATCTCTTCTCCTTGGCTTCCTTCACTTCCTGCAGGAACAGCTTGTAATGCTCATACCTGGACGGATCGATCTTCCCGTCAGCCAGCGCCTGCCTCACCGCGCAACCGGGTTCAGTCATATGCAAACAGCCGCGGAACTTGCAATCTTCGGATAACGCGTGAATCTCTCTGAAGCCTTTCGCCAGCTCTTCAGGCTCCACCTGCTGGAAGTCCAGTTGACTGAATCCAGGCGTATCGGCGATCCAGCCGCCCTGCGGCAGACGGATCAGCTCCACATGGCGCGTCGTATGCTTGCCGCGCCCGAGCTTGTGGCTGATCTCGTTAGTTTCGAGATTCAGTCCAGGGATCATGGCGTTGAGGAGCGTGGATTTGCCAACGCCTGATTGTCCTGCAAACACGCTGATATGTCCAGCCAGACGCTCCGCCAGCTCCTGGATGCCGTCCCGCTGCAGCGAACTCGTCGCGAACACTTCATAGCCGATGGCGGCATATTTGGAGAGCGCCTGAGCAATCTCCTCGCCTGTGCCGCTCAGATCCTTCTTGGAGAAACAGATGATCGTTGTCAGACCGACAAGTTCGGTATGAACGAGGAAGCGATCGAGCAGTTGATGGCTGACAGCTGGCTCCTGGGTCGAGAACACCAGCACCGCCGTATCCACATTGGCGATCGGAGGACGCACCAGCTCGCTTGTGCGCGGTTCAATCTCGGTCACCGTCCCTTCGCCTGTCGCCTCCACTTCGAAGGCCACGCGATCGCCTACGAGCGGCGTGATTCCCCGTTTCTTGAAAACGCCGCGCGCCCGGCATTGGACGATGCTTCCCCCATCATCCGGCATCACGTAATAAAAACCGCTTAACGCTTTGACGATCAGTCCGGTCGTCATGCATCAACCTCCACATACTCGCTCAGAATGACCTTAACCATGGCTGCCTGCTTGTTCCTCCGTGCTGTCCGATTGATCCGGCTCCGTACCTGCTGGAACATCTTCTGGTTCAGAATGTTCCGAAGCGGACTCCTCTTCGTCTTCCGCATCACCTGCACGGGCATCCTCACCGCCAGCTTGCTGGCCAGGTGTTGCGCCCCCTCCGATCTGCGCTCCGCTGTCATGCTCACCGTTCAGAATCGACCTGGCTTCGGAGTAAGTCACCGTGATCGAATCGAGCCATGCGCCGTCCCGATTGATGACAATCGTAGCATTGCGCGTCGGCGATACGGTGATGCCGACACGATAGCTGGTCGGCTGCGAGATTTCCTTGGTTCCCCACAGCTTGTTGTCGCCGCTGGCGTCGCTGACATAGATTTCAATCGTCGAGGCGACTCCTGAATCGACCGGCGGTATGGTGATCAGCTTCTCCGTCTGGATGGCATCTGCTGGCAAGCCTGAGCTGACATACAGCGTGATTTCAGCGCCAGGAGCGACGGGATCATTCGGCTCAAACGGCCACTGGCGGAATACATAGCCCTTTGGCTGCGAATAATCCGGCTCCTCCACCACTTTCACATTCTCATTCAGGTTCAGTCTCTCCAGCATATTACGCGCCACTTCCAGCGTCTCGCCGATCAGATTGGGCATGTCAACCGTACCGGGTCCCTGACTGACGATCAGCTTCACCGAGCCTTCGCGCGGATTGATGAGCGTTCCCGGTGCAGGCTCCTGATCGATGACCGTGCCTTCCGGTTCGTCGACATAGCTTTGCTCGACTTCGATGTGATCGGAATCGAATCCGAGCTCGATGAGCAGATTCCTAGCCGCATTTTCCGTCATCGTGCTGAGATCCGGCATTTCCTTCTCTTCGGAACCGAGGCTCACCGTCAACTCGATGGTCGTCCCTTGCTTGACCTTGATGTCGGAACGGCTCTGCCGAATCACATTTCCTTCTTCATATTCATCGCTGTATTCACCTTCAGTCAACCGCACTTCCAGACCGAGATCCTCCAGCATCTGCACGGCCTTGTCCACCGGCTCGCCAACGACCGTCGGCACATCGACGTCAGGCACATCGAACTGATCGAGCACCGTCGTGACGCCTTTCCAGATTCCGAAGGCTACGACCCCGATTATGGTCAGCCACAGGAGCGGTTTCACCCATTTCATCGATTTCTTCGGTTTGTCTTCGAGACTTTCGGCGATTCTGCCTTTTGCCGGTTTCTTCTCCATCGCACTATCCTCCTGCTGTGCCTCAGCCACAGCCGTGCGATGGCGAATAGCAGGCATGATAATCGTCTTCTCTAAATCATCATCCTCCGATTCGAACACGGCTTTCTGCTCATCCAGGCGATTGGGCTGCAGACATGTTTCGAGATCGTGAAGCATCGCTTTCGCGGATGCGTAACGTTCTTCCGGTTGTTTGCGCATGGCTTTTAATATGATATTCTCAACGCTCTGCGGGATGAGCGGATTGATCGCGCGCGGTGCCTCCAGATTCTCCTGCAGATGCTTCAGCGCAACACTGATCGGGCTGTCCCCGGCAAATGGCAGCCGGTTCGTCACCATCTGGTACAGAACAGCGCCGAGCGAGTAGATATCCGATTTCTCACCCTGTGCAACTCCCTTCGCATGCTCTGGCGAGAAATAATGCACGGACCCCAAAATTGCGCCAGTCTGCGTGATGTCCGATGAGGTTGCAGCACGGGCGATCCCAAAATCCGTCACCTTGATCCGGCCATTCTTGCCGATCAGGATATTATGCGGCTTGATATCGCGGTGTATGATTCCGTTCTGGTGCGCGTGATCCAGCGCGTCGCAGATCTGGCTCGCGATGCGGACTGCCTCCTCCGGCTGGAGCGGCGCGCGTTCCTTGATGATGTCGTTCAATGTGCCGCCTTCGATGTATTCCATAACGATGTAATGCGTATCTTCGTCCTGACCTACATCATAGATGCTGACGACATTCGGATGGGAGAGTGAAGCGGCGGACCGAGCTTCTCTGCGGAACCTCTGGATAAACTCCTCGTCGTGAACAAACTGTTCACGCAAAACCTTGATCGCGACGTTGCGCTGCAAGAGTTTGTCGTAAGCCTTGTAGACGAGTGCCATGCCCCCACCGCCGATGCGTGCCAAGATTTCGTAACGGCCGCCCAACTCTGATCCTATCATCCAGCTTCACCCCTTCCGCCTGTCCCTTCTTCGTGCTTGGATGATGCCTCTTCAGGCTCATTAATCAGCAGTACGACGGTAATATTGTCGTCGCCGCCGGCCTCGAGCGCTTGCTCGACGAGCAGACCAGCCTTCTCATGCCAGGCAGCATCGGATCGGATCGTCTCCACAATCGCCTCTTCGCTGACCAGTCGGGTGAGTCCATCGGTACACAGCAAGAGGACATCGTTCTCCTGCCATGAATGGCAGATGATGTCGATATCCACCTCCGGATCGGTGCCGAGGGCTCGCACGAGCACATTCCGTCTGGGATGGTTCAACGCTTCTTCTTCATTAATCTGTCCGCTCTTGAGCAGCTCATTGACAAGGGAATGGTCTTCCGTCAGTTGCACGATATTCCGCCCGCTGATCACATAAGCCCGGCTGTCGCCGATGTGAGCGACGATTACCTGCGAATAATCGGCTATCGCTGCAACAACCGTCGTTCCCATGCCCATGTATAGAGCGGAGGTATGCGCATGATGATACACCTTGCTGTTGGCCTCGCGCACGAGAGTCCTGAGCAGGTCGATGATTTCCTCCGTCCCCATGCCGGATCGCAGTCTCTCTTTCACTTGATCCGTTATGTATTGGGTAGCCATCTGGCTGGCTACTTCGCCAGCCAGATGACCGCCCATACCATCTGCTACAACAGCAAAACCGAAACCGCTCACGCTGGCCTCCACGAAGGCGTGATCTTCGTTGACGAGGCGCACGCGGCCGGTATCGGTCCAGTTCGCTGTCTTCATCGGTTTCCTCACCCCGTTACCTGCTCCATATGCTTAGCACGCAATTGTCCGCATGCGGCGGCAATATCATGTCCTTGCTCGCGCCGGATCGTCGTATTGATCTTGTTCTCTTCCAATACTTTCTTGAATGCGAAGATGTCATCCTTCGTGCTGCGCACGTATCTGCGTTCGGGCACATGGTTGACTGGTATGAGATTCACATGGCACAGCATGTCGCGAAGCACCTCTGCCAGCTCTTCCGCATGCCCCTTCTGGTCGTTGACGCCGCCGATCAGCGCATACTCGAAGGTGATGCGGCGACCGGTCTTGGCAATATAATATTTGCACGCCTCAATCACGTCATGGAACGGATAGCGGCGATTGACCGGCATCAGCTTCGATCGGAGCGCATCGTTCGGAGCGTGAATCGAGATGGCGAGGTTGATCTGCGTATTCTCGTCAGCGAAGCGATAAATATTCGGCACGATGCCGCTGGTCGACACCGTAATATGGCGCTGGCCGATATGGAGTCCCTTCTCGTGAATGATGATGCGAAGGAAATCCATCGTCGCTTCGTAATTTTCGAACGGTTCGCCCGAGCCCATAACCACGATGCTGCTGACGCGCTCCCCTTCCTCGTCAAGCATCTGCTGGCACTTTACAACCTGGGCGACGATTTCGCCGGCCGTCAGGTTGCGCTTCAATCCGCCCAGCGTCGAGGCGCAGAACGTACAGCCGATGCGGCAGCCAACCTGGGTGGTGACGCACACGCTGTTGCCGTAATTATGCCTCATGAGAACCGTCTCGATCGCATGATTGTCGTGAAGGCCGAAGAGGAACTTGACCGTGCCGTCCTGCGACTTCAGATGGGTGATCTCGTTTAGCGCCTCGAAGCGAAACTGCTCATCGAGCTTCTCGCGAAGCTGTTTCGGCAAGTTCGTCATGGCATCGAAGTTCGTGACTCGCTTGACATACAGCCAGTCAAAAACTTGAGCCGCACGAAATCTCGGCAGTCCATTCTCAGCCGCCCATGCTTCCCAGTTCTCCATTGTCAGGTCGTAGACCAACTGTTTCATCTCATCACGATCCATTCTATATTGAATAAATAACATATATCCTGATAACAGGCTTATCTAATTTATATTATCACAAAACAACTGTTCGCTTAAAGGATTATGTTGTTCCCTATACCGGCTTGGACTTCCACATGCGCGCGATGAAGAAACCGTCCGAACCAAAATGATGCGGGAGGATGCGTATCGCACCGAGATCCGGATCGATGTTCGGAGCCAGCTCCGAAGGCACAAGCCCGGACACTTCGCTGTCCGGAACGAACTCCCCATGCTTCCGGAGAAAACGCTTTACAACGTTCTCATTCTCTGCAGCTTCAACCGTGCAGGTACTGTACACGAGCACGCCGCCCGGCTTCACCAGCGTCGCCGCTTCCACCAGCAAACGGTACTGGAGTTCGGGCAACTGCCGGATCTCCTCTTCCGTCTTCCGCCATTTGATATCCGGTTTGCGGCGGATGACACCCAGCCCGGAGCAAGGAGCATCAAGCAGGATTCGGTCGAAATGGTCCTTCGGGAACCGTTCGCCGAGACGGGCTGCGTCGCTGATAAGAGTCTTCACGCACTTCAGCCCCAGGCGTTCTGCCTGGCCGGAGATGAGCGCCTGCTTGTGCTCGTGGATGTCGTTCGCCCACACCTCGCCGCTGTCATGCATCGTCTCCGCGATATGCGTGGTCTTGCCCCCTGGGGCTGCGCAGCAATCCAGCACTCGCATGCCCGGTTCGGCCGCCACGACTGCGGCAACCACCATCGAGCTCTCATCCTGGATCGTGACCAGACCCTGCTCATACCACTCCGAAGCGGTGATATTGCCGCTGCGGCTGCCCAGCACGATGCCGTCCTCGCTGAGCAGGGAAGGCGTTGGATCGAGACCCGCTGCTGCCAGCTGCTCCAGGAGCGAACGCCTGTCCGCGCGGAGTCGGTTAACGCGCACGCTCATATGCGGAGGGTGGTTATTCTCCTTGCACATCGCTTCCGTCTCTTCTTCCCCGAACTGCTCGAGCCAACGCTTAACCAGCCACTCCGGATGGGAGTGACGAAGCGCGATCCGCTGTACCGGAGGCAGCGAACCCGGCACCTGAAGCGCGTCAAGATTCCGCAAGACATTGCGCAGCACGCCGTTTACCATGCCGGCGATGCCCTGGTGCCCGCGGCGCTTCGCGATGTTCACCGCTTCGTTCACGGCGGCATGCGGCGGGATGCGGTCGAGGTAATACAACTGGTAGAAGCTGAGACGCAGCAGGCAGCGCACCCACGGTTCTAGTTTGACCAATCCTCTTGAGACGAATCGCTGCAGAAAGTAGTCGATCGTGTTCTGCCTCTGCAGCGTGCCATAGACCAGCTCCGTGACGAGCGCCGCATCCTGCCTGTCCAGCCTCCCTGCGCGAAGCGCAGCATGAAGCTCCAGATTGCTGAATGCCTGATCCTGCTCGACCTTCAGCAAGATATCCAGCGCAGCGCGGCGTGCGCCTCCGCTCATCGGCCGAGCACCGTCCCTTCCGTCAGCTTCCCGCCGCGAACGAATTCGCCGGCAGGCATCGCTTTCTTGCCGGCAGGCTGAACCACGGTCAGCCGCAGCACGCCGGATCCGCAAGCTACGTCGATGCCCTGGGCGCTCGTCTGAAGCACGGTGCCAGGCTCAACGCCTGCTGGCGAAGCAACGCCGGACAGAACGGCACTCTCCCAGACTTTCATCGTCTCGCCTTGCCATAACGTGTACGCCACCGGCCACGGATTCAGCCCGCGCACCTGGTTGAACAGTTGCCGAGCCGAACGGCTCCAGTCGATCCGTTCCTCTTCCCGCGTGATATTCGGCGCATAGGTCGCCTCCGCGTCGTTCTGCGGGATGCGCGGAGCGCGGCCAGCTATAAGCTCAGGCAGCGTCTCGATCAGCAGCTCCGCGCCAGCCCGCGCCAGCTTGTCGAACATCGTGCCGACGTTGTCGCTCTCTTCGATCGGCACTTCCACTTTGGCGATGATGTCGCCGGTATCCAGCCCCACCGCCATGTACATGATCGTCACGCCGGTCTTCGTCTCGCCATCCATGATCGCGCGATGAATCGGCGCCCCGCCGCGGTAGCGCGGCAGGAGAGAGGCATGCACGTTGATGCAGCCGAGTCGCGGCATGTCCAGCACGGCCTTCGGCAGGATCTGCCCGAAGGCAGCGGTGACGATCAGATCCGGCTGCCAGCCCGACAGCTCAGCGATCGCCTCGGGATGCCGGATCCGCTCCGGCTGCATGACGGGGATTCCAGCCTCGAGGGCTGCCACCTTGACCGGCGGAGGAGTCAGCACCCGCTTGCGGCCCTTGGGCCGATCAGGCTGCGTCACTACTCCGACTACATGGTAACCTTTTTCCAGCAATTGAAGCAAAGAAGGAACCGCGAAGTCAGGGGTTCCCATAAATACGATATTCAAATGATCCACTCCCGTTCATCTGCAACTTCGGATCGATTACTCCTCTTCGCTTGCTTCCGGAGTAACCTCATAGATGCGTTCCGCCAGATCGGTAAACAGAATGCCGTTCAGATGGTCGACCTCATGCTGGAAGGCTCTGGCCAAGAGACCTTCGCCCTCGATCGTATATTCGACGCCATGGCGGTCCTGGCCGCGCACCTTCACCCGCATCGCCCGGCGAACCTCGCCGTTGATTCCGGGGATGCTGAGGCAGCCTTCCGGTCCGAACTGTTCGCCTGATTTTTCGATGATCTCCGGGTTCACCATCTCGATAAGCCCGTGTTCGTCACCCGTATCGATGACGATGACGCGCTTCAGGATGCCGATCTGCGGAGCGGCCAGTCCGACGCCGTTGGCATCATACATCGTTTCCGCCATATCATCCAGCAGCTTGTGCAGATTTGCATTGAATTTGGTAACCGGCTTCGCTTTCTCGCGCAATACCGGATCAGGATCCTTCACGATTATTCTGATCGCCATATGCGGTCAGCCCCTTCCTCTACTATCATTGTATACTTATTATGAATGGGACATTCTTCATGCCCGACTTACCTTTACATCATCATATATGGATCAACGTCGATGACGAGCTGAAGATCCTGGTCACTCGTTCTCTGGATGTCATCGGCCGCCGCCCGGACAAGCTCCGGCGCAGGCACGTTTCCCCGATATTTTACCATGCATTGGAATCGATATCTATCTTTGATCCGGGGGATCGGCGAGGCAACGGGGCCAAGCACGAGCAGTTCGTCGGTTGCTCCGTCCCGGCCGACAGGCTGTCGCCGCATATCCCACTGCCGCCGGATCGACTGTGCCAGCTGTTCTCCGGCGCGCATCACGCTTGCCAGTTGCACGTGGCTGAGCGTGATCAGGATGAGCCGGCTGTATGGCGGATAATCCAGCATGCGCCGCTCCTCCAACTCGCGCCGCACGAATGCCGCATAATCGTGCTGACTTGCGCTGACGATGCTGTAGTGGTCTGGCGCATACGTCTGCACGATCACCTCGCCCGGCAGGTCATGTCTGCCGGCGCGACCCGCTACCTGCGTAAGCAGCTGGAAGGTTCGCTCCGCAGAGCGAAAATCCGGGATGCGCAGCACCGAATCCGCTGCGATCACACCCACCAGCGTCACATAAGGGAAATCGAGCCCTTTGGCGACCATCTGCGTGCCAAGCAGCACATCGGCGCGGCGTTCCTGGAACATCTTCAGCCATTTCTCGTGCGAGCCTTTCTCGCTGGTCGTATCCACATCCATGCGGATGACGCGGATGCCTGGATACAGGCGGACGAGCTCCTCCTCCACGCGCTGCGTTCCCGTGCCGAAGAATCGGATGTGGGGGCTTGCGCACGCCGGACATTCGTCAGGCTCCCGCTCCGCATACCCGCAGTAGTGGCAGCGCAGCGTGCGCGAGCTGCGATGGTAGGTGAGCGAGATGTCGCAATGCGGACATTCGCAAACGGCACCGCAAGAGCGGCACATGACGAAGGTCGAGTAGCCGCGGCGGTTGAGCAGCAGGATCATCTGCTCGCCGCGCTTCAGGCGTTCCTCGATCGCTTCGCGAAGCGGGTGGCTGAACATCGAGCGGTTGCCGCTGTGCAGCTCCTCCCGCATATCGACGAGCCTGACCGGCGGAAGCGGCCTTCCGGAAACCCGTTCCTCCAGGGCGAGCCGCCTGATACGCGGTTCATCCGCTTCCGGTTCCGGTTCGATCGCCGCCTTGTAGGTTTCCAGCGAGGGCGTGGCCGACCCTAGCACGAGCGTCGCGCCATGCTGGCCGATGCGCCACAGGGCGATGTCCCGCGCATGGTACTTGGGACTCTCCTCCTGTTTATAGCTCGTCTCGTGCTCCTCGTCGATGATGATGATGCCGATATGACGAAACGGCGCAAAGACGGCCGACCTGGCGCCCACGACCACCTTCGCCTGCGACAGCTGAATCTTGCGCCATTCGTCGTAACGTTCTCCTTGGGACAACCTGCTGTGCATAACCGCTACCAGGTCGCCGAATCTGCCCTTGAACCGCTCCACCATCTGCGGCGTCAGCGAGATCTCCGGCACGAGCACGATCGCTTCCTTGCCTGCGGCAAGCGTCCGCTCGATCGCCTGCAGATAGATCTCCGTCTTGCCGCTCCCCGTCACTCCCTGCAGGAGGAAAGCATGCGGCTGGCCTGACTCCAGCGCGTCGCGGATCTCGGCGAACACCTTGCTCTGGGCAGGCGTCAACGGCAGCGGGTTCGTCCGCTCGAACGACCGGTGCTTGTACGGATCACGCATCACCGTCTCGCTCCGGAGCGTGATCAGCCCTTTGGCAACAAGCGCCTTGACCGCGGGCGACGCATCCGCCTGCAGCAGCAATGAAAGCTCGCTGAGCGCGATCGGCTGCGGATGCTCGATGAGGAAGCGGAGCACTTCCTGCTGCCTGGGCGCTCGGGCGGAGATCGTCTGCAGCGCTGCCTGCAGTTCCTCCGGCGTTGCCGCCGGATAGACCGTAAGCACCTTCTTGCCCCGTGACTGGTCCTTGACCAGTTGCCGCTCCGAGATGATCCCGTTGCTGACGAGCCGCTTGATCGCACGTTCAGCCTTCGGCACCTGCTGCATCAGCGCATCGCGGGACATGGAACCCCGTTCCTGGAGCAGCCCGACGATGGCGCGCTCGAGCTCGCCAAGAGCTACCAGCGATTCCTCGTCTGCGTCCGGGCTGACCGCCAGCACGCGGTCGTACTTCGCCTTCAGCGCCGAGGGCACCATCGCCGTGAGCGCCGTAATCTCCCGGCACAGATAGCGCTCGCTCATCCATCTCCCGAGCCGCACCAGTTCCTCGTTGAGAGGCGGCTGAATGTCGAGCAGCTGTTCGATTGGCCTGAGCCGCGACACATCAAGCTCGCTCGCGGATGGGAAGCCGATCACGAAGCCCTGGATCAGCCGCGGCCCGAAGGGCACGGCGACCCGGCTGCCGATCTCGATCCAGTCGCGCATGCTCTCCGGCACGAGATAATCAAAGGCCCTGTCGGTTTGTTTGGCCTGTACATCCACGATCACACTGGCGATCATGGCCTCTCGCTCCTGTTCCACTTCATCCGCTCAGCCACGAAGCGAAGCAAGCGCCTTGCTACCTCCAGCTTCGGCATGAGCGGGATCGTGCCGGCCTGACCGGCAGCATCGTACAATTTCAATTCATTGTTATCCGAACGGAAACCCGCGACGCTGGAAGACACATCGTTCGCCGCGACGAGATCGCAGTTCTTGCCCAGCACCTTCTTCATCGCGTTTTCCTCCAGATGATCGGTCTCCGCCGCGAAACCAACGACGAACTGGCCGTTCTTCCGCCGTCCGATCTCCGCGAGTATATCCTCCGTTCGCTCGAGTTCGAGAGTCAGCCGTTCGTCCTTCTTCTTGATCTTCTGCTGCGCCTGGTCTACCGGCCGATAGTCAGCGACTGCCGCAGCCTTGATGATCAGGTTGTGATCGTCCAGGCGTGCCATCACCGCATCGTACATATCCCGCGTGGAGACAACCTTCACCAGATCCACGCCTGCCGGTGCCGGAAGGTTCACATTGGCCGACACAAGGGTGACGAGCGCCCCCATCTCCTTCGCTGCCTGCGCGATCGCATAGCCCATCTTGCCGGACGAATCGTTCGTAATGTAACGGACTGGATCGATCCGCTCTTGCGTTCCGCCCGCGGTCACGAGCACCTTGCAACCGGCAAGCGTCTGATCCGGCGTCAAGCGGCGCACGATCTCCTCATAGATTTGCTCCGGTTCTGCCAGCCTGCCCTTTCCGACATAGCCGCAGGCCAGTTGGCCGACTCCCGGCTCGATAAACTGAACACCGCGCCTGATCAGCGTCTGCAGGTTCTCCTGGACTGCCGCATGCTGATACATGTGCACATTCATCGCCGGCGCCATCAGAACCGGAGCGGTTGTCGCCAGCAACGTCGTGCTGAGCATATCATCTGCGATGCCGCAGGCCAGCTTGCCGATGATATTCGCCGTAGCCGGCGCCACGACGAACAGATCGGCACGGTCAGCGAGTGCGATATGCGCAACGACGGAAGGGTCCTGCTCATCGAAGGTATCCGTATGAACGCGATTGCGCGACAAGGTTTGGAAAGTAAGCGGACTGACGAACTTCGTCGCCGATTCGGTCATGATCACATGCACGTCCGCACCGCCTTGCGTCAGCTTGCTCGTCAGTGCCGCTGCCTTGTACACCGCGATTCCGCCGCTGACGCCGAGGACGATCGTCCTGCCTTTTAACATCGATTGCCACCTCCGGTCCCTGGTTGGCGAAGAAGCTGTTCGGCTTGCGGGGAACAGTGCTCAAGCCATCCTTGCTCCCACTTGGCCTAACCAGGCTGCAGATTGCCAGGAAACAACGGGCTGTCGCCGGAACCTGGAGCGCAAGCGTCAACCTGGTCTTTCCTGTGTCTGACGACATGATACGTTTCGTAAAGATTCGATAAGACCAAGAAAAGGTTGGGATGAAAAGAAGCACGTTCTCTTCCCAACCTTTCCTATGGATTTGTCGGACAGCCTCTCTGTGTGCTTGTCCGTCATTGCAGATTTATCCCACTGGGCTGATGTCACTTGGTATTATTGTTCTCGAGCTTGATCAGATCCAGATAGATCTCTTCGAGCGCGATGCCGACATGCTTGTGTGAACGCGGCTTCTCAAGCTGTGATTTGGCGCCTTCACGAAGCGCTCTGGCGCGTCTGGAAGCGCCGACCACCAGCGAATATTTGCTGTCTACCTTCTCCATGATCTCATCGATTGATGGATACAACATGTTCATATCACCCCATTCAAGCTGGTTGTGAGTTGCGGTACGATGCGTTCCCGCTTGCAGTGTTCTGCTTCTATAATACTCATAATGCGCTGGCATGCGCTATCGATCTCATCGTTGACAACGACATAATCGTATTGTTCCATCAGCTTGATCTCATCAATCGCCACGGTCATCCGTTTGCGTATGACGTCGACATCATCCGTGCCGCGGCCGGTGATCCGTTTCTCCAGCTCCGACAACGAAGGCGGAGCCAGGAAGATAAACACCGCTTCAGGGAACTTCTGCTTGACCTTCATCGCGCCTTGCACTTCGATCTCCAGGAACACGTCCTTGCCCTCATCCAGCGTCTGATGCACGAACTGGGCGGGCGTGCCGTAGTAGTTGCCGACATACTCGGCCCATTCGAGCAGTTCGTCCTGCTCGATCATGCGTTCAAATTCCTGCCTCGTCTTGAAGAAATAGTTGATGCCGTCCACTTCTCCCTGACGGGGCTGACGCGTTGTGGCCGACACCGAATAGACGAGATTCTTCGCTTTGGTGCGCAAAGCTGCGCATACGGTTCCTTTGCCAACTCCTGAAGGGCCTGACAATACGATTAACAATCCTTTATTCATCCTGCACTAGTCCTCTCGCGTATCCTAATCCTCAGTCTCTTCATCCTTGGACGACAAACGATGGGCGACGGTTTCCGGCTGAACAGCAGACAAGATCACATGATCGCTGTCCGTGATGATGACCGCTCTGGTCCGGCGGCCATAAGTTGCATCGATCAGCATGTGTCGGTCGCGAGCTTCCTGTATGATCCGTTTGATCGGCGCAGACTCCGGACTCACGATCGAAATGATGCGGTTCGCTGAGACGATGTTACCGAACCCGATATTAATAAGCTTGATTGCCATCCTAACCCCTCCGAATCTATTAAGCTCCAGCTAGCCAACCGCATATATGTATGTATGGTAATACTATTGCCTGCCTCGTTGCGCCACATACCAGCCAGTTGCAGCGATACCCGCAGTGTTACTCGATATTCTGCACTTGTTCGCGCAACTTCTCCAGCTCCGCCTTCAGTTCAACGACCAGATTCGTGATCGAGATGAAATTGGCCTTGGAACCGATCGTGTTTGCTTCCCTGTTCATCTCCTGTATGAGAAAATCCAGCTTGCGCCCAACCGGCTCATCGGATTCGAGCAAGGCAAGAAACTGCTGGCAATGACTGGACAATCGGGCGAGTTCTTCGTCGATATTCGCACGATCCGCCAGAAGCGCAACTTCCATCACGAATCGCTGCTCATCGAACTTGCCTGTATCCTCAAGCAGTTCCTGAATGCGCTCGCGCAGCTTCCTGCGCAAATGTTCCACCGCCTCGGGAGCCTCGCGGACGAGCGCTTCCCTCAGCTCGCCAACCGTCAATAGGCGGCCGGCCAGTTCTTGCTGCAGGTTGCGTCCTTCTGCTTCACGCATCGCGACCAGCTGACCGATGGCTTCCTGCGCACACGACTCCAGTTCAACGCGCAGTTCATCGAGAACTTCCAACCGATCCTCAGACTGGAGCAGGATATCCGGCAAGAGAAGCAGATCGCGCGGTTTAAGCGAATCGCTCTCTGGCAGGTTCAAACGCTCGCGGATCCTGTCAGCCGCAGCGATATAGCTCTCGACGAGCGGCCAGTTCAGAGCGGGCTGGGCGGCGCTGTTCGGATCACGCTCCACTGTGACGAACACATCGATGCGCCCGCGCCTGACCGATTGCTGGATCAGCTTGCGCAGCTGATCCTCGAACATCTGCCACTCGCGCGGCATGCGAACGATGATCTCGCTGTAGCGATGGTTCACAGACCGGATATCGATCTGGATTTTATATCCAAGAGCAACGCGCTCTGCATGCCCGAATCCCGTCATACTTCGTAACATGCCATCACATCCATTAACCTATTTTAATCCATTTTTCAGGCCGGTACAAGTTAAAATCACGGTGCGTTGCTGTCAATATCTCATTGGTCGTACCCTTCATTTTTTTGGACTTTTATTCTTCTTGGTGAAAACATTCCTTAACATCACTTACAAACCAAATAATGGGTTTGTAGTTTCTGCCTGAATCCGTGATCTTACAGTAGACCACATTCCTGTATTGGTA
>Ga0207747_1000930_pt1 | contig 25072 bp, 21 predicted proteins | sample HigsolmetaGSP11D_FD_184839 | JGI IMG/M metagenome (GOLD analysis project Ga0207747, IMG submission 184839) | High solid enriched microbial communities from the Joint BioEnergy Institute, USA - SP1-1-D (SPAdes) | ecosystem: Engineered > Bioreactor > SSF (Solid state fermentation) > Aerobic >...
TATTAAACCCGATCATGATCATTCCGTTTATCCTTACACCGCTTGTATTGTGCGTCGTTGCATATTTTGCAATGGCATCTGGTTTGGTTCCGTACACAAACGGCACAAACATTCCATGGACAACCCCGCCGGTCATCGCATGATTCCTTGTCAGCGGCTGGAGAGGCGCAGTGTTGAATGTTGTCCAAATCTTTATCTCAATGGCGATTTACTATCCTTTCTTTAAAACGGCAGACCGCTTGGCATATAAAAACGAACAGGAAGAAGCTGAAGCCCAAGCTCAAGAAAAAGCAAAAGAAGTAGGTTTCAGCGGCCAGCCGGAATTGCAAGATTAATAAAATGACGAACGAAGGGTGTGACACTCATATTGGAACAAGAACAAATGACAGATATGAATATAATTGGATTTCAGATTATCAGTAATGTCGGCATGGCCAAAAGCTTGGTGATGGAAGCGCTCTATGCGGCAAAAGACGGGGGCTTTGAATTGGCGGAACAAAAATTGCAGGAATCCTGGCAATATTTCGTCGAAGGGCACAAAGTCCACTCTTCCTTGATCCAGCAGGAAGCAAGCGGTAATAAAGTAGAATTCTCGATGCTCTTCATGCATGCCGAAGACCAGCTCATGAGCGCCGAAACCATTTCGGAACTGGTAAAAGAAATGATTGAGATGTACAAAAGGTTAGAAAAATAAAGAATTGGTTGGTGTTATTCCAAAAAAAGAAAACCCGTCGGGAGGATTGCTTCTTCTACGGGTTTTTCTTTGTCCCGATGCAAAAAGTGAGGCCCTCTGTTCCCTGTTTTTTCTGCCTTTCGCTGATTTCCCGTACCTTACCGCTGATATTTTTGAAGTTACCATTGATTTTTAAGAGAGGTCCGCCGATTATTCTATAGTTTCTGCTGATTCTACGTAAAGGGATGGGGATACTGTCGTTGTCATCCCAGTTACTTCAAAGTACTCTTAATTAGGATCCGCTTAAAACAATCCATCGTGATCAGCATAATAAGAAAAGATAAGATTTTGAAACTGAAAAGTTGATGAGACAATATTATATATTGATTCTATGCACATTCTATTACTTTTTTCTTTCCATCGGCTAAAATAAAAATATGTGAAAAAGTTCAATTTTAACTCTCAAAAGATGGAGTGCTGGCGGAAATAACGGATTATTTGATAAACGGAAATCGGTTCGGATGTTTACAGATCAGGAAGTGCCGAAAGAACTTTTACTGGGAAGTGTTGGATGATGCGAAAAATCTCCGTCATGGGCTAATTCGCAGCCGTGGGAAGTGTATGTCGCGGCCGGAGAAGTGATGGAAAAGCTGCGTGATGCTTATCTAAAAGCTTATGATGCAAGTGAACCGCAGGATGATTCAGATATGCCGAAACCGACCGGCTGGCCGGAATCGGTCTAGGAACAGATGAACCGTACTTATGAAAAAATCAAAGGGAAAGCGGGCATCCCGCCGGAAGAACGGCGGAGAAATAATTTCAAATTTTTCAATGCACCGGTTGCGGCCTTTATCTGCATCGATCGGGATTTAACAGAATGGTCAATGCTTAATGCCGGTATTTATGCAGGAAATATGATGCTGGCTGCAGCAACGCACGGTCCATCAGCGGATTTTGATCGGCATTATGATCGGGTACGAAGGTAATGGCCATCCGCTGAACCGCGCCTTTGGAGGAAGATACTCACATCAAAGGAATTTAAAGGATACTCCTTTCCTTTCCAAACTGCAAAATAGTCTTTCTTACAGAATTGGGCGTATAATGGAAAGGAACACAAATGAAAGGGAGCGTTTATATGGCAAGGGAAATTACGCCGGGGATGGCGGAAAGCTTTTCCAGACAAATCCGTGAAGTACCGCAAAGCAAAGTGATCCGGGATGCGGTCATGAAAAACGGGATCAAGGCCGCAACGATCAACAATGATTCGTTCGTGTCCATGAATCACGTATTCTCGCACGAAATTGAAACCGGAAAAGTAACGAACCAGAAGCAAAGTGGCCGCTGTTGGATGTTTGCGGCCTTAAACACGTTTACCCACAAATTAAACGCACAGTTCAAATTAAAAGACTTCGAGCTTTCGCAAAACTATACATTTTTCTGGGACAAATTCGAAAAAGCCAATTACTTTTTGGAAAGCATTATTGAAACGGCAGATGAGCCTTTGGAAGGTAGGCTCGTTTCCTGGCTGCTTGCAACCCCGCAGCAGGATGGCGGACAGTGGGATATGCTCGTTTCGTTGATTCAAAAGTACGGCGCCGTACCGAAGCAGGTCATGCCGGAAACATACAACAGCAGTAACTCACGCGAACTCAACCCGCTTTTAAACGCCAAGCTGCGCGAAGATGCGATGGTTCTCCGCAAAATGTATGCGGAAGGCAGATCGGAAGAAGATTTGCGGCAGGCAAAAACAGGTATGCTTGCTGAAATTTACAAGCTGCTCGTCTTTACACTTGGTGAACCGCCAAAAACATTTGATTTTGAATTCCGGGATACCGACAAAGTTTTCCACCGGGAACAAGGCATCACACCGCAACAATTTTTCCAAAAATATGTCGGGTTTGCACTCGATGATTACGTCAGCATCATCAATGCGCCGACAAAAGACAAACCGTTCGGGAAAACATATACGGTGCAGTATCTTGGCAATGTCATCGGCGGAAAACCAATCAAGTATTTAAATGTGGATATGGAAACTTTTAAAAATCTCGCGATCCGGCAACTCAAGGACAACCGCAGCGTCTGGTTCGGCTGCGATGTAGCGGAGTCTTCAGACCGGAATGAAGGGATCATGGACACAGCCCTTTATGATGTTGAAATAGCGTTTGGATTTCCATTCGGGATGTCAAAAGCGGAACGCCTCGACTACAAAGACAGCGTCATGACGCATGCGATGGTGTTAACAGGCGTGAATCTCGTGGACGGCAGGCCGAACCGCTGGAAAGTTGAAAACAGCTGGGGCGAAAAAGTCGGCAAAAACGGCTACTTTGTCATGAGCGATGCATGGATGGACGAATATACGTATCAAATTGTCGTCGATAAAAAATATCTTCCGGATGAATTGCAAAAAGCCTGGGAACAGGAACCGATTGTCCTAAAACCATGGGATCCGATGGGTTCATTGGCTTGGATGAAATGAGAAATTAATCTACAGGTGCGGTCTTCCAAAGGCCGTACCTTTTTTGGATGAATCCATATTGGTATTTTTTTCATAACCTTGTAAAATGGAATCAAGAAAGGAGCTGTCATCCGATGAAATATATCGATACATGGGATTTGGATGCTGTTATTCCCGGCGGCACGAAATCCCCGGAACTGCAGAAAAAATTGCAGGGAATTAAAGATGAAATTGGAGAATACGAAACCTTGCTGAATGCATGGGATTTTTCAAAAGACCCTTCTCCGGAGCCGTTTAAGGCAATCTTGAAAAAAAAGGAAGAGATCGGAAAGGGGCTCGGGCAGTCCGCGACGTTCGTGCAAATGTGGCACGATGCCTACATGGATGATGCATACGCGAATGTTGTTATGGGGCAGGTCATGGATTTGTTCAGCGAAATGCAAAAGCTGTCCACGACATTTCAGAAAAAACTTGTTTCCATCCAGGATGAAGATTGGAAAAAGTTTTTGCAGGACAAGGAATTAAGTGAAGTTTCCTTTGCCCTCAATGAAACACGCGACGAAGGGAAACGCCTGTTGTCGGAAGAAGAGGAAAAACTTATTGCAGATTTGAACCAGGACGGCTTGGCAGGGTGGAGCCGACTGTACGATACGACCGTTTCCACCATGACGATCCCGTTTACGGATAAAGAAGGAAAAACGACGGAATTATCGGTCGGCCAGGCGATGAACCGGATGTATTCCGACCCGGATCCAAAAGTGCGCAAACAGCTGTTTGAAAACTGGGAAGCGGCCTGGGAAAAATATGCCCCGATTTTTGCTGATACGATCAACCACTTGGACGGCTACCGGATTACGCTGCAAAAAACCCACAACCGGGAAAGCTTCCTGGATGAACCGTTGGAATATAACCGCATGTCGAAAGAAACGCTTGATGCGATGTGGAAAGCAGTTGCCGAAAACAAGCAGCCGTTTATCAATTTTTTAAACCAAAAAGCCAAAATTTTCGGTATGGAAAAATTGGGCTGGCAGGATGTTGATGCACCGGTTGCACTCGGGGATATGAAACCGACCCGCTTTACATATGACGAAGCGTGCGATTTTGTCATTGAAAATTTCGCTTCTTTCGGCCCGAAATTAGCATCGTTTGCCAAACATGCGCTGGAAAACCGCTGGGTGGAGGCGGAAGACCGGCCGAATAAGCGCCCGGGCGGCTACTGCACGAATTTGCCGGAGTTTGAGGAATCGCGGATTTTTATGACTTTCACCGGCTCCATAAACGATGCGAGCACTTTGGCGCATGAGCTCGGCCATGCTTTCCACAGCCATGTGATGCGCGATTTGCCGCAATTAAACCGCGAGTATGCCATGAATGTTGCTGAAACGGCGAGCACTTTTGCGGAAACGATCATCGGCAATGCAACGGTCGCGAACGCAAAATCGAAGGAAGAAAAAATTTCGCTATTAAATGCGAAACTGGAAAATGCCACCGCGATGTTTTTAAACATCCATGCGCGCTTCCTGTTCGAAAAAAGCTTCTATGAAGAGCGTACGAAAGGCGTTGTATCTAAGCAAAGGCTGAATGAACTGATGGTGAACGCGCAAAAAGAAGCGTACTGCGACTCTTTGTCCGGCTACCATCCGCATTTCTGGTGCAGCAAACTCCACTTCTTTATTGACGACGTGCCGTTCTACAACTTCCCTTACACGTTCGGTTATTTGTTCAGCCTTGGTATTTACGCCGAATACTTAAAGAACCCGGACAACTTTGAAGACAAATACATCGCCTTGCTCCGCGATACCGGACGGATGAAAGTAGAAGATTTAGCCATGAAGCACCTTGGCGTAGACCTGACAAAACCGGACTTTTGGGCAGCCGGGATTGAAATCATGGCAAAAGACGCTGAAGAATTTATCCGACTGACGGATGAAGTAATGAATTCATAAATTGTTTTGAATTACCTTTCATAGCAAGCGTATGAATGACATATTGCTTCTAAATATTGTGAAACTTGCCCTTCATTCTGCCCGTATTTGGAAAAAATGCCGGAATTGGTATAAAAAGGGGTGGGGGCTGTTGTAAAAGCCTTTTTTAAACAAGAAAACCCGCCGAAATAAAATATTTTTCCCAACGGGTTTTCGCCATTTCCGGATTTTCTTTCTGAAGCAGGCGGTTCTTTTCCGCTTGCTTCAGAAAGTGATGGGCTTGGTAACCAGCCCGAATTCGATGCTTACCTTGGCCCGGCCCCCGAAAGCAGACGCACCTGAGCAGGGAGGTCCGCGACGTATGCTGAGCAACACGCATTTCGCGATTATCAACAATGTTCAATAACACAACCTTGCATTTAAAAAAGGGGGTGCCCCTAGGTCAGTTTACTGACTTTTAGGACAACCCCTTATGTTTAAATCGAAAAAATGTCTTTAAACTGAATGAAGGACTAAAAAGCTTGATTTTCCAATTGGAACAACCCTTCATCAAGCAAATGAAAGACAGTTTGCAAATAGACATGATGAAAAGAAACTTTACAATTGATCAAAGGCAGGGTTTTCTCCCGCCGATTGCTTCTGTTATTTTTTCTGACGCTTCTTTTAATTTCTCCCCGCAGAAAGAAATATGTTCTTCACTGACCATTGAAGCAAACCCGATACAAGCAATTACCATTGTTACGTCGCCGTGAGGGCCGAATATCGGTGCAGCGACACCAAAAACATCACGTGTGTGTTCCCCATAGCTTACTGCATACCCCTTTTTCCTTACCTCATTTAAAGATTCTACAAAAGTTTTCACATCTGTAATAGATTGATCAGTAAATTGTTTAAAGCTTACTTTTTGGACTATTTTTTTCATTTTTTCTTTTTGAGTAAAAGCTAAGTAGCATTTGCCAAAAGAAGCACTGGTTAAAGGGAATTGCTGTCCTAATTTAACAGTCACCTGAAATGGATTATCAGGGAGATCAGCCTCTTCTTTGGCTATGTACATTAAACGGTTATCAGATACAGGTTCAAGCAATACACTCGTTAGCCGGGTTTGTTCATTCACCCACTTAAGATAAGGCCTGGCAAGCCTAAGGTAATTAATAAATTCTGAAGCCCTGGCACCCAGAACAATTAGATTCGATCCGAGATGATATTGTTTGGATTCTTCATCATACGAAACATAACGAAAGTGATGCAGTACCTTTAAAATTCTATGGCAAGTACTTTTATTTATATCTAAATTCTTAGAGATTTGGGACAAAGTACGTTCCTTTGTTGTGTAGCGGCTTAAATATTCCAGAATTTTAATGGCTGTTTCAAGAGCAGGAACTTCAGACTTATAATTTTCCATTAAGCGTTTCTCCTTTATCAGTAGGCACTTTAGCTTTCGTTCATTTTAGAATTTCACTTTGTGATTTGTCAACTCATATTATTGAGTTTATATTGCCTTAATATTTATAATGCTGAATTTACAAAATTTTCGTTGACAATAGAATTTGTTCATTGTATAATCGTTCCGTGTAAGGTACATAGTTCCATATATGGAATATCTTGAATTCTACTCAATCTGTATTTGACGGAAATATTATTACCTTACAAAATGAAAGCCTTTTCTTTTAGGAGGGTGAAAGTTGAGAAGTGTTGTTATTGTGGATGCTGTGAGAACAGCAGTAGGAAGAATGGGAGGCAGTTTAAAAAATGAGGAAGCAGATTTTCTTGCAGCGGAAGTCATCAGAGAAGTCACATCCCGAACAGGTTTAGAAAAGAAAAAAGTGGACGAGGTGATATTCGGGCAGGCGAAACAAAGTGCAGATACGCCCAACCTTGCAAGATTGTCTCTATTGCGCGCGGGATTTCCGGTGGAGGTTCCAGGATATACAGTACATAGGCAATGCGGATCAGGACTCCAGGCTATCAATAATGCGGCTTTGCAAATTATGTGCGGGTTATCTGATGTAATTATTGCCGGCGGTGCAGAGTCTATGAGTACTGCACCATTTTATATTCGAAACGTACGATACGGATTGGGATCAGGAAATAGTGAGATCATTGATCCTAATACAGAAAGCCAGCCACGGTCACAACCAATTGACATCTATGGAAACCTGACGATGGGATACACTGCCGAGATTTTAGCTGAAAAGTACGGGATTACAAGAAAAGAGCAGGATGAATTTGCGTTGCGCAGTCAAAAACTAGCACTACAGGCAATACGCAGCGGACGATTTCAAAAGGAAATAGTCCCCTATGAAATCAAAGATCGGAAGGAAGTAAAGATCTTTCAAGTAGATGAACATCCGAGAGAAACAAATTTGGAAAAACTGGGCAATTTAAAACCAATATTTAAAGAAAACGGAACAGTTACTGCAGGAAATAGCAGCGGGAGAAATGATGGAGCGTCAGCCGTTTTGTTAATGTCGGAGGATGCAGCGCGACAGCAGGGATTCAAACCTAAAGCGAGGATTGTAGCACATTCTGTTTCAGGAGTCTCACCGGAAATCATGGGGATTGGACCGGTTCCGGCTGTTAAGAAGGCGCTATTTTCCGCAGGGCTCTCTTTAGATGAAATAGGGTTGATTGAATTAAATGAAGCGTTCGCAGCCCAGGCTTTATCTGTGATTAAAGAACTCAATTTGGATATGGAACGGGTCAATGTCAATGGAGGGGCCATTGCACTAGGGCATCCTTTAGGCGCAACAGGGGCTATTTTAATGACGAAACTAATATATGAAATGGAAAGAAGAGGTGAAAAGTACGGATTGGTTACCCTCTGTATTGCAGGTGGGCAAGGTATTGCAACGATTGTAGAAAATATGCAGATATAAAGGAGGCTGACTTATGGAAAAACGCTCAAAATCGAAATTATGGATAATAGTGTTTATCACATCATTTCTTGGATTAATGGTAGACGCTATGGATTTACAAATGCTTTCATTAAGCCTTCCGCAATTAATGAAAGAGTTTAATATGTCTGAGGTGCAAGCGGGAACTTTGGGAACTTCGTCGTTAGCCGGTATGGCGATTGGCGGCATGATCGGAGGGTGGATGGCGGATCGTTTTGGCCGTGTACGTACGATATCCTGGACGATTATATTATTTTCGGTGGGTACCGCACTGCTTGTTCTTGCTGGCAGCTATGAACAATTTATAGTAATTCGCTTTATTTCCTCTCTTGGATTAGGTGCAGAATATGTAGTTGTAAACATGCTTATGGCAGAATATATTCCATCAAATAAGAGGACAACGGTGTTGGGAACGGTACAAGCTGGATGGTCGGTAGGATATCTTGTCGCTACACTGTTATCAGGTGCGATTTTACCTGAATTTGGTTGGCGACCTCTTTTTCTCATAGCATTAGTTCCAGTGTTAATCGCTATTTATACAAGATTTGTGATTCCAGAACCTGAGGGCTGGAAAGAAATTGTAAGAGAGAGATCAGAAGTTAAGAAGAATGAATGGATTCAAGTGTTAAGTAAGCCAAAATTAAGACTAAACTTTTTATTATGGACAGTAACAGCTCTTTTCTTGCAATTTGGTTATTACGGAGTTAACAGTTGGTTGCCAACTTATTTGGTAAATGAAGTAGGATATGATTTTAAAAACATGACAGGATACTTGGTTGGAACGTATACAGCTATGATTTTAGGAAAAATTTTGACTGGCAGATTAGCAGACATATTTGGGCGCCGGACCATGTTTGTCATTGGTGGACTAAGTACTGCGATAGCACTTCCGTTAATTATCCATTTCCAAAGCCCGGGAAATATTGTTGTGTTGCTTACTGTATTTGGGTTTCTCTACGGCATGCCTTATGCAGTGAATGCCACATACATGAGTGAAAGTTTTCCAACGCATGTACGAGGTACGGCAGTGGGTGGGGCTTATAATATAGGTAGAGCGGGGGCTGCGTTTGCTCCTGTTGTCATTGGCATGATTGCGACGCAACAATCTATTGGCTTAGGGCTGGCATCCCTTGGTATTGCTTATGCATTGTGCGGTATAATTCCAGCACTTTTTATTCGTGAAAAAATGTACGAACCTTTTGAAAAAAAGGCTCCCCAAGATTCAGAGCAAGGTCAGCTAAATTCTGGAATTTAATAGAAATAATCACCAAATACGGATAATGATTCTATTTATAAGAAATTATCTATGTAAACAATGCAAATTGAGGGGGCTTTTGAATGTCTGGACCATTAGAAGGGATAAAAGTTGTGGAACTTTCGAGAACATTGGCAGGCCCTTTTTGCAGTATGCAATTGGCTGATATGGGGGCAGATGTTATAAAGATTGAACAGCCGGAGATTGGAGATGAGACTCGCAGTTATGTTCCTCCTGATATTAAAGGAGAATCTTGTTACTTTATGAGTTTGAATAAAAACAAAAAAGGTATGACATTAAACTTAAAGACGAAAGAAGGTCAACATATTGTAAAGAAGCTCGTGAAGAATGCAGATGTACTCATTGAAAATTTTAGAAATGGTACGATGGAAAAATTCGGCTTAGGGTATGACGTACTGAAAGAAATAAACCCTCGGCTAGTGTATTGCGCAGTCAGTGGATTTGGAAGAACGGGCCCATTGAAGGATGAGCCTGCGTATGATTTGCTTATGCAGGGATTCGGAGGATTAATGAGCGTAACTGGAGAGGCTGATGGCGCTCCGGTTAAAGTTGGTTTTTCAATTGTTGATTTGGCTACAGGGCTTTATGCATCTTTTGGAGTTGTTTTAGCATTGTTGGTTAGAGAAAAGACTGGAAAAGGTCAATATGTAGAAGCCTCTTTGCTGGATACAATTGTTTCGCTTTCAAGTTATTTAGGACAAAGTGTTTTAGCTACAGGAAAAATCCCGGGGAGATTAGGCTCTGCCCATCCCAATCTCGTTCCTTATCAAGCATTTGAGGCAAAGGACGGCTATGTAATTATTGCAGTACCAAATGATTGGCTGTGGAGAAAAATGTGCGACGCCCTTGGTCTTCAAAATTTAAAGAATCATCCCAAATATGCAGTGAATGAAAATCGAGTGGCGAATCGCGAAGAACTTGTAGAGATACTCACGGCATATACGAAAACAAAAAGTTCATTGGAAATTATCGAATGTCTGAACCAGGCAGGTGTGCCCAGCGGCCACATTCATAACCTTGCTCAAGTACTGGCCCATCCACAGATAAAATATCGGGAGATGATCCAGGAAGTAGAGCATCCTACTATCGGCATGATGAAAATGCTTGGAATTCCAATCAAATTATCAGATACACCGGGGTCAGTCCGAAAAGCACCTCCTTTGTTAGGTGAAAACACAGAAGAAGTGCTAATTCAACTTGGATACAGTAATGAAGATATTGAAAATTATAAAAAAAGAGGGATTATATAATAATGGTCAATCGTATTGCTGTGATTGGCGGCGGCACAATGGGGCGGGGGATTGCCTATACCGCTGCCATATCAGGATTTGAAGTAACTTTGCAGGATATATCAACAGAAGCTGTTGAAATTGCAAGAGAATATATTGAAGCTCTTCTTGGTAAGAGCAGGGAAAATGGATATGTGCAACAGCATCAGGAAATTTGGGCTAAGAAAAATCTGTATTATACTACGGAATTGCAAAAAGCAGTAAGCAAAGCAGACCTAGTCATCGAAGCCGTACCGGAAATTATAGAGCTGAAGATCGAAGTATTTAAGCAATTAGACAAGTACGCCCCGGCGCATGCCGTACTTGCTACGAATACATCTACAATGAGCCCGACAGAAATCGCCGCTTCCACGACCAGGCCTGATCAGTGCATAGCGATGCATTTCTTTAACCCGGTTCATCAGATGAAACTCATTGAAATCATTCGGGGATTGGATACATCTGGGGAGACGATTGAAATCGTAAAACAAGCCGCTGAAAAAATGGGGAAAGTGCCGGTTGAGGTCAATGAATTTCCAGGTTTTGTTACAAGCCGGATGAACTGTCTGATTGGAAATGAAGCCATGAATATGCTCATGGAAGGTGTAGCTTCAATTGAAGATATCGACAAAGCTATAAAGTACGGTCTAAATCATCCGATGGGTCCCCTTGAATTAGCAGATCTTGTAGGTCTGGACACCCGTTTGCGAAATATGGAATATTTGTATCGTCATTTAGGTGAAAAGTACCGGCCTTCTCCTATTCTTGTAAAATATGTAAAAGCCGGTCGTTTAGGAAGAAAATCAGGCAGAGGTTTTTACGATTACAGCGATGTCAATAAATTAGGAAGTAATGAGGCGCAATGACCTGCTTTGGCTAAGCTTTTGCTCTGTAAAAATTAACTGTTTATTCTGATGAAATTTTATATACGCATAAATTTGCAGAAATCATGTCGGTAAAAGCTTGTGGAACGCCCGCGAAAGCGAATTTTGTGATGAGCGGCTGTTTCCGATAACAGGGCTTATACATTAAATGAGAAAGGAAAGTGGATAATGTGGATTTTCAATTACCTGAGGATATCCAACTATTGAGGCAGAGTATTCGGGAATTTGTTGATTGTGAAGTTGAACCCCTTACCGCAGAAATTGAAGAGCAAGATGAAATTCCTAAAAAAATCATGGACATGTCCAAAGAAATGGGTTTATTTGGTCTGAGTATACCTGAAGAATACGGCGGAGCAGGGATCGGAATGGTTGGCAAGTGTGCCATTTATGAGGAATTGGGAAGAACCCATAATGGTTATACTACTGTGATCGGTGCCCACACCGGGATTGGGTCGGTTGGAATTGTAGAGATGGGGAATGAGGCACAAAAGAAAAAATATTTGCCTCCGATGGCGAGAGGTGAAATGATCGGTGCCTTTGCCTTAACAGAACCTGAAGCAGGCTCGCATGCTTCAAACCTGAAAACAACAGCCGTAAAAAAAGGGGATAAATATATTTTAAATGGCAGCAAACATTATATCACCAATGCGCCAATCGCAAGTGTTTTCACGGTGATGGCAGTGACAGACCCGTCTAAAGGGGCAAAAGGCATTACTTCATTTATTGTAGAAAAAGATTTTCCGGGCTTCGTGATAGGTAAAAAAGAAAAGAAAATGGGGCTTCATGGATCCCATTCCGCGGAAATTTTCTTTGAAGATTGCGAAGTGCCGGCAGAAAATGTACTTGGACGGGAAGGTGAAGGATATGTAAACGCTTTAAAAATACTTGCGAATGGCCGGGCGGGGCTTGCGGCACGCAATTTAGGTTCCTGTGAAAAGCTTTTAGAGATGTCCATCCAACACGCAAATACGAGAATCCAGTTCGGCAAACCGATTTTTGAGCAGCAGATTATCCAGCATTATTTAGCGGAAATGGCCCTCGATATTGAAGCATTAAGAAGCATGACATACCGTGTCGCATGGATGGTTGATCAAAAAATGAAGGTGATTAAGGAAGCAGCAATGGTAAAATTGCTCGGCTCCGAAGTTTATAACCGCGTGGCAGACAAAGCACTGCAAATCCATGGTGGCATTGGTTATATTTCCGATTATCCAATCGAGCGTTTTTATCGGGATGCGAGAATAACAAAAATATATGAAGGAACGTCCGAAATTCAAAAAAATATAATTGCCGCACAATTGAAAAAACAATATATATAATTTACGTATATATTTTTTCTAATATTATTTATATCATTGTCATATTAATCCAGTTCACTATACTTAGAGATTGAAAAAGGATGGTTTACAATGAATTATCAAAATATATTAATAGAGCAAGAACAAAAAATTGCAGTCATTAAGATCAATCGTCCTGAAGTTAGAAATGCCCTTGATGCACAAACTTTAAATGAAATTAGCCTTGCCTTTGACCATTTGGAAAATGATGATGAAACCGGGGTTATTGTGATTACGGGGGAGGGAGAAAAATCATTTGCTGCCGGAGCCGATATTCGGCAGCTAAGAAATAAGACGCCTTTAGACGCCCTTTTACCGGGAATGTCAGGTGTCTTCCGCAGAATTGAAAACTGCAGAAAAGCAACAATTGCTGCTGTTAATGGTTATGCGTTAGGGGGCGGGTGTGAACTGGCGCTTGCCTGTGATATCCGCATTGCAGCTGATCATGCAAAATTCGGGCTGCCGGAACTCAATTTATCAATTATTCCCGGAGCCGGGGGGACCCAGCGATTAGCACGGATTATAGGAAAAGGAAGAGCGATGGATTTGATTCTGACGGGAGAATTTTTAACCGCGAAGGAAGCAGAAGCGATCGGCTTAGTTTCCAAAGCTGTGCCTATGGATGCATTGTGGCAGTTCGTCAAGGCTAAAGCAGAAAAGATATTATCCAAAGGGCCATTAGCTGTCAGATTGGCAAAACATGTTATTCACTATGGATTTGACGCTGATATGGAAACAGCACTCTTGTTTGAAAAAATGGCACAGGCTGTAATATTTGGTTCTAAAGATAAAAACGAAGGAACACAGGCCTTTCTTGAAAAAAGGGAGCCCCGTTTTACAGGAATGTAATTTTTCACTCGAAAGACAGTTTAACTGAAAAGAGGGGCTGTCTTAAAAGCCCTTTTTAAACAAGAAAACCCACCGGTATAATTTTTCCCGACGGTTTTTCTCCATTTCCGGCTTTCTTTCTGAAGCAGGCGGTTCTTTTTCGCCTGCTTCAGAAAGTTGTGGCTTGGCAACCAACCCGAATTCGATATTTACAGACCACTCAGGCAGACATACCCGAGCTGGGGCCCGCGAAGCGAATATCGCAATAATTAACAATGTCCAATAACATGCCTTGCATTAAAAAAGGGGTTCCCATAGACAAGAGGTTGAAAAATTTTTTCATTTTTCAAAGCGGACAACAGTTGCGAAGTTGTTCAGCCCGAAACAACCGAATTGGTTACAGAAAGATGCATTTCTTTTCCGATAAAATATGGTAATGCATGTTGGGACGGCTGGTTGTTATTTAAGCCCAAATTGTAACCGAAAGTGATCGAATCCCTGAGCGCAACGAGAGACTGTTTGGGGTGTTTGCCATGCCCGTGATGGCTGCCCCTTGCAGTGTTTCCCTGCCTCAAACGCGGATGGGGATAGGACCGCCACTGCCAATGTGAGCACTGCAAAATGGTCAAAATCTTTTTCTTCAGCATTCGATTTCTCATCCCATAAAATGATAGCCTTTACATCAAAAGTTTTTTTCACATTGATTTCATTATAACATAACGCATAATGAAGTTATAAACAATAAATTTTGAGTATTCAATTAAGAACAAAATATTGAGCAAAACAAAAAAAATTAATTTCTCAATTTTTCTTTGTTACAATGAAAATAATAAAAGCATTACATGAAAGGAAGCTGGAAAATGAAAAAAGTTGTTGTTTATGAACCACGGCCGGATGAAATGCCGTTATTTCAAAAATTTGCGGATGAGCTTGGGCTGGACATCAAGTATGTAGATGGCGTATTAACTCCCGAAACCGCAGCGGAAGCAAAAGGGGCAGAAGGGGTGACGATCCTCGGAAACTACCCTGTCGGCCAAGACACTTTTAAAGCATTAAGTGAAGCCGGCGTAAAGTATATCGGCCTCAGAACAGCAGGCTATAACAATATCGATCGGGAAGCGGCAAAAGCATATGGCATCCGCTTTTCCAATGTGACCTATTCGCCATATTGCGTCGCCGATTTTGCAACAATGCTCATCCTTATGTGCATCCGGAAAGCAAAACAAATTTTCTACCGTACGAATGCGCAGGATTTTTCTTTGGAAGGCATCCAGGGGAGGGAAATGCGCAACTTGACGGTTGGGATTATCGGTGCCGGACGGATCGGCAGCATTGTGGCAAAAAATCTGTCCGGATTCGGCTGCAGGGTGATTGCTTACGATATAGTGGAGAGGGACGAGCTGCGCGGTCTTCTCGAATATGTGACATTTGATGAGCTGCTGGCGGAAAGCGATGTGATCACACTGCACACGCCGCTGTTTGAAAGTACATACCATATGATTAACCGTAAAACAATTGCGAAAATGAAAGACGGCGCCTGCCTGATCAACTGTGCACGCGGGGCTGTCGTGGATACGGAGGCGCTAATTGCGGGGATTGAGTCGGGTAAAATTGGCGCAGCCGGGATCGATGTGCTTGAAGGGGAAGAAGACATCTTCCATTACGACCGCCGCACGGATATTTTGGGTCACAGGCAACTTGCGGTATTAAGATCGTTCCCGAATGTCATCGTTACCCCGCACACCGCTTTTTACACCGACCAGGCAGTCAGCGACATGGTTGAACTAGCCCTCAGATCGCTCGTTTCTTTTATCGAGACCGGCGAGAGCAGTTTTGAGATTAAAAATTAAAATGAAAAGTACGGGATCTAACGGTTCCATGATTTTTTATTTTGAGAAAAATACGCAAAATTGTATGAATGAATTGACTTTTGGCCAGACTGATGCATATATTTAGATTTGCAGAAAAACTGCAAAAAGGAGATTAGGAAATGCTCCTTGAATTTAAAATAAAAAACTATAAATCATTTTTAGATGAATTGGTCTTTACGATGGTCCCTGCACCAAAACAGAAAGGGCTGGATTACAGTATTTTAAAGGAAAAAATTGGTTTAAAAGTTTATAAAGGGTTATCCAGTGCGGTGATTTACGGACCGAATGCCTCCGGAAAAACGAATCTTATTGGTGCAATGGAAGTATTTAAAGCGATTGTTTTACGCGGAAATATCTGAAACAGCGACCAAAACTACGGAGCGAATGTTGCGGCCGCCAAATTGGAATTAATACCGAATTTAAGCAATGAAGAAAGGCTTCCCACATTTTTTTCGGTTGTTGTCGATGAATTTGATGCTTCCATCCATCCAAAGGCGTTAATGAGCATTGTAAATGTATTTCATAATGATGATATTAAAAAAATGCACAGCTCATCTTCAATACCCATAATCCGATATTTTTAAATTCGAATTTATTTCGCCGAGATGAAATTAAGTTTGTAGAACGGGATGAGGAAACGTATAACAGCACCCATTATGCACTTTCCGACTTTGGCACAGCGGGAAAAAATGGAGTGCGGAAAAATGAAGATTATATGAAAAATTACTTTATCAGCCAGTACGGCGCCATTAAAGATATCGATTTTACCCCTATTTTCGAAGAATTGGTTAATGGAGAAAGAGGGTTAGAGGATGGCCGCCAAGAAGATCAATAAAAAATACTATTTTACCGTAGAAGGAGAAACTGATGGTATTTAAAATGGCTGGAAAAGCTAATAAATCATGAAGCTTCAGCCGCAACATACGGTAACCCTTGATTGTAAAGTTGAGCGAACCCCTTTAAAACGGGTGAAATCTTTAAATGTCATCAGCAGAACCGAAATTACGCATTTCTTTGATTGTAAGTAAAGCACATGCTAAGCAGTTTCAAATTACACTTGACTTGCTAAAGAAGGCTTCTGTGGGAAAACAAATAAAATATCATGCCGGGTACAGCAATTTTACTTTCGAACTGTAGATCGTCTTACACAAAATAGACTGTAACACATCCTTTACCCACAGAAGCCAGTATCTCCAGCCTATTAATAGAGCTTATGGTGAATCTTTTACTGATTTGGATGAATATAAAGAAGAAGGAAATTTCAGGAGAATACTGGCACAAATAGATTTAGCGGATGTAAAAAATGCAATTGACCGTTCTAAATGGATTATGAATAGAAATCATGAAAATCAGCTCAAACTGGTGAAATATAAAGGATTTGAGTATTTTGAAGATAACCCTTCCCTTGCCGTTTGGGAATCTATTGAAAGAATTTTAATAGATTGCAAGCTTAAATCATGAAAACAAAGAAAATGATAAAAATTCTTTTATGCTACGCGGGGGGGGGGGGGGGTTCTCCTCAAACGCGTTGGCCTCCAAATTGCAGAAGGACAAACGCGAAAACCATATTGAAAACTGTTGAGATTGAAGTACTCCTCTTTAATATGTACTAACTCGTTCTACGGCGTTTGAAAATCGTTTTCCATGCCTTTGACCATTGGGCCGGTGCTGTTATATTTTCGAAGGTCTGCTGTGATCTTTACTTTGTACACTTTCTAGCAGATACCTTCATTTGCCAGCGGGCAGTCAACGCATTCATTCGGTCCAGTTATATTTCAGCGTTTCATATTTGGCATCATAGCTGTCGTAACGAACGGACTCAATTTTTTCAAGATCAGCGTCTTCAGGGGTGATTACTGCGCCCCCATCCCATGTTGACCGACACAAGGTTTTGCGACAGCTGCTCATGTGAGGGTATAAGGGATCCTTTGACTTCCAAATTGGGTGGAGGGCATCTGGATCATCCTTACTGGTTATTAAACCAGCAGATGAAAAGAAAAAGTCATGTAATTTCTAAATAAATGGGCATGATAAACATGAGGAGGTGTTAAAAATGGCAGTAATTGGTGTAGAAGAATCTTTAACAAATGTGCAGGAAGCCTTGCGCGAAAAAGGGTATGATGTCAAAACGATTAAAGGCGAGTCGGACGTTCAAGGCTGTGACTGTTGTGTCGTAACCGGCAGCGAGATGAACGCCATGGGGATCCACGACACGATGACTCGTGCTTCGATTATTGATGCAAAAGGCATGTCTGCTGACGAGGTCGTAAAGGAAGTCGAAAGCAGAATGTAACGGAAGAAGGCTGAGGGGAACGCCCCAGCCTTTTATTAATCATGCAACAAATTCGTTCTTTTTTGTGGGTCCACGACTGAGCGCTCTTTCCGGTTTTGCAAATCAGCGGGAAAATTCAGCGGACTTTCCAGAGAAATCAGCGGTAATGTCCAAATATCAGCGAAGGAACAGAAACAGCAGAAAGAAAAGACGTTGTCCTTTCTGAAATTTCTCTTTTTATGCGCAGCCCACGGATCTGTGCGATGTTAACAATTATTGCAAATACTCAGTCCTCTGCTCCTCTGTTCCTTTTGTCACTTCCGCAAAGATATTTCCGTTTTGATCATGTTGAACAAAGCGCTGGTTTTGTAAAAGTTTTTCCAGGTCGCCGATTGTCACGAGCGGGCGTGGCGTTTCAATTCATACCTCAATTCCCCATTTTCCTCAATGGTTCCAGTCTGGATATCCTCGATGCGTGAAATTCCGGCCATCCACAATCTTTTTGCCATTTCATCCACGGTTAAACGCAGCTTCGGCCTGGTTTATCCCATTTGCAATGACAGGCACGGATTTGCACCGGATCACGGTTTCCGCAGCATTCCATTTCAATGTGATCCATTCTATTACCGCCAAGAAGCCGACAATATGGATGCCGCAAGCCCTTTACCTGATACTTCCAATCCGATAATCGTACCAATCGAAATCAAAACAGCCAGCTGCGGGACAGTCATTTGCGAATCGATTTCCTTCCACCCAATCTCAGTATAATGGTGCCCGCAACTGCCAGAACAAGAGATTTCCAAAATACAGTCCACACAAAACCAAGCCTCTTGTTTTTATAAAATTTAAAAAAACGCCAAATAACATGGTGCTTTTATTGCTGATTATTGTTGTTTTTCATTCTGTCTGCTGCATTGCTGACAGCATTTACGTTGCATCAACCGCATTCATCGCTACATCTTCAGTAGTTTCCAGCCCTTTATGGACGGCATGGAAAGCAGCACTCGCCGTATTTTTAATACTTTCCGCAATGTTTTTGCCGTTTTGCTGATTATTTTTTGTTGATTCGGCATTCTGTTCACCTCCTGTACAAGCAGTAGCATATGCAATGCAGGACGGTTTATACGAAAAACTAAATCCGTCTATTTGGTAGGATTACTATAATCCTAGAGATAAAAGGTCCATCCAAATAACTATTGACGAAATATTTATGATTGTGATAAAATATCAAAAACGATAACGCTTACACCTATTCATGTCTCTTTATGATGACAATTCAATCGTTCAAAACCTTATACAACAACATTCTGGACGCTGGATGGAAAGAGTAACCGGAGTGATTTACGCTACAGGGTTTCGTTCGGTATAAGAGGGGGGGGATTGAAATAAAAGCGGTTACAGAAGGGGTGTTATTGTGGAAACCGTCCCAGGAGCGGATTAAACATGCCGGTATCAGCCGATTTAGAAAATGGCTGCAACAAGAATATGGTTTAAATTTTGAAATCCACCAGGAACTTTGGAAATGGTCGGTGGATGAACTTGAACTGTTTTGGGAAAGTATTTGGAAATATTGCAACATCATCTCCCACACACCTTACCAACAAGTCCTAAACTCTAGAACAATGCCGGGGGCCAAATGGTTTGCCGGTTCCACACTGAATTATGCCGAACATGTTTTTCGCAACAGCAGAGAAAATCAGTCCGCAATCATTTTCAAATCGGAAACGGTGCCCAAAAAAGAAGTCAGTTGGAAGGAGCTTCAGGAAAAAACGGCGAAGGTGGCATTGTTTTTAAAAAAATGTGGCGTCCAAAAAGGGGAGCGGGTCGTCGCCTATATGCCGAACATTCCTGAAACAGTGATGGCGTTTTTGGCGTGTGCAAGCATCGGGGCTATTTGGTCGTCGTGTTCCCCGGATTTTGGAAATGATAGTGTCATCGAACGGTTCAAACAAATCGAACCCGTCGTTTTATTTTCCGTTGACGGCTATTCCTATAACGGTAAAATTTATGATAAACGAAAGAATATTGCAGAACTCCAGGCGGCTTTACCCACTTTGAAGAAAACGATTGTGTTGCCTTATATTTTCGGTAATGTGGAAACGGACGATAGGACCATTTCTTGGAATGACCTCTTAGAGGGGAAGGCCGAAATGGAATACGAATATGTGCCGTTTGACCATCCGCTGTGGATTTTATTTTCTTCTGGTACGACAGGATTGCCAAAGCCGATTGTGCAGGGGCAGGGCGGCATCCTCATGGAACACCTGAAAATTTTAAAAGTGGAGCAGGGAGTGGAACCGGAGGATATTTATTTTTGGTTCACGACAACAGGGTGGATGATGTGGAACCTTCTTATTGGCAACCTTTTGGCGGGCTGCACGATTGTCCTTTATGATGGTAGCCCGGCACATCCGGGAATCGATACATTGTGGGATCTGGCGGAAGACGCGGGGGTTACGCATTTTGGCACCAGTGCCGGTTTCATAAATGTATGCATGAAATCGGGCGTTAAGCCGAATGAAAATCATAACTTTTCTAGGCTAAAAGCCATTTTGTCAACCGGTTCGCCCCTGCCGGCAGAAGGATTTGTATGGGCATATGAAAATGTGAAAGAAGATTTATGGGTTGTTTCCACGAGCGGCGGTACGGATGTGTGTACGGCGTTTGTCGGCGGCTCGCCTGTGCTGCCGGTCTATGCGGGGGAAATCCAAACACGTGGTTTAGGCGCACACATTCAAGCATTTGACGATGAGGGTAACCCGCTTGTCAATGAGGTTGGAGAATTGGTGATTACCGATCCGATGCCATCCATGCCCCTTTACTTTTGGGGGGATGAAAAGTACAAACGGTATCTCGAAAGTTATTTTGATGTGTATCCGGGCGTGTGGAGGCATGGGGATTGGATAAAAATCGACGAGAAGGGCAGCTGTGTCATTTATGGCCGTTCAGACTCCACGATCAACCGGCAGGGTGTACGTATGGGGACGAGTGAAATTTACCGCGCAGTGGAAGGCATTGATGAGATCGTGGAGAGTCTGGTCATTGACTTGGAACATCTCGGAAGAAAATCATTCATGCCGCTTTTTGTCGTTCTAAGACCCGGCCGGCATATGGGCGCTGAACTAAAAGACAAAATCAAAGCTGAAATAAGGGGTAAGGTCTCGCCACGGTTTGTCCCTGACGAAATTTATGAAGTCGAACAAATCCCAAAAACATTGAGCGGAAAGAAATTGGAAGTCCCGATCCGCAAAATTTTACTCGGGTTCCCGGTTGAAAAAGTGGTCAACCAAGGATCAATGGCAAATCCCGAGTCCTTAAACTTTTTCATTGAACTGGCAAAAACGATAAACGGGCTGGAAGAGTAAATCATTAGTAGGAAAGTATACGAAAAAAAGGGGCTGTCCCAAAGTCGGTAGATTGACGTGGGGGCACCCTTTTTTCATGTAAGGTAATGTGATGGGACAGACTCATTATTTTATGAATAAAAAAAGATTTTTATGTATGAGTGAATTTCAAAATTCCAAGTCCTTGTGTCCCAAGGTATTCAAAACATAAAAAAGGAAGTACCTCCCCAAGTCTTGTATAATAGTACCTGAATCCGTGACGAAAACCTAATCAACGGTGTTAGTAGGTAGATTTTTCAGGCTGAATTCCGAAAAGTAACTGATGTTTTGTGAAATTGTATTTTGCTGCTTTGGTGTATTTTAAAAGCGCTTTTAAAGGTCAATTTTTAGGCATGCCAAAAAAACTTGCCGTTTCTAATTTTTGCAAGTTTCCCTGTTAACTATGGATTTTATGGCGGTATTAGAAAAAGGCATAGTAGCTTTCAAAGGTTGGACGCCATTTGTTGGTCACGCTGACTTTCAGTTTCCACTGGTGCCCCTGATGAACCAGCTTTGATGCCATCGTGATCATTGAATGACTGTCCGGATTCTCCTCCTCGCGGCTTTCTTTTTAAGAGGGGCATCCTGTTCTTTCAAGCTTTCCTGGACGATCATGCGAAACAGATTATACGCGAACACGCCGAAATGAAGAATCAGGCCGTTGGTTTCATACTTTCCGGATGGCAGGCGCTCAAGATCCAGCTCTGATTTGATCTCACTGTGGAACTGTTCGCATGTGCCGTGATCGTGATAGAGCGAAATGATGACATTGGACGGGACATTCAAGGTCGTCCAGTAAGTTTCAAATTCATATGCAGGGATCAAAAAAATCTGGCCATCTCTACTGATGGTTCTTTCGATCACTTTGAAAACTTTCCGGATGGTTCGCTGCCGGCCGTTCACTTCAATAGTTGTGGGATGTCCAAGGTAGACTTTCTTTCCTTCCTGTTCTTCGCAGCACATGCCGTGTTTTTGGGCGATTTCAAGCCAGTCCTCTGCTTTTTCCTTGCGGGGATTGCGTTTAATAATAAAATTTGTTTCATTTTCCAGGAAAATAACGATGTTATCCCGGCTGTCATTTCCGGAATCAAGCCTGAAAAGTAACGGCTTGTCTGTCAGCTTTTTGGCGGATTGCAAGGTTTTCCGGATAAAATCCGGTGTTCCGTTTTGGCAGTGTACTCTTCCTTTGCGCATCTCAACATTCAGACAATAGCCTTCCTGCCCGATGTAAGCGAACATGGGGGCGTAACCGTCGCAGCCTTTATAGGTTCTTTCCACGCCCTCCTTCAATAAAGTTAAGTTTTCTCTTGAATACTCACTCATTCTTAAAATTTCATAGGTGTTTAATTTACACCAAATAGCTGTCACACCTTCAAACGAGTTTATACAGAATATTCTTACAGGGTATGTCCCATCCTCACGACCGAACTGGATAAGTTTGGTAAATAAAAGGATATAACCGTGTGTAAGATCTCCACACGACTCACGGTCTCTCACCCTCCTATATCTCTCCGGATCAGGGTCCATACATTCCTTCGCCCTGCGTATCCATGAGGTGGAGGCGGATATGCTCCTTTCCGGTTAGATATTGTAAATATGCTTACTCTTGACTACTTGTCTAGACAAAAGAAATGCAAATGATTATGATAATAAAATAGTCGAAGCAAAATCGCGAAAGCACTCAAAAACCCCTTGCCTTAATGGCAAAAGGGGCGTGTTCCTTTCAATCAATGCATTTTACCGAAATACCCTGCAGTTTTTTAAAAAAGTCTTTTAAAAATTGTATTGACAAAGTACCGCATCCCTTATATACTAAACATTGTCCAAATCAGTTTTATATGATTCCGTAGCTCAGCTGGGAGAGCGCCACCTTGACAGGGTGGAGGTCGCTGGTTCGAGACCAGTCGGAATCACTTATACAGTCGTATCAAGGGTTTGAGCCATATATAGCATAAGTCATTATGTTATGGTCGTTCTAAAACTTGCTACGGCAAACTAAGCCACTTCACAAAAATTGTGAGGTGGTTTTTTTGTTGCTCAAATTTGCTATTCAAGATTTTTTGGATGATAGGATATTTAAAAATCTATCCCCTTCTACCCTTCAAACTTATAAAGATATTTTAGGGCAGTTTCAAGATTTCTGTAATGAAAATGAAGTATTAAATGTACAAGATGTTTCGCCAAATTTAATTAAAAGGTACATTATTTCTTGTCAAAAAAATGGAAATAACCCTACTACTACAAATACCAAACTTCAACGAATCAAAGCATTTCTGAATTATATGGTCGAATGCGAAGTAATTGAAAAAAGTCCTGCTCAAAAGATTCAGCGCGCAAAAGAAGATGTAAAGATTGATGTATTCAGCGATTATCAAATTAAACAAATGCTTAATTATTACAGGAGATTGAAGAATCGTGATAAAGGTTTTTATGCATATCGCGATTATACAATCATCTTGACACTCATTAGTACCGGAATAAGATTATCTGAAATGTGTTCGCTGAAGTGGCATGATATAGATTTTCAAAGTCAAACTCTTTCCGTTTTCGGCAAAAATAGGCGAAAAGAAACAATTCCAATTACAGAAAAACTTGTAAAAGAATTGTCATTATTTAAAGTGTTTTACGAACAAACTTTCGGTAGCGATAAATTGAATGAATATATCTTTACAAATCGCCACAATAAACGGCTAACAGCCAATGCCGTCCAAAATATTTTCAAGCGATTGTCAAAAGTCATGAACTTTAAAGATGTTCGTCTATCGGCACATACTTTTCGCCACACCTTTTGTCAAAAATGCATCCAGTCAGGCATGTCAACGTTTGCAGTGCAGAAACTCATGAGACATGCGTCTATTTCCGTTACGGAAAGATATGCAGCAATGTGGGGCAATGATTTAAAGGAACAAAACGATAAATATAATCCACTCAATAATTTGGATGTGTAAATCATGAAATTAGACGCTGAATGGTATCCCCTTATTGTCGAAGCCAAGGGCATAGGTTTAAGCATTAAAGATATTCAAAAATTTCTTAATCAAAGGAGACAATCAAATGTCAATTGATAAATTTGTGGAGATTAATGAACAATTGAGGGCAAACACACATTTCGGCTGGCTTTCTATCGAACAAAAAAACGAATATGAAAAGGATTGGCGGAAGGTTTACTTGTCTTTTGACGAATTGGAACAAATTTTTAATTATATGAAAATTGAAACTGTATCAGATAAAGAAAAAATGTTATCCGATAAACTTCATACAATTGCAAATTTATGCTTTCCTATTGTTTATCGTCTTAATGGATATATCCCAAGTGATGACGAATTAGAGTTGGCAGAAAAAATATTGGAAATCCTCAAGGAATAATCATTTTAAAAATGTTTGAAATAGAAAATCTCCAAAACCCTTGATACACATGGGATTAAACGTAATAGAGTCTATTTTTGTTACATGAATAGGAAGTAAATAAAAATGGCTAGGAGTATTAGCAGTACCCCCAGCCCAATGATTCAAGAATTAACCCCATATAATTAAATATGAAATGATGAAGATGAACGGTCTAAGTTCAACTTAGGTCGGAATTAACCCCATATAATTAAATATGGAATACCCTACCCTTATAATATCGAAAAAAATTAGATATTGCAAGGTTTATTAAGTATTGTCTTTTTAGGGTGTTCCGGTCATGGTCGCCCACTAACATGACTTTAAAATAAACTGGTCAGGTAATGACTCAGCCATTGCACAAAATGAGGATAGGAAGGCAAATATATAGTTCCCTGTTTCTATATGCCTTCTGAATGGAGAGGGCTGCCATTAAGTGCTGATCGAAGGAAGGATAGAGGTAGATATACCTGCAAGACATTCACAAGTAATTAGTTAACCTTTTCTAGTCCTCCAATGTGTGAGGTGGATTTAAGTCAATATTTTGGACACCAATAAGTGAAATTTAATTTTGATCTCATGCCATATTTTTCATGACATCGCTGGTCGCTTGACATGGAGC
>Ga0207747_1000931_pt1 | contig 25064 bp, 19 predicted proteins | sample HigsolmetaGSP11D_FD_184839 | JGI IMG/M metagenome (GOLD analysis project Ga0207747, IMG submission 184839) | High solid enriched microbial communities from the Joint BioEnergy Institute, USA - SP1-1-D (SPAdes) | ecosystem: Engineered > Bioreactor > SSF (Solid state fermentation) > Aerobic >...
CCTTCCCACGTTCTTTTTCAAGCACCCTCATGAGCTGTTCATCCGGCATGTACGCTATGACAAGACGAAGCCGTTCTAAATCTCCTAATTCTTCAATTTCTTCCCACGCAAAGAGACTAAGTTGTGGTATAATAGCCATAAATGGATCCTCCTTTGGTTCGTTAAGTTGATTTGTTTGTTAACTTAATTTTACACCAAGGGGTCCATTTTTTGTTGTTTTTTATGGGAGTAAAATTGATTTTTTCGTAACCCAAAGACCTTTAAGCCCGCATTTTTCCGTTATTCCTGTGGGGAAAATATTTTCAACGTATTCTCTATCCTTTGGGAATCAAGGAATAACGAACATCGCAATTACCTCTGAATATTTTTAAATGGGCCGGGATCCGTTCGGACTGATCCCGGCACGTTTCATTTTTATTCGACAATTACCGGTTCTTCAATATCTTTCATTTTTTTGAACTTAGTTTTCCGATATACTTGCATTCCTGTACCGGCTGGAACAAGTTTCCCGATAATAACATTCTCCTTTAAGCCGAGTAATTCATCTTGTTTTCCTTTAATGGCTGCATCAGTAAGAACACGGGTTGTTTCTTGGAATGATGCTGCCGACAAGAATGAGTCTGTTTCCAGAGAGGCTTTCGTAATTCCAAGTAGTACAGGTTTTCCAGTTGCTGCATTCTTCCCTTCAAGCAATGCTTTTTTATTCGCTTCGGTAAATTGATGGATATCCATTAGCGTTCCCGGTAAAACATCTGTATCTCCTGAATCGATCACTCGAACTTTGCGTAACATTTGACGAACCATTACCTCAACATGTTTATCGCCGATTTCAACCCCTTGCATCCGGTAAACACGTTGTACCTCGTGCAATAAATATTGTTGAACAGTTTGAACATCTGTTACCTTTAATAGTTCTTTCGGATCAATTGAACCTTCTGTTAATACTTGGCCCCGTTTAACCATATCACCTTCAGTAACTTTCAAACGTGCTGTATATGGTGCATTGTATGTCCTTGTTTCAATACTACCGGAAACAACGATTTCTAGTTGACGATCTTTTCCTTCACTGATGGAAGTAATCTCACCATCGATTTCAGTAATAACGGCTTGACCTTTTGGATTCCGTGCTTCAAAAAGCTCTTGAACACGAGGAAGACCTTGGGTAATATCATCTCCGGCAACCCCACCGGTGTGGAATGTACGCATTGTCAATTGCGTTCCCGGTTCACCGATAGATTGGGCAGCGATAATTCCAACTGCTTCACCGACTTCGACTTCCTGTCCTGTTGCTAAGTTATATCCATAACATTTTTTACATACACCATGTTTTGTATTACATGTAAATGCAGAACGAATCCATACAGAAGTAATTCCTGCTTTTACAATTTCTTTAGCAATGTCTTCAGTAATTAACTCATTTTGTCCCACGATCACTTTATTTGTTTCGGGATGTCTTACTGTTTTCCTGGAATAACGTCCGATTAAGCGTTCTTCCAGTGGTTCGATAACTTCTGTTCCATCCATGATTGCAGAAACTTTTATTCCGCGATCTGTTCCACAGTCTTCTTCTCGAATAATGACATCTTGGGCGACGTCTACGAGTCGTCTCGTTAAATATCCTGAGTCAGCTGTCTTAAGTGCTGTATCCGCTAGACCCTTTCGAGCACCGTGGGTAGAAATAAAGTATTCTTGAACGGTTAAGCCTTCACGGAAACTTGATTTAATTGGCAACTCAATGATTCGACCAGCTGGGTTAGCCATTAAGCCACGCATACCAGCAAGTTGGGTAAAGTTCGATGCATTACCCCGGGCACCGGAATCACTCATCATAAAGATCGGGTTGAATTTATCTAACGATTCCATCAGTTTTCCTTGAATTTTATCTTTTGCCGTACTCCAGATGGAAATGACACGATCATATCGTTCATCTTCCGTTATTAAACCTCTCCGGAATTGTTTTTGTACATTATCAACTTTTCTTTGAGCATCTTCCAAGATTTCATATTTTTGTGGAAGAACAGTGATATCGGCAATACTAATGGTTATACCTGCTTTTGTTGAATATTTGAAACCGAGATCTTTCATGCGATCAAGCATTTGTGATGTTGCAGTAATCTTGTATCGTTTAAACACTTCGGCAATAATTTTTCCTAAATAGCCTTTCTTGAACGGTGGAACCAATTGTCTTTCTTCAAGAATTTCTTTAATATTTGCAGAAGAGTCAACAAAATACTTCTCAGGTGTCTTTTCCTCAAGATTTGAAGTTGTCGGCTCATTTATATATGGGAAAGATTTCGGCAAAATTTCATTGAAAATTAATTTTCCAATCGTTGTTAATAGTAATTTTTTGTTTTGTTCTTTGGTAAATGTTGGGTTTTTCAACGAACCGGCATAAACCGCTACCCTTGTGTGTAGATGAACATAACCATTTTGATAGGCAACGATTGCTTCTTCCCGATCTTTGAAGATCATTCCTTCACCGATTGCCCCTTTTCTTTCCAATGTTAAATAATAGTTACCTAGCACCATATCTTGGGAAGGTGTAACAACCGGCTTTCCGTCTTTCGGATTCAAGATGTTTTGTGCAGCAAGCATCAGTAATCGTGCTTCTGCTTGTGCTTCAGCAGATAGTGGAACATGGACAGCCATTTGGTCCCCGTCAAAATCAGCATTGTAAGCCGTACAGACTAACGGGTGCAAACGGATGGCACGACCCTCCACTAACGTAGGCTCAAATGCTTGAATTCCCAATCTGTGTAGTGTTGGGGCACGATTCAATAAGACCGGATGTTCTTTAATAACTTCTTCCAACACATCCCAAATTTCTGGACTTAAACGTTCTATTTTCCGTTTAGCTGATTTAATATTGTGAGCCAAACCTTTAGCAACAAGTTCTTTCATGACAAACGGTTTAAATAATTCAATAGCCATTTCTTTTGGCAAACCGCATTGATACATTTTTAAGTTTGGTCCAACAACAATAACAGATCGTCCTGAGTAGTCAACACGTTTTCCGAGCAAGTTTTGACGGAATCGACCTTGTTTCCCTTTTAACATATGGGATAAAGATTTTAACGGACGATTTCCCGGTCCTGTTACAGGTCTGCCGCGACGACCATTATCAATTAAGGCATCGACAGCTTCTTGCAACATCCGTTTTTCATTTTGAACGATAATGCTAGGAGCACCAAGATCTAATAAACGTTTTAACCGGTTATTTCTGTTAATGACTCGACGATATAAATCATTTAAATCAGAAGTAGCAAAACGACCGCCATCCAATTGGACCATTGGACGTAATTCAGGCGGGATAACAGGTAGAACGTCAAGGACCATCCATGAAGGATCGTTCCCTGAATTGCGGAAAGCCTCAATGACTTCCAAACGTTTAATCGCACGAGTTCTTCTTTGTCCTTGAGCAGTTTTTAACTCTTCCCTTAAAGTAGCACTTTCTTTATCAAGATCGACATCTTGAAGAAGTTTTTTAATTGCTTCTGCGCCCATTCCAGCTTGGAATTTATTGCCATATTTTTCTCGATAAGAACGGTACTCTTTTTCAGATAGTAATTGTTTCTTTTCTAGCGTTGTATTACCCGGTTCTGTAACGACATATGAGGCAAAATAAATAACTTCCTCAAGTGCTCTCGGAGACATGTCTAACACGAGCCCCATCCGACTTGGAATTCCTTTAAAATACCATATATGTGAGATCGGGGCTGCCAGTTCAATATGCCCCATTCTTTCCCGGCGAACTTTTGAACGCGTCACTTCAACACCGCAGCGATCACAAACAACACCTTTATATCTTACTCGTTTGTATTTACCACAATGGCATTCCCAATCTTTTGTTGGGCCAAAAATTCGTTCACAAAATAGACCGTCTTTTTCTGGTTTTAATGTACGATAGTTGATTGTTTCTGGTTTTTTGACTTCACCATAGGACCATGAACGTATTTTATCCGGTGAAGCCAGACCGATTTTCATATATTCAAAGTTATTTACGTCTAGCAAGGGGTCGACCTCCTATTCATAAGGGTAATTCCCAATTTGATTCATTTCAGGGAAAGAAAAACCCAACACACAGGCTCTCTATTTCATTGAGATCTGTAAGTATTGAGTTTTTTTCTTTTTTACTCGGTGACACCTACTTTTTCAGATTCTGAACTATTGTTTTCTGATTGTATATTTAAAGCATCTGCTTGTTGAAAATCATCATCATCTTCTAAATCTTTCATGTCAATTTCCTGTTGGTTTCCGGAAAGGATTTTGACATCCAAACCTAAACTTTGCAATTCCTTCATCAATACTTTGAAAGATTCCGGAACACCTGGTTCTGGAACATTATCGCCTTTAACGATAGCTTCGTATGTTTTCACCCGACCAACAATATCATCCGACTTAACGGTTAAGATTTCTTGAAGCGTAAATGCCGCTCCATAGGCTTCTAAAGCCCAAACTTCCATTTCACCAAATCGTTGTCCACCAAATTGCGCTTTTCCGCCCAATGGTTGTTGGGTAACTAACGAGTAAGGACCTGTTGAACGAGCATGCAATTTATCGTCAACCATATGCGCCAGTTTAATCATATACATGATACCGACAGATACACGGTTATCAAACGGTTCCCCGGTTCTACCGTCATACAAAATGGTTTTTCCATCACGGGCAAGACCAGCTTCTTCCAACGTATCCCATACATCATCTTCCGTTGCACCGTCAAAGACTGGCGTAGCAACATGGATGCCAAGTTTCTTTGCAGCAATCCCTAAATGCAACTCTAAAACTTGCCCAATGTTCATCCGTGACGGTACACCTAATGGATTTAACATGATATCAACAGGTGTTCCATCAGGTAAATACGGCATATCTTCTTCCGGAAGAATTCGTGAAATAACACCTTTATTCCCATGTCGTCCGGCCATTTTATCGCCAACACGGATTTTCCGTTTTTGTACAATATATACCCGAACTAATTGATTAACGCCAGGTGGTAGTTCATCACCGTCTTCCCTATTGAATACTTTTACATCAAGAACAATTCCGCCGCCGCCATGTGGAACGCGCAGAGAGGTATCGCGAACTTCCCTTGCTTTTTCACCAAAGATTGCATGTAGGAGTCTCTCTTCAGCAGTTAATTCTGTAACTCCTTTTGGTGTTACTTTACCAACGAGGAGATCGCCATCTTTCACCTCTGCCCCAATACGGATGATTCCACGATCATCAAGATTACGAAGAGCATCTTCTCCAACATTCGGAATATCTCTTGTGATTTCTTCAGGACCTAATTTTGTATCTCTAGATTCTGATTCATATTCTTCAATATGAATTGAAGTATATACATCTTCTTTCACCAGACGTTCACTCATGACAATTGCATCTTCATAGTTGTAACCTTCCCATGTCATGAAAGCAACTAGTACATTTCGTCCCAAGGCCAATTCCCCTTTTTCCATGGAAGGACCATCAGCCAAAATTTCACCTTTTTTGACATGATCACCGACTTTGACAATTGGTCTCTGGTTAAAACACATGCCATTATTGGAACGATTAAATTTATGAACTTTATAGTGATCAATGTCACCGAAAACTTCCTGACCATCAATTGTTGTCGTACGCCGGACACGAATTTTATTGCCTTCAACATACTCTACGATACCATCGTGTTTACAGATAACTGCCGCCCCTGAATCACGAGCACTTACATGCTCCATTCCCGTACCAACAATTGGTGCTTCAGGAACAAGCAATGGGACTGCTTGACGCTGCATGTTTGCTCCCATTAAAGCGCGGTTAGAGTCATCGTTTTCAAGAAATGGAATACAAGCAGTTGCAACGGAAACGACTTGTTTAGGTGAAACATCGATATAATCGACACGGTCAACTGAAACAACTAAGTTTTCACCGCGGAATCGTGCAAAAACTTCTTTTTCCAAGAAATTTCCTTCATCATCCACTTTTGCATTTGCCTGTGCGATAACATAATTATCTTCTTCATCCGCTGTCATGTAATGAATTTCATTGGTTACCTTGTTTGTCTCGTGATTAACCTTACGATATGGTGCTTCGATAAAGCCAAATTTATTCACTTTCGCATACGTGGAAAGCGAGTTGATCAACCCAATGTTCGGACCTTCAGGTGTTTCAATTGGGCACATTCTTCCATAATGTGAATAGTGAACATCCCGTACTTCCATACTTGCCCGTTCCCGTGTTAAACCACCCGGTCCAAGTGCAGATAAACGCCTTTTATTGGTAAGTTCAGCCAATGGATTCGTTTGGTCCATGAATTGGGATAGCTGAGAACTACCAAAAAATTCCTTGATTGCTGCAATCACTGGGCGAATATTAATAAGTTGCTGTGGTGTAATTGTGTTCGTATCTTGAATCGACATTCTTTCACGGACAACCCGTTCCATTCTTGATAAACCAATACGGAATTGGTTTTGTAATAACTCACCGACAGAGCGAATCCGGCGATTACCTAGATGATCAATATCGTCCGTTCTACCAACTTGATGAAGCAAATTAAAGAAATAACTAATAGATGAAATAATATCTGCCGGTGTGATATGTTTAATCTTTTCACTTATCCCTGCATTTCCAATTATATTAATTTCTTTATTTGCTTCGTCGTTTGGAGCATATACTTTAATAGACTGGACTAAAATTTCCTCTTCCAAAACGCCACCAGTATGATTAAATTGTTTAAAGCCGATACCTTTTTTGATATAAGGAATAAGTCGATCCAAAGTGCGTCGATCTAATACAGTCCCTTTTTCAGCAATTATTTCTCCGGTTTCAGGGTCAGCCAATGTTTCAGCCAAGGTTTGGCCAAACAAACGATCAGAAATATTTAATTTCTTGTTCATTTTATAGCGCCCAACATTGGCTAAATCATACCGTTTCGGGTCGAAAAAGCGAGAGATCAATAAACTCTTTGCATTTTCAACAGTTGGTGGTTCACCCGGCCGCAAGCGCTCATATATTTCTATTAGTGCTTTTTCCGTGCTATCGGTATTGTCTTTTTCCAGTGTGTTTCGCAAAAACTCATTATCACCTATTAAATCAACGATCTCTTGATCTGAACCAAATCCTAAAGCACGTAACAATACTGTAACGGGCAGTTTCCGCGTACGATCGATACGAACGTAAACAACATCTTTCGCATCGGTTTCATATTCGAGCCAAGCACCACGGTTTGGTATAACAGTTGCACTGAAACCACTTCTACCATTCTTATCAATTTTTTCATTATAATAGACACTAGGGGAACGTACCAATTGGGAGACAATGACCCGTTCAGCACCATTAATAATAAAGGTACCTGTATCCGTCATAAGTGGAAAATCACCCATGAACACATCTTGGTCTTTTACTTCCCCAGTTTCCTTATTAACTAACCGAACTTTTACCCTTAGTGGTGCTGCATATGTAACATCACGTTCTTTTGCTTCATCAACAGAGTACTTTGGTTCTCCCAGTTCATAGTCAATGAACTCAAGAGACAAATTACCCGTAAAATCCTCTATCGGAGAAATATCCTGAAACATTTCCCGCAAACCTTCATCAAAAAACCATTTGTACGATGCGGTTTGAATTTCAACAAGATTCGGTAATTCTAAAACTTCACGTATTCTCGCATAACTTCTCCGCTTGCGGTGCCGTCCATATTGAACTAGTTGACCTGTCAACTGATTCACCCCTCAAATCAAACGTTTTGAAAATGCCAAAAATCATTGAAATGCTCTTCTAAGTTATTGTAAAAAGAAAAAAGGGTTTCCTTTGAAAACCACAAAAAATCTAGTCTTATTTATACTATTTTCACCATGTTTCCATAAAGATATACGAATAATTATAGAAAAAATGGTTATATAGGTAAATACATATTGGCATTAAATTATATTAACATATGCATTAATCAGAGTCAAACTTTTTTTGCTTTTAAAATGTAATATCCTTTATCCCGCTTTGCAATTTCCACATTACCATATATTTCTTCTATCATTTTTTTTGCCGATGGGGCACCCTGCTTCTTCTGGATAACAACCCAAAATTCACCGCCATCGCATAAATGCTGATAGCTTTTTTCTATAATTTCCATTACTACTTTTTTGCCAGCGCGGATTGGAGGGTTTGTTACAATTGCAACATAGTTGTGATTAATGACATTTTCAAAAACATCACTTTCAAAAATGCTTACATTATCAATGTGATTTTGTGCCGCATTTTCCTTTGCTAACTGAATGGCTCTCTCATTTATGTCGATCATGTCTATTTGTATGTTTGGATAGGAACGGGCAAGAGCCAAACCGATTGGTCCGTAACCGCACCCAACATCAAGTAAGGTTCCATCAACAGCTGGGAGTGTAAATGTGTCGATAAGTAATTTTGAACCATAGTCTACCTCATTTTTTGAAAATACACCACGGTCCGTTTTAAAGCGAAACGGGTACCCTTTTAGCTGACAAGACCAATATATCGGATCACTAGTTACATCTGGTTTACGGGAATAATAATGATCAACCATGATCATCACCTCAATTCAATTCTCAATAGGAAGGAGACTAGTTTTGTAAAAAAAGCTCGCTAACAATAGCGAGCTTTTTTATTTTATATAATCTTTCCAAGAATGAACCTGCACTGAAATAAATTATTTAACTTCAACGCCTGCTCCAACTTCTTCAAGTTTTGCCTTAATTTCATCTGCTTCTTCTTTAGAAGCACCTTCTTTAACTGGTTTTGGTGTGTTGTCAACAAGATCTTTTGCCTCTTTAAGTCCAAGGCCTGTGATTTCACGAACCACTTTAATAACTTTAATTTTTTGAGCACCGGCTTCAGTTAAAATAACATCAAATTCAGTTTTTTCCTCAGCAGCAGCTCCAGGAGCAGCACCGCCAACTACAGCTACAGGAGCGGCAGCAGTTACACCAAATTCTTCTTCAATTGCTTTTACTAAATCGTTTAATTCTAAAACTGACATATTTTTTACAGCTTCAATGATTTGTTCTTTCGTCATCAGTTTTTCCTCCTAATTTGATATTTTTCATATTAAATAATCGAATGTTTATAAACCGAACAAACAACTTCTTGCATTTAAACAACGGGTCTCTATTGAATTATGCACTTTGTTCTTCTTTTTGATCAGCAACTGCCTTTGTAACAAGTGCAAAGTTGCGGATTGGAGCTTGAAGAACATTAAGCAACATCGAGAGTAAACCTTCTCTTGAAGGAAGTTCAGCAAGAGCTTTAATTTCTTCAATCGAAGATACTTTCCCTTCAATGACACCTGCTTTTATTTCTAAGGCTTCATGTTCTTTTGCAAAGTTATTTAAAATTTTTGCAGGAGCCACAACATCTTCATTACTGAACGCAATTGCATTCGGACCTGTTAAAACTTCCGTTAAACTGTTTAAATCAACAGCTTCAGCAGCTCTGCGCGTTAAAGAGTTTTTATAAACTTTAAATTCAACCCCTGCTTCACGAAGCTGCTTCCGCAGTTCTGTTACCTCAGCAACATTCAATCCACGGTAGTCTACAACAATGGTTGAAACACTGTTTTTTAGTTTTTCAGCAATTTCATCCACTAACAGTTTCTTTTGTTCAACAGCACTAGACATACCTACACCTCCCAGTTGATGATTGTTACATCTATACCGGCCTGTCTACCAAAAAACCTCCTTGCAAGTAGACAAGGAGGTTTACATAGCCAGTTTTCTCGACATTCGAAATCCTGGTAATTATACGATCTATGTTGATTACCTCGGTAGGAGATTAAGCTCTTGAAGAGCACCTACTGTCTACGGTATAAATGTTTTTATTCATTTCACGAAAGAAATCATAACATATTTATACTTTACCAGTCAACTGTCATTTTTAAACAGTTGTTGGATCAAGTTTAATTCCAGGTCCCATTGTGGAACTGATTGTTACATTTTTTATATAAGTACCTTTTGCAGCAGCAGGTTTCGCCTTGTTAATTGTTTCAACAATAGTAGCTAAGTTTTCGATAAGTTTATCATTATCAAAGGAAATTTTTCCAATTGGAACATGAACATTCCCAGCTTTATCTGCACGATACTCAACTTTCCCTGCCTTAATTTCATTTACCGCACGTGTAACATCAAATGTAACAGTACCTGTTTTCGGGTTTGGCATTAATCCTTTTGGACCTAATACACGACCCAATTTCCCAACTTCCGCCATCATATCAGGTGTTGCGACGATCACATCAAAGTCGAACCAACCTTGTTGAATTTTATTAATATAATCCACATCACCTACATAATCAGCTCCGGCAGCCTCTGCTTCTTTTGCCTTATCACCTTTTGCAAAAACAAGCACACGTTGCGTTTTTCCGGTTCCGTTCGGAAGTACAACTGCTCCACGGATTTGTTGGTCATTCTTTCTAGTGTCAACACCTAAGCGAAATGCAACTTCGACCGATGCGTCAAATTTTACATAACTTGTTTTTTTCAATAGTTCAATTGCTTCTTTTGCATCATATGCTTTTGAACGATCAATTAGCTTTACAGCCTCAATATATTTTTTACCTCTTTTAGCCATAATAATCCTCCTTAATTGTGGTTTTAACGGTTGGGACCTCCCACGAATAGAGGTTGCGACTTATAAATGAACACAAATGCCGCAACCCCATACTCTTCATGAAACAATTAATCTTCAATCACAATACCCATGCTGCGTGCAGTACCTTCAACCATTTTCACGGCTGCTTCAACACTTGCTGCATTTAAATCAGGCATTTTTGTTTCAGCAATTTCACGCACTTTATCACGTTTAACTGTCGCAACTTTTTTACGGTTTGGTTCACCGGAACCAGAATCAATACCAGCTGCTTTTTTGAGAAGTACAGCAGCAGGTGGTGTTTTCGTAATAAAAGTAAACGAACGGTCTTCAAAGACTGTAATTTCTACCGGTATAATCAAACCAGCTTGATCAGCTGTACGAGCGTTGAATTCTTTACAAAATCCCATTATGTTAACGCCAGCTTGACCTAATGCAGGACCGACTGGTGGCGCAGGATTTGCTTTACCTGCTGGAATTTGCAGTTTAACTACTTTGATGACTTTTTTTGCCACGAGACACACCTCCTTAAGTCCGTGATGTGGTAAATGGGTCTATGCCCTCCCACTCATTCAATAGCATATATCTTACAACAGCACTAAAACACTGTCAATCTCAATAAAGAGACATACCGACTTAAAAATAGTATCAAATTTTAAGGTATTTTTCAAGCTATTCGGTATTATATTTTTTCAATTTGTGAAAAGTCTAATTCTACCGGCGTATCCCGACCAAACATATTCACTAGTACTTTAATTTTTGCCTTTGCACGGTCGATTTCCTCAACAGATGCCGTAAAGTTAGCGAATGGCCCTTCAATTACTTTTACAGTGTCTCCTACTTCCACATCAACTTCAACACGTTTTTCTTCAATTCCCATTCGTTTTAAAAGTGCACTGACCTCTTCCGGTAATAACGGTATCGGTTTTGAACCTGAACCGGTTGAACCAACAAACCCTGTTACTCCCGGTGTATTACGGACAACATACCAGGAATCATCTGTCATAATTAATTCCACTAATACATAACCCGGAAACACTTTTTTCTTTACAACTTTGGATTTTCCATTTTTTATTTCTGTCTCTTCTTCTTCCGGGACGATTACGCGAAAGATTTTATCTTCCATCCCCATCGTTTCAACACGTTTTTCCAAATTTGCCTTTACTTTATTTTCATACCCTGAATACGTATGAACAACATACCAATTTTTTTCCATTGAAGAGGACTAGATGTCCTTCCCTCCCTAAATCAAAATATATAGATAAAGAAAACTCAGGCGCCTAAGCCTTTATGCGCGACTCATGACACGTAATCAATATTACATTTTCAGTTGCGATATAATTGCTACAAAAATCATTGTTCTTTCAACTATGGAGCCTATGCTTGCAACGCCTTTTTGTACTACAAAGCAGTCGTTTTGCACTTATATTTAAAACTTAAAATTTCCCGCAAAAAACGAATTCTCATCCTTCATGTATACATTTTCTTATCGTATAATGAAAAAACCCGACAACCGGGTTTTACACAGTTCATTACCATTATAACAAAGGATGAACATGTTATTCACTTTTTAGGTAATAACTCAATAATTTGTGTTATCCCTAGATCGACTAAAGTGAAAAAAATGAGAAAAAAGATAAGTGTTGAAATTACAGTAATCGTATACTTGGTCAATTCGTTCCGGTGCGGCCATCTCACTTTACGCATTTCTACGATAACGTTATGGAAAAACTTGTTGATCCTTTGCATATCAAACCTCCAAAAGTGGGAAATTACTGGGTTTATGCTTGTCTATGAACTGTATGTGTTTGGCATTTTGGACAATACTTTTTTAACTCCAAACGTTCACTTTTGCTCTCATTTGTTTCCGTTGTCCGATAATTCCTACACCCACATACAGAACATGCTAATACGATTTTTTTAGGCATCTATACACACCATCAATCTTTATTCTAAACTACTCTATCCTTCAAACTTTAACATGTAACCGGTTATTATGTCAACGTCTCTTGCAAGACATGTTGGAGGTTTCCTTGTGGAACTAGACAATAAAACTTATCCAAAGGTATTGTCCCATTTGTTTTTCTATAAAATTAGAAACCCTTCATTGGCGTTTCCCTAGATTCTAAGTATTTTTCCAATTTCCGTTTCACTCTTTGTAAAGCATTATCAATCGACTTGACATGTCGATTCAACTCTCCGGAAATTTCCTGGTAGCTTTGCCCGTCCAAATATAAAGCTAAAACTTCTCGCTCCAAGTCACTTAACAACTCTGACATTTTTATTTCAATATGGTCAAATTCTTCCTGATTAATAATTAGCTCTTCCGGGTCCAATGATTTTGTTGCTGTCAACATATCCATCAAAGTCCGATCTGATTCTTCGTCATAGACAGGCTTGTCCAATGATACATAAGAATTGAGGGGAATATGTTTTTGTCGCGTTGCTGTTTTAATTGCCGTAATAATTTGCCTTGTAATGCATAATTCTGCAAACGCTTTAAAAGACGATGACTTATCGTCTTTATAATCCCGGATGGCCTTAAATAATCCTATCATACCTTCCTGAATAATGTCTTCACGATCGGCACCAATTAAAAAATACGATCTTGCTTTGGCTCGAACGAACTGACGGTATTTATGGATTAAATAATCAAGTGCCTCACTATCTCCTTTGTGAACCATTTCAACGAGTTGCTCATCATCCATATTGCTAAACTGAAGATTACCGTTTCGTTTACCCTTTTCCCTCAAGAACATCACCCCGGCCACTCAGTTGTTAGGTACATTATACATTAGCAATTTTTATAGCGTCAATATCATTCGCCTCTTCTGAATTTTTCAAAAAAATCAAGTACCTCTTTCGTTAAAGGTATTTTGGTAATTGGCCGTTCTTGTTTAATTTCATCCACATTCTTTGAAATCTTTGTTTCTATTTCTTTAATTTCATTATACAACTCCCGAGCAGATTTACGAAATGCACCCTTGCCAAAAATTTGCCCTTGCTCAGCGTGATCAGAGGTCGCGACAAATACTTTTGTTGTACGGTTAACCAACTGATTAGCCAATTTTTCAATTCTTTCGTCTGCCGTTTCTCTTTCCTTTGTAAAAATAATCTCTATATTAAAATTTTTATATTTCTGTTCTATGCCTTTTACAATATAGGCATCAAAAACAATAATAACTTTAACTCCGGTAAACCCTTGGTATTCAGCCATTTTTTCAATGAGTAGATCCCTTGCAGCTGCTAAATCTTTATTTTTTAATCTCTTCAATTCCGGCCATGCCCCAATCATGTTATATCCATCAACAATAAGAATATCCATGGGTATTACCTTAACGGACTACGTTTTCGATAAATTTCATACATTAGCAGTGCCGCTGCAACCGATGCATTCAAGGAAGTAACATGGCCTCTCATTGGTAATTGCAGAAGAAAATCACATTTTTGTTTATGTAATCGGCTGATCCCTTTTCCTTCACTGCCGATGATAAGCGCAATCGGCAAGTCCCCATCAACATCGCGGTAATCCATATCTCCTTTGGCATCTGTTCCGGCGATCCATACGCCTTTTTCTTTTAGTTCATCTATGATCCGGGTAATATTTGTTACTCTTACAACCGGAATATGTTCAATTGCCCCTGTCGATGCTTTTGCCACAGTTGCTGTCAAACCAACAGATCTTCGTTTTGGAATAATGATGCCATGGACCCCGCATGCATCTGCTGTACGCATAATGGAGCCCAAATTATGCGGATCTTCAATTTCATCTAAGATGAGGATAAAAGGGGGTTCATTCTGCTCTTCTGCTCTTCTGAAAAGTTCATCAAGTTCATAATACTGATAAGCAGCAACTTGAGCAATTACTCCTTGATGGTTGCCGTCTACCATTTCATCCAGTTTTTTTCTAGGCACAAACATGATATTTATTTGCTTTTCCTTTGCCGCTTTAATAATTGGTTGCATTGCTCCTTTTTGGGAACCTTCGCCTATCCATATTTTATTTATATCCCGCTTTGCCTTGATTGCCTCCAAAACGGAATTCTTTCCAATAATAAAATCATCCACGTCAATCACCTAATCTTTCTTCTACTTTCATAAAAGCTTGTTGGATTAATTCCTCCAAGCGAAGGAAGTTTTGCGATAAAAAATGATACCCAAGCAGGGCTTCAAAGGCAGTGCTATAGCGATAGGTTTGAACATCCGTATTTTTAGGGGTTGTATGACTTTTCGCATTTCTCCCTCTTTTGACAACTGCCAATTCCTCTTCAGTCAGATAATTATCGTTAATAAAAGCATGGATAATAAAGTTTTGCGCTTTTGCCGATACGTATTGAATCGCCTTTTTCTGTAAGATATTCGGTTTCACTTCCCCTTTTTTTAATAAGTGACGCCTGACATATACCTCATAGACGGCGTCACCCATGTAAGCAAGGGCAAGACTGTTTAAGCTTTTTGGATCTCGAACATAATCACTTATCAGCATATTTTAACTCCTTTTCCACCGCGTTCCTTGAGGTGTATCTTCTAAAACAATGTTCATCACTTTCAATTGGTTGCGAATTTGATCGGCTGTATGAAAATCACGATTTTTTCTCGCTTCATTTCTTTTTGCAATCAATTGTTCAATTTCCTCATCCAGTAGTTGTTCGTTGGTCAGAACCAAGCCCAAAACATTAAATAATTGTTCAAATGTCTCTAAAAATTTACGAATCACAACTGCCGATGTATTCTTTTCCATTAAGTAATAATTTGCCAACTTGGATACTTCAAACAGAACCGATATTGCATTAGCTGTATTAAAGTCATCATCCATTTCCTCAATAAATTGATTATGGAAATTTGCAATTTGGTTGAGCCATTTTTGATCATCGTCTGTTAAGTTTGTACTTACCTCCAAGCGATGTTTCAAGTTTTGGTACGACGTTTGTAAACGTTCCAACGCCGCTTTTGCGTTGTTCAATAATTCATCACTGTAATTAATTGGATGACGGTAATGGACCGACAGCATGAAAAAGCGTAATACATTTGGATCATGTTGCGTAATGATGTCATGAACAAGAACAAAGTTACCTAACGATTTGGACATTTTTTCGTTATTTATGTTAATATAGCCATTATGCATCCAATAATTTGCAAAAGGTTTTCCTGTTAAACTTTCCGATTGGGCGATTTCATTTTCATGATGTGGAAATGTTAAATCCTGTCCCCCGGCATGAATATCGATCGTATCACCGAGATATTCCCTTGCCATTGCCGAGCATTCAATATGCCAACCCGGTCGGCCTTTTCCCCATGGACTTTCCCAATATACTTCACCAGGTTTTGCCGCTTTCCAAAGAGCAAAGTCCAGCGAGTCTTGTTTTTTCTCGCCTATTTCTATTCTTGCCCCAAGTCGTAAATCATCAATTGATTGATGAGACAACTTTCCATATTCCTGGAATTTCTTAGTTCGAAAATACACATCTCCATCCGATTCATAAGCAAAATCCTTATCAATGAGGCCTTTAATAAAATGAATGATCATATCCATATTTTCAGTAACCCGTGGATGATGTACTGCCTTGAGGCATCCGAGAGCAGTGATATCCTCAAAATAAGCCCGGATAAACCGGTCGGACAAGGAAAATACATCTTCATTATTTTCATTAGCTGCTTTGATAATTCGATCATCCACATCGGTAAAATTCGATACATAGTTGACTTCATAACCACGATATTCTAAATAGCGACGGACCGTATCAAAAACGATCGCAGGTCGGGCATTGCCGATATGAATATAATTATAAACAGTCGGACCACACACATACATCTTTACTTTTCCTTCTTCTATCGGTTTAAACACTTCTTTTTTCTGGGTCAATGTATTATAAATTCGAATGGACATCTTCCAAGCTCCTTTCTTTCTTTAGCCGTTCGACTTCAGCTTTGAGTTCATTTATTTGTTGTTGCATCGATTTGCAAATGTCGGCTATCGGATCAGGCAAGTCCGTATGATTCAGATCTTTCCTTATTCTCACACCATCTTGAACAACTACATGCCCGGGAATTCCTACCACCGTTGCGTTAGAAGGAACGTCTTTTAATACGACCGAACCGGCACCAACTTTTGAATTCTCGCCAATGGTGATTGAGCCGAGCACTTTCGCACCGGTGGCAACCAAAACATTATCTTTCAATGTCGGGTGTCTTTTCCCTTTTTCTTTACCGGTTCCTCCAAGTGTTACACCTTGGTAAATAGTTACATTATCGCCAATTTCGCATGTTTCTCCAATAACTACCCCCATCCCATGATCGATGAAAAGGCGACGGCCAATTTTTGCTCCTGGGTGGATTTCAATACCGGTTAAAAACCGGCTGAATTGCGAAATAACTCGGGCCACAAAAAATAATTTTTTCTTAAAAAACCAATGAGCAATCCGATGGAACCAAATTGCATGTAATCCTGAATAGGTCAAAATGACTTCTAAATAACTCCGGGCTGCCGGGTCCTGATCAAAAACAACTTCAATATCTTCCTTCAACCTTTTAAACATCATCTCACCCTCTTTGACTAGAATCTCTTTCTTCTTTTGCTTTTATAAAAATTAAAAACGTCCCTGTCACATAGACAGAGACGCTAACTTTGCGCGGTTCCACTCTGTTTGGACCAATTTATAAAAAAGGCAAACGAAGATCTATAGTCCCAACTTTGTCCTAATAACGGTAGGAAGCCGCCTTTACCTACTCCAATGTTTGTTTCAATAAAGGGCTCTGGGGTGCATTTCAATAACAATAACTTTAGACCACTCTCAGCTTATGTGATCCTCTCTGAAAAAGCATCATTATTTACTTCTCCCCGTCACAGCTTTCATTTTATGCTCTTTGTACATTTACTATATTACATTATTATAAAAAAGTTAACTTAAAATATTTTGGATCCGTTTTTTTACCGTTTCTTTCCCTAATAACTCAATTGTATTCGGTAATTCCGGTCCATGTTCTTGACCTGTAACAGCAACACGGATTGGCATAAACAATTTTTTGCCTTTTTGACCAGTCGCCTTTTGAACCCGTTTAATTGCAGCTTTAATTTCCACAGCTTCAAATGGCTCTAAATGTTCTAGTTCTTGTAAAAATGCCTGTAATACTTCAGGTACTTGTTCTTCACTTAAGATTGCCTTTCCAGTTTCATCGTAGCTGATTTCCTCTTTGAAGAAAAGCTCGGATAATGAAACAATCTCAGCTCCGTAACTCATTTGTTCTTGATAAAGGGCAATCAGTTTATTCACCATTTCCAATTGTTCGGTACTTGGATTTTCAGGGACACGACCCGCACTCACTAAATGTGGCAATGCCAATTCTATGACTTTTTCAACTGGAAGTTTTTTCATATATTGGTTATTCATCCAAATCAACTTTTGTCTGTCAAAAACAGCCGGTGATTTGGAAAGGCGTGCTGGGTCAAAGATCTCTATTAACTCTTCTCTGGAGAAAATTTCCTCTTCCCCAACCGGTGACCAACCTAATAATGCAATAAAGTTAAATAATGCTTCCGGTAAATAGCCGAGTGCTTCGTATTGTTCGATAAATTGAATGATAGATTCATCCCGTTTACTCAATTTTTTATGATTTTCATTAACAATCAATGTCATATGTCCAAAAGTTGGAGGTTCCCATCCAAACGCTTCATAAATCATTAATTGTTTCGGTGTGTTGGAAATATGATCGTCACCACGAAGCACATGACTGATTTTCATTAAATGATCATCAATAGCCACAGCAAAATTATATAACGGCATTCCGTCTTTTTTAACAATGACAAAGTCACCGATATCTTCAGATTCAAAGGAAACTTCCCCTTTGACAAGATCATTGAAACGATAAACTTTTCCTTCCGGGACACGGAAACGAATACTTGGTTTTCGCCCTTCCGCTTCAAGTCTAGCCTGGTCTTCTTTTGTTAAATGACGGCATTTACCAGAATAACGCGGTGCTTCTCCACGAGCAATTTGTTCTTCCCGTTCTTTTTCTAACTCTTCTTCTGTGCAATAACATTTATAAGCCAATCCCCTATCAAGTAAATCTTCAATATATTTTTTATAAATGTCAAGTCGTTCAGATTGCCGATACGGTCCGTAGTCACCACCTACATCAACACTTTCATCCCAGTCCATGCCAAGCCATTTTAAATATTTTAGCTGACTTTCTTCCCCGCCAGCAATATTCCGCTTTTGGTCCGTATCCTCGATCCGGACAATAAATTGACCCTTTTGATTACGGGCAAATAAATAATTAAAAAGTGCCGTTCTTGCATTTCCAATATGCAAATGGCCAGTTGGACTCGGTGCGTATCGAACACGTATGTTGCTCATTTAAATTTACCTCCAATTATTTATCAATACATTTTCCCTATAGTTAACTTTAATTATTTTACAACAAAAACATAGATTTGTTATCATCTCAACTTGAATTATTTTAAACCTTTTCCAGCAAAACGACAGCCAATGAGGCAATTCCTTCCTCTCTTCCTGTAAATCCGAGCTTTTCCGTTGTTGTTGCTTTAACATTTATTTGTTCTCGTTCAGCCTCCAGAACAGAGGCGATCTTTGTTTTCATTAACTCAATATATGGTGCCATTTTCGGCTTTTGGGCAATAATAGTAGCATCAATATTTACCAGTTGGTAACCTTTACCTTTAATCATTTCCCAAACATGTTTCAATAAAATAGAGGAATCTGCATTTTTATAAGCATCATCATTGTCCGGGAAATAACTTCCGATATCACCTAAGCCGACCGCTCCTAAACATGCATCTGTCACTGCATGTAATAAAACATCCGCGTCCGAATGCCCCAAAAGTCCTTTTTCATACGGGATATGTACCCCGCCAATGATTAATGGACGTCCTGTAACTAACTGATGCACATCATATCCTTGTCCAACACGCAACAAGCTAAATCTCTCCTTTCCTGTTATTCATTCCCTTTTTTGTCTTTGCATAAGTGCTTTTGCAAAAATTAAATCCTCCGGGGTGGTTATTTTAAAATTTTCATAATCCCCTTCAACGACAACAACTTTTCCCCCAAATCTTTCTAACAAACTAGCATCATCTGTCCCTAAATATCCATCTTCTTCAGCTTTTTTATGGGCATTCATTATTAAATGGAGTTGAAATGCTTGAGGCGTTTGGATCAACCATAATGTTGAACGATCGATCGTTTCCTCAACAAAATGCTTCCTCACTTTTTTGATTGTATCTTTGACCGGGACAGCTAAAATCGCTCCGCCGTAATCATTGGCTTTCTCAACCAACTGATGAAGATATTTTTGCTTTACAAACGGTCTTGCACCATCATGAATAAGCACAATACATTCACTTTGCAGCTGCTGCAATCCTTTATATACACTCTGTTGACGTTCACTGCCTCCTTCTACAATAGCTGCAATTTTTCTTAATTGAAATTGCGCAACCAAATGTCTTATTTCTTCTTGATCCTGTTTATGAATAACGAGTGTAATTGATTTACACCAATTGTCGTTTTCAAAAACTTTCAAGGTGTGTACAAGTACCGGTATTTCATCAATATGAACAAGCAATTTGTTTTTTTCTAGACCCATTCGCTTCCCCGTACCTGCTGCCGGGATGACAACATGATATTCCATTCGTATACTTCCCCTGATCCTATAGATTTTGATTCTTTTCTGTAATCTTGTTGTAGTTGATTGAAAAATAACCTTTGATCGACTGCTCACTTCAGGAATAATTACAAGTTTTATATATCCGTTTTTGCATCAAATAAACAAAGTTTCAAAACAGCCTTTTCCTAATATATTAAAATAAGGAGGATCATAATTCAAATAGGATCCTCCTTTCATTAATCTATAATACTTTCTCTAATAATTTGGGCTTGGCAAAAATCATTCGACCCGCAGATGTTTGCAATACACTTGTTACGAGAACAGTAATTGTTTTACCAATATAATTACGTCCTTCTTCAACAACAATCATTGTTCCATCATCAAGATAGGCAATTCCTTGGTTATGTTCCTTTCCATCTTTAATTACTTGGACAATCATTTCTTCACCCGGAAGAACGACCGGTTTAACCGCATTAGCCAAGTCATTAATATTTAACACATTTACTTGTTGAAGCTCACATACTTTATTTAAATTAAAGTCATTGGTAACAACTGTACTGTTTGTTAATTTAGCCAATTTAACTAACTTGCTGTCAACCTCTTGGATATCTTCAAAATCCCCTTCATATATTTCTACTTTAATCGGGAGCTCTTTTTGAATTTTATTTAATATATCAAGTCCCCTTCTACCACGGTTTCGCTTTAGAACATCTGATGAGTCAGCAATATGTTGCAGTTCTTCTAAAACAAATTGGGGAATCACAATAGTCCCTTCCAAAAAACCTGTCTGACAAATATCCGCAATTCGACCGTCAATAATGACACTCGTATCTAATATTTTTAATTGACTGCTACCTTTTTGGGCATTACCATCTACTATTTTCTTCTTATTTGTCCGATTTTGGAAAATACTCATTACCTCGTCCCGCTTTTTAAATCCTACTTGGAAACCTAGATAACCAAAAAGTAAAGTCAAGATAATCGGGGCAATTTCATTAAGAACAGGTAAGAATACAGCATTTAATGCATAGCTAATCAAAAACGCTACAACCAATCCGAGTATTAAACCAATTGTTCCGAACAATAGATCCAAAATTGGCGCCTTTATTAATGATTCCTCGACCCACTTTATAAAATTGACAACATATTTAATAGCCCAAAAAGTAATAAGATAAAAGATAATTGCTCCTAGGATTGCAGATGTAAAAGGGTTATTAACTAGTGCAAACTGATCTAGGTTTGTCAGATCATATAAAAATGGAAAAAACAGAACACCTAATGTCCCTCCTACAAACAGAAAACAAATTTGGACAATACGTGCAAGCATAAATTCACCTCCTCGTATAATATACATTATAAACAATTACTAATTTTTAAAACGTTATATAACAGATTTATTTTTTAAATGTAATCAGAATGAAATAGTTATTTCACACCAGGATCTAGTAAGAAAATAGACCTTCCATTAATCGAATGCCACTTGGAGTGCTTCATTAATCGTCGCTACCCCAATAATTTGAATAGGTTGGGAAACTTCCCAGCCACCTATATTGTTCCGGGGAATTATGATTCTTTTAAATCCTAACTTTGCTGCTTCCCTTACCCTCTGTTCAATTCGAGATACTCGTCTAATTTCACCAGTTAATCCAACTTCACCGATAAAACAATCGGTTGCCCGTGTCGGTGTGTCCCTAAAACTAGAAGCAATACTAATTGCGATAGCTAAGTCGATGGCTGGTTCATCTAATTTTACCCCACCTGCTGCTTTCAAATAGGCGTCTTGGTTTTGCAATAGCATCCCAACGCGTTTTTCTAAAACTGCCATGAGTAAAGAAACACGGTTATGATCGATTCCGGTTGCCATTCTGCGTGGATTTCCAAATGTTGATGGTGAAATTAAGGATTGGACTTCAACTAAAATTGGTCTGGTGCCTTCCATCGATGCAACGACGGTTGAACCCGAGGATCCCATTGAGCGTTCTTCCAAAAAAACTTCCGACGGGTTAGCAACATCATTTAAACCCTCTTCTTTCATTTCAAATATACCGATTTCATTTGTAGAGCCAAAACGATTTTTTACCGCACGTAAAATTCGAAATGAATGATGGCGTTCCCCTTCAAAATAGAGAACCGTATCAACCATATGTTCCAAAACTCGTGGACCGGCAATAGCCCCCTCCTTTGTTACATGCCCCACAATGAATATAGGAATCCCACTTGTTTTGGCTATTCTCATCATTCCACTTGTACATTCCCTAACTTGCGAAACGGAACCTGGAGCAGAAGTGACATCAGGGTGGTATATCGTTTGGATGGAATCAATTACTGTAAAATCTGGTTTGATTTCTTGAATTGTTTGTTCAATAAACAACATATCCGTTTCAGAAAGCACATATAAGTTACTGCTTGTTATTCCTAAACGATCGGCACGCATTTTTGTCTGTTTTACAGATTCTTCACCTGATATATAAAGTACTTTCAATCCTTTGTTGGCCAACTGGTTGGAAATTTGTAAAAGTAATGTTGATTTCCCAATTCCGGGATCTCCACCGATTAATACGAGTGAGCCATTGACAATCCCACCACCTAAAACACGATTCAATTCATCTGAATGAGTTAAAACCCGCGTTTCTTCTTTAGAATCAATTCTTGTAATGGGAACCGCCTTTCGATCCGATGTTAATGGTGAATGATGAGAAAATCCGGCATGACCTTTTCCTGTTACTTCTTGAATCTCTTCAACAAATGTATTCCATTGTTGACAATTCGGACAACGCCCTAACCATTTTGGTGATTCATAGCCACAAGAATGACAAATAAATTTTGTTTTCACTTTAGCCATCTACATTATTTTCCCCTTAATATAAAAACATTGTTATATTTTTGTATTTTTCTACTTTAATTTTCCCATATATATGGTAACGAGGCAACCTACTAAAGTTGTATTTAGAAAAGTTGCCTCCTAATGTTCATTCCTTCAACTGATATTCATTAAGAGTAAACATTTGTTTTTAATTTAAAATTATCCTCCTCAACATCTACAGTGATATGTTGACCGGATTTAACTGTTCCTCTTAATAATTCCTCAGATAGTAAATCTTCAACATGTTTTTGAATCGCACGACGTAAAGGTCTTGCCCCATATTCCGGATCATAGCCAACTTCTGTAATTTTATCTTTAGCCGAATCTGTTAACGTTAATTCGATACCTTGATCTTTTAATTGTTTCTTTAAAGATTCCAGAAGCAAGTCAACAATTTTTTTCAAATGTTCTTTTTCAAGAGAATGGAATACAATGACCTCATCAACACGGTTCAAAAATTCTGGACGGAAAGCTCGCTTTAACTCTTCCATAATACGATCTTTCATATCTTTATAATCTTGATTTCCATCTTGGACACTGAATCCAACATATTTATTTTTTTTCAATGACTCCACTCCGATATTAGAAGTCATGATTACTATTGTATTTCTGAAATCAACAGTTCTTCCTTTCGAATCGGTAAGACGTCCATCTTCTAATACTTGTAATAAAATATTAAATACATCCGGATGTGCCTTTTCAATTTCATCCAGTAAAATAACTGAGTATGGTTTTCGTCTTACTTTTTCAGTCAATTGGCCGCCTTCATCATAACCGACATATCCCGGTGGGGAACCGACGAGGCGTGATGTAGAGTGTTTCTCCATATACTCACTCATATCAATTCGGATCATTGCATCTTCGTCACCAAACATTGCTTCTGCTAAAGCCCTTGCTAATTCCGTCTTCCCAACGCCGGTAGGACCTAAAAAAATAAATGAACCAATTGGACGCTTCGGATCTTTTAGTCCAGCTCTAGCCCTTCGAACGGCTCTAGCGATAGCTTTAACCGCCTCCGTTTGACCTACGACACGATTATGGAGAATTTCTTCTAATTTCAATAACCTTTCTGTCTCTGTTTCTGCAACTCTTGATACCGGAATCCCTGTCCAGCTAGAAACTACGCTCGCAACGTCTTCAATAGTAACTTGGCTGTTCTCTTTTCCTTGTTTTTCTTTCCATATTTTCTTTGTTTCTTCAAGTTGTTCACGGAGTCTTTGTTCCATATCCCTTAATGAAGCTGCTTTTTCAAATTCTTGGCTTTGAACCGCTGCATCTTTTTCCTTCCGTACTTCATCTAATTTTACTTCTAATTCTTTTAGGTTAGGCGGTGTCGTAAAGCTACGAAGGCGAACTTTTGAACCAGCTTCATCAATGACATCAATGGCCTTATCCGGTAAAAAGCGGTCGGAAATATATCGGTCAGAAAGAGTAACAGCTGCTTCAATTGCCTCATCAGTAATCGCTACCCGGTGGTGAGCCTCATATCGGTCACGAAGTCCTTGTAAAATTTGAATAGATTCCTCTACTGTTGGTTCATCGACCATGATCGGCTGGAATCTTCGTTCTAGTGCTGCGTCTTTTTCAATATATTTTCTATATTCATCAAGGGTCGTTGCACCAATACACTGTAATTCTCCACGTGCCAAAGAGGGTTTTAATATATTGGATGCATCAATTGCACCTTCAGCACCACCCGCACCAATTAATGTATGCAATTCATCGATGAATAGAATAATATTTCCAGCTTGGCGAATTTCATCCATTACTTTTTTGAGACGGTCCTCAAATTCACCACGATATTTCGTTCCGGCAACAACAGTCCCCATATCTAAGGTCATTACCCGTTTATTACGTAAAATTTCAGGTACATCGTTGTTGACAATTTGTTGTGCCAGTCCTTCTGCTATCGCCGTCTTTCCGACACCGGGTTCTCCAATTAATACTGGGTTATTTTTTGTTCGACGGCTTAATACTTCAATAACCCGTTGGATTTCTT
>Ga0207747_1000935_pt1 | contig 24993 bp, 22 predicted proteins | sample HigsolmetaGSP11D_FD_184839 | JGI IMG/M metagenome (GOLD analysis project Ga0207747, IMG submission 184839) | High solid enriched microbial communities from the Joint BioEnergy Institute, USA - SP1-1-D (SPAdes) | ecosystem: Engineered > Bioreactor > SSF (Solid state fermentation) > Aerobic >...
CCCGCCGCCGCCCGCCCTTCAGCGCCGCCATGCCGCGGGTGAAGGAGGAGCCGGCGCGGGAGACGCGGCGCTGCACCAGCGCCGCATCGCGCGGGCCGAGCCAGGGCGCGACGGCGAAGGCGCGGGCGAAATCCGCCTTGCTCAGCGCCACCCGGCCCAGCACCGGGTCGGCGGCGCGCAGCCTGGCCAGCAGCCGCCGGGCCAGGGCAACGGTGACGGCGCTTTGCCAGGCGAGGCGCCGCGCGGTCAGCAGGCGCGGCAGGGCACTGGCGCGGTCGAGCTGTTCCTCCACCCGGTCCAACGCCGCGTCCAGCACCTCCCGCCGCCGGGCGGTGTTGGCGGGGTCGAAGAAGGCCGCTTCGCCGCCGGCGAGGTCCATCCAGGGCACGGGCACATAGATGCGGCCGAGCGAGTCCCGGTCCGGCACCAGATCCTGCAGATGGTTGAGGATCTGCAGGGCGGTGCAGAGCGCATCGGCGGCGGCGATGGCGCGCGGGTCCGAATCGCCATGCAGCCGCAGCAGCATCCGCCCGACGGGATCGGCGGAGCGGCGGCAGTAATCCTCCAGCGCCGCCCAGTCGGCATAGCGGGTCTGGGTGGCATCCTGGCGGAAGGCGGAGAGCATCAGCCGCGCCTCCTCCACCCCTACGGCAAGGTCGTGCAGCCGCCGCGCCTCCGGCATGGTGGTGGAAGGGTCATCCAGGGCGCGCTCCATCGCGTCCAGCCGGGCAATCTTCTCGGCAGGCGGCAGGTCGGGGCTGTCGCCGATATCGTCCGCGGTGCGAACGAAACGGTAGAATGCCATCACCTTCGCCCGCTGCGGCTTCGCCAGCAGCAGGGAGGCGGTAGGGAAATTCTCCTCGTCGTAATCCCGTGTCGGGGTCGCGGAGACGGCGACGCTGCTCATGCCGCCTTCATGACGGCTTATGCGCGGCCTTTCCAGCCCGCCCGGCGATCCGGAGGCGGAACGGCCGCGCCCTGTGCCGCCGCAGGTCAGTCAGGCCGGCAGCAGCGCCAGGAGCGTATCCGCCGCCTCGATCTCCGCCACCCGCGCCGCGGCGCGCGGCAGCAGGCGGGCCAAGTAGAAATCCGTAATCGGGGCGTAGCGCGAATCCGCCGCGGCGGCCCGTGCCAGCATCCAGCCGCCGAGCACCCAGCCCGCCGCGTCCAGATAGGCAGTGGCGGAAGCCTGGGAGGCGGCGGGGTCGGACTGGCCGCGCCCCAGCATCCAGCCCGTCGCCCGGTCGAGCGCGTCGGCACCCGCGGAGAGGCGCGGATCCGAGGCCCGGATCTTGGCGATCACCGCCCGCATCTCGGCGCCCCCGTCCCGGAACAGCTTGCGGGAAACGAGGTCGAGCGCCTGGATGCCGTTGGTGCCCTCATAGATCGGGGCGATGCGGGCATCGCGCAGCACCTGGGCGGCGCCGGTCTCCTCGACGAAGCCCATGCCGCCATGCACCTGGATGCCGAGCGAGGCGCAGTCCACGCCCCGGTCGGTGCACCAGGCCTTCACGATCGGGGTCAGCAGCGCCACCCGCGCCTCCGCCGCCGCATCGCCCTTGAGCCGGGCGCGGTCCAGCGCCGCCCCGGCTTCCAGCGCCAGCAGGCGGCCGGCCAGGGTGGTGGCGCGGATCTCGGCCAGCATGCGCGCCACATCCGGGTGGCGGGCGATGGAGCCGCCACCCTGGATGCGTTCCTTCGCGTAGGCCTCCGCCAGGGCCAGGGCACGGGCGCCCTGGGCCACGCCCTCAACCCCCACGCCGAGGCGGGCGGCGTTCATCATGGCGAACATGGCGTTGAGGCCGCGATTCGGCTCGCCGATCATCTCCGCCTCCGCCCCCTCGAAGAGCATGATGCAGGTGGGGGAGGCGTGGATGCCAAGCTTCTTCTCGATGCCGCCGCAGCGCAGCGCATTGCGCTGGCCGTTCGGCAGGACCTTGGGTGCGGCAAAGAGGCTGATGCCCTTGGTGCCGGGCGGAGCGTCCGGCAGGCGGGCGAGGACCAGGTGCAGGATGTTCGGCGTCAGGTCGTGCTCGCCATAGGTGATGAAGATCTTCTGGCCGTGCAGCCGGTACTTGCCATCCGCCGTCGGCTCGGCGCGGGTGCGGACCAGGGAGAGGTCGCTGCCCGCCTGCGGCTCAGTCAGGCACATGGTGCCGGTCCATTCGCCGGAGACCAGCTTCGGCAGCCATCGCGCCGCCTGCTCCTCCGTCGCGTAGCGGGTCAGGGCCTCGATGGCGCCGGCAGTCAGCAGGGGGCAGAGGCTGAAGGACATGTCGGCGGTGCAGACAAGCTCCTGCACTGCCATCCAGAGGGATTGCGGCAGGTCCTGGCCGCCATGCTTCGCCGGTGCCGGAAGGCCCTGCCAGCCGCCTTCCACCCAGCCGCGATAGGCGTCCTTGTAGGTTGGGGGCGTGCGGACCACGCCATTCTCATAGACCGCACCGTGCCGGTCGGCGGCATGGGAATTGGGCCAGAGGACCTCCCGGCTGAAGCGCTCGGCCTCTCCGATGATGGCGGCGATGTCCTCGGCGCCCAGGGGCGCGCCGGCGGCGGCGGTCAGGCCGGGTAGGTCGATCAGGCGGGTGAGGCCGAAAACCAAGTCCTCGGCGGGGGTGGTCTGGGCGGTCATGCTGCCTCGGTTGGTTGGGGGCCGATGCGCGCCGCGGCCGGGCATCGGCGGCGGCGGTCAGACTGGTAGCACATCCCGCAGCAGGCCGGATGGGGGCGGCGCGGTTCCGGCCGCCCAGGCGGGCAGCCCGGCCGTCAGTACGGGGTCACCGGCCGCCCGCGCCAGGGCCAGGCCAAGCAGCGGCGCGAATTTGAAGCCATGGCCGGAGAAGCCGGAGAGCAGGACGCACCGTGACGCCAGCGGTTCGAGGATGAAGCGCTCGCCCTCCGCCACATCGTAGTAGCAGGCGCGGGCACCGAGCAGGCGGTAGGTGCCCAGCTCGCGCAGGCGGCGGCTGGCGAGGGCCAGGATCGCCTCGGCCTCGTCCGGCCTGGCGTCACGCGGATCGGCCTCGGCATCGCCAGCCAGCGAGAAGCGGTGGTCGCCGAGCTTCAGTGGCGTGCCGGCGACCGGCGGCACCGCATAGAATCCCGCAGCCAGGTCCAACAGCATCGGCGCCCGCTCCCAGGCGGCGGAGTGGGCGGGCGGCGGGTCGAGATAGACCACGACTTGCCGGGAGGGCGTGACCCGCCCGGCGAGGCCCGGCAGCAAGCGCGGCACCCAGGGCCCGGCGGCGACAACCAGCAGGTCGGCGGTGCGCTCCGCACCGGTGTCGAGGCGCAACCAGGCGCGCTCGGGATCCAGCGCGGCGGCGCGGGCCTGTTCCGTCACCACGCCCAGCGCGGCGCAGCGGTCGGCCAGGGCCGCCAGGATATGCCGGGCAAGCAGGACACCGCCCGCCGCCATGTGGAAGCCATCGGCGATGCCCTCCGGCGCCAGCATGGGGTAGCGGGCGGCGATCTCCTCGCCAGTCAGGTCGCGCACCGCATGGCGCTCGGCGCGGAGCGCGGCGCGGCTGGCGGCCAGCCAGCCGTCATCGTCCTCCGCCACCGCCAGCACGCCGGTCGGAATGCAGAGACGCTGGCCCAGCTCCACCCAGAGCAATTCCCAGGCAGCGAAGGCGGCATCCACCATGCGCATGTAGCCGGCCTCCGCCCCGTAGGGATGCCGGATCAGGCGGTGATGATCGCAGGAGGCGCCGCGGGGATTGGGGACCGGATCCTGCTCCACCACCTGCACCGACCAGCCGGAGCGGGCCAGCGCCCAGGTGGCGGAAAGCCCCATGATGCCGGCCCCAAGCACCAGGGCCGTGCGGGAATTCGCGGCGCTCATACGCGGCAGGATGCCGGGGCCCCGCCGCGCGGACAAGGCGGGGCCGGCGGCCTGCGGCGGCCGACCCCCCAGGTGCTAGCTGCGGCTGCGGGTGCTCCGGCCGCGGGTGCCGCTGCTGCCACGGCTGCCGCCCCTGGTCGCTCCCGTGCTGCGGCCAGTCGTGCCGCGCGTCGCACTGGTGCCCCGCTTCGCAGCCGTGCTGGTGCGCTTGGCCGCTGCGGCCGTGCCGCGTTTGGCGGTGGTGCCAGCCCCCGCGCGCGTGCCGCGGGTGGCTCCGGTCTTGGCGGCGCCGCCGCGGCTGGCCGTGGTCTTCCGCGTCGTGCGGGCGGTGCCGGTCTTGCGCCCGGCCTCGGCCTGCCTGGTGCGGGTGCCACGCGTGGTTTTACGGGTGGCTGCGCGTCCCGTAGTTCCGGAGCGGGTGCCACGCGTCGCCGTGCCGCGAGTAGCCGCGCCGCGCGTGCCTGTCGCGCGAGTTCGGGACGAGCGTGTGCCCGTTGTGCGCGTGCCCACCGCCCGCGTGCTGCGCGTCCCGGCCGAGCGGGTGCCTGTGGCACGCGTGCCCGTCGCGCGAGTTCGGGACGAGCGCGTGCCCGTGGCGCGGCCACCTGCTGCCTTGCCGCGCGTGCCGGCAGCGGTGCGGCTGGTCCGGGTCGTCGTGGTGCGGCCGGCAGCCGTGCGCTTGGTGCCGGTGGTGGCTCGCGTCTTGCGGGCGGCGCCGGCGCCCGCCGCGCTGCGGCCACGCGTGCCGGTGGCGCGCTTGGCCTGGCCGGTCCCGGCATCTGCGGCGCTGCGGCGGGTGCGGGTGCCGGTCGAGCGGCGGCGGCGCGCCGGCGCCTCCTGCTGCTGCTCTTCCTCCTGCATGGATTCGGCTTCTGAGGGTTCTTGCGTCTCGTCCTGCATCTGCATGGGGGTTTCCTCCTGCTCTTCGCTTCTCATCGGGTCGTGCCCCAGGTTCATGAGGGAATATCGCCACTGCGTCTGGGCGATGTCGCCCTCAGGTCGCTGCGCCAGGAGGCGACGGATCGACTCCACCACCCCGCGCAGGAATTGCTGGTCCTCCTCCCCCAGCGGCGCATCGCCGCGTTCGAGGATCCAAAGGATCCACCGGCCGGTTTGCTGGGCGGCACCCTCCCCGCCCTCATCGGCCTGGCCGGCGCGGCGGCTCTCCTCGGTTTCCAGCCAGTCGCGCAATTCGGCGATGTCCATGTTGACCAGTTGCCGGAAGATCTCCAGCGCGTCCGGCCGATCGCCCTCCTCGTGGCGGGACTCGCTTTCGCTCATCGTTTGGCGTCTCCCTTGCGATTGGTGATGTGGCGCGCCGCATCCTGCGCGCCGGGCACGCCCCTTCCCGCCGCGGTGATCAGCGCCTGTCCACGCTTCCACTGCGTCGGGTCGGACCTGTCCGTGATGGCTGCCATGCCGTGGCCTGTGCGTTCCGGTTTCAGCAGGCAACGTCACGAATGGCCGCGCGTTCCCGCGCGCCGCCGCGCAACACGCAATGCGGTTTCAGATTTCCGCCGCGAGTGCAAGCCGCGCCCAGAGCACAGCGCCCGGCGGCAGCATCACCAGCGGCCCGTATGCCGTGAATTCCGGGCGGTTCGGCGCGTCCGGCACATGGCTCACCGGCTCTACGCAAAGCACCGTGCCGCCGGCCGGCGCGAAGATCTGCAGGTTGCGCGCCCAGGCACCTTCCGCCGCCAGCCGCAGGCGCAAATCCGGGCGGGCGATCTCCACCACACCGTCCCAGCCGGCGAAATGCGTGTCCAGACCGTCATAGGCCGCCTCCGGGCCATTGAGGCCGGTACTGGGCTGCACCGCTACGGGCAGGCCGCGCCCATCGCGGGAGAGGAGCGTGCTGGCATGGAAGCGCAGCCGTGTTCCCGGCGGGCGGGCGAGGAAGGGATGCCAGCCAAGGCCAAAGGGAAAGGGCAGATCGGCGGCATTGGTCAGCCTGAGCGCGATCTCCGCCCCGGATTCGCGCAGGGTGAGTTCGAAATGCGCGGCGTAGCGCCAGGGCAGGCCAAGGCCGAGGCTTTCGGCATCAATCTCCTGCACCAGCACGACATGCCCTGGCGATGCCGCTTCCACCCGCCAGGGATGCTCACGCGAGAGACCGTGGATCGCGGTGTCGTCCCAGGGATGGTTGATGGGCAGGCGATATTCCGTGCCGGCGACCGGCAGCCGGCCGTCCGCCAGCCGGTTGGCCCAGGGGGCCATGATGAAGGCGCCGCAGAAGCTTGTGTTGGGATCGGCGCCGAGGGGCAGCGGCACCAGCACATCCCGCCCCTGGAAGGCGAGGGAAGCCATGGCACCGCCCTGTCCCGGCAACAGCGCGGCGGTCCAGCCGCTATCCTCCAGGCGGAGGAGCGGGTCGCCCGCCACCCGATCCGCCGGCGCGTCGGCCATGCGCGGCTCAATCCAATGCGAAGGGGTCGCGTGGCGAGGGCTTGCTCCGGCTGTACTCCATGGCGGCGTAGCTGCCGCCCTGGTAGCGCTCCGTCACCGGGTTGCCGGAGAGCTTGTTGCCGACCTCTCCGCGGAAGGCTTCCGCCGTGTCCTGCGGCTGCCAGCCGATCCGGTCGCGATGGTCCTTTCCCCAGAAGCTGGCCGGGTTGTCGGAACAGGCCCAGATGACGCAATGCCCTGTGCGCGGCGCCGTCACCGCCGCCGTCACCAGCCGCGTGAGATCGGCAAAGGAGAGCCAGGTGGAGAGCATCCGTGCCTCCGTCGGCTTGGGAAAGCAGGAGCCGATGCGGAGGTTGACGTTCTCCACCCCGTGCTTGTCCCAGTAGAGCCGGCCCATCAGCTCCCCATAGGCCTTGGAGAGGCCGTAATAGCCATCCGGGCGGAAGGCGCAGTCGGCGTCGAGCTTCGGGTCGCTGCCCTGCGGGCGCTCGTGAAAGCCGATGGCGTGGTTGGAGCTGGCGAAGATCACGCGCGCGCCCTCCCGCCGCGCCGCCTCATACACATGGTACAAGCCGCGGAGGTTGGGGCCGAACACTGTCTCGAAGGGTTGCTCCACACTGACGCCGCCGAAATGCAGGATGGCGCCGCAGCCTTCGGCCTGGCGCAGCAGGGCGACTCCGTCGTTCAGATCCGCCCGGACGAAGCTCGCACGAGGCGGCATGGGGTCGGGGAAGGAGTGGATGTCGGTCAGGCGCAGGGTCCAGCCTTGCGCCGCCAGATCCCGTGCCAGGACGCGGCCGAGATTGCCGGCGGCGCCGGTGAGCAGGACGGGCTTCTCCGGGACATGGGGCATATGGTGCCTCCTTCGGGCTGGCCTGGCCGGACCGTCATAGTGCGGGGTCGGCCGCCGCGAGGCAAACCCATCGGGGCGGATGGTGCGCAGCTTGCGGTGAGCCTGCCCGGGAGCGCCGTTTGGCGGCAGCCCCTGCCGTTGCGTTCTGCCCGCAACGAGGCTGAGAAACGGGAGGAAACGCATGCGCCGCCGGTCCCTGATCGGCGCGGCCACCGCGCCCGCGCGGCAGGTGCCGGACGCGGTACAGGCGGGAACGGTGGAATGCGGGCATACGGCCCTCTACGACTTGCCTGGCGCAGATGGGCGGCTGGTTCCGCGAGGAGATCCACGGCACCGAGGATCTGCAGGGGCTGAAATTCGGCATCGCCGGCTTCGTCGGCCATGTCTTCCAGAAGATCGGCGTGGTGCCGACCCAGATCGCCGCCGGCGCGCAGCTCCGCACATGGTGGCGCGAAGTGATGCAGGCCGCCTGGCGTTCGGCACACGAGCAGTCTGAGGAAACCGGCGCGCGCAACCGCACTTCAAGCGGATCTGGAAGAGCTACCGAGCCTGGCGCGACGACCAGTACCAGTGGTTCCGGGTGGCGAAGAACAGCTTCGAGAATTTCGCCTACGCGGCCGCCGCAGCGTGCCAGCAGGGGCTCGCGCCCTCGGCCCACCCTCCCCATGCCGCGGAGGGGCGTGGCAGGAGGCTGGCCCCTGATCTGCGGCCCCCTGCTGGTCGGGCCGCCTCAGGCGGCCTTCGCCAGGACAGGGGCGGCAGGTGCCTGGCGGCGCAGCGTGGTCCGATAGCGGTCGCGACGCCAGCACAACAGACGCCACGCCGCCCGCGCTGAGAGATCGGAGAGACGGCCGCGCGGCTCCAACCCGATGGCCTTGAAGATCATGCCCATGCCGCGCTCGATGTGGCGGTATCGGTAGTATCCCATGGCACGGGCCATGTAGGCGGCGGTGCAGCGGGCATGGTCGTAACCCAGGGCCGGGTCCTCATTGCCGCAGTGATAGGCGAAGGCGAGTTCGTCGTCCTCCGTCTCCCCGATCCGACCGGCGGCAACGCGGAGGCGTTGCAGGAAGGAGAGGTTCTCCCGCGCCAGATACCGCTTCATGTGGTCATAGAAGAGCTTGAAGTGCCGGTACTCGTCCGCGGCGATCAGCTTGCAGACCTGCTTCAGCACCGGCTCCTCGGTCGCCTCGCCGAGGGCGGTGTAGTAGCTGCTGGTGCCGGTCTCCACCATGCAGCGGGCGATCAGCTCGCCGGTGCGGCTGCCACGGATGGAGGCATCAGCCTTGGTGTTGATCTTGAAGCCGGCACGGTAGCGATCGAAGGCAGCGGCATAGTCCCAACCAGGATCGGCCAGCATCGCCCATTTGCCGAGGGCGTCGCCGTGCTGGATCTCCTCCTCCGCCCAGTAGTTGGCGGCCTGCCGGAAATCGGGGTCGTCGGCGAAGACGCCGTTCAGGTAGAGGGCGTAGTCGCCGCCGTTCCGCTCCACCATGGCCGCGGCCTTGACCAGCGGCACGATTTCCGGATCCACCTTCGACGGATCGAAGCGGTCCCAACTTACCTGCTCGATTCGCCAGTGCTTCATCGCGTCCCCGCGGTTTCCAGATGCGACAACGCCGCCCGCCGAGGAAATGTTCGGCGGACGGCGTCCGGAATCAAGTCATGTCGGCGGCTACCGCCGCCGATCGGACCGCTCAGGCCGCTTCCGCCGCGTCCCGCATGGCGCGCATGGACAGCACGCGGTTCAGCGCCGCGTCGCGCCGCTCCGGCGAATCCTCGGCGGTGACATTGGCCATGGCCGCCTCGGCTTCGGCCAGGCGGCGCTCGGCCTCGGCACGGGAGAGGTTGGCGAGCGGCGTGGCCTCATCGGCCAGCACGGTGCAACGATCCGGCAGGACCTCGGCGAAGCCGCCGGCGACGAAGAGCCGTTCGGTCTCCGCCCCGTTCTCCCGCACCCGGATGACGCCGCCCCGCAGGGCGACGATCATCGGGGAGTGGCCCGGCAGCACGCCCATCTCGCCCTCGATGGCGGGGATGGTCACCATCTCCACCTGCCGGGAGAGCAGCAGCCGCTCCGGCGAGACGAGTTCGAGCTGGAAGGTATCGGCCATGGGATCAGGCCGCCACCTTCAGGGACTCGGCCTTCTTCACCGCCTCCTCGATGGTGCCAACCATGTAGAAGGCGGCTTCCGGCAGATGGTCGTACTCGCCGGAGACGATGGCGGCGAAGCTGCGGATCGTGTCCTCCAGCTTCACGAAGACGCCCGGCGTGCCGGTGAAGACCTCGGCGACATGGAAGGGCTGGGAGAGGAAGCGCTGGATCTTGCGCGCGCGCGCCACGATCAGCTTGTCCTCTTCCGACAGCTCATCCATTCCAAGGATGGCGATGATGTCCTGCAGCGACTTGTAGGTCTGCAGGATGCGCTGCACCTCGCGGGCGACGCGATAGTGCTCCTCGCCCACCACCTGCGGGTCGAGAGCGCGGGAGGTGGAGTCCAGCGGGTCCACAGCCGGGTAGATGCCCAGCTCGGCGATCTGGCGGCTGAGCACCGTCGTCGCGTCCAGGTGGGCGAAGGAGGTGGCCGGGGCCGGGTCGGTCAGGTCGTCGGCGGGCACGTAGATGGCCTGCACCGAGGTGATCGAGCCCTTCTTCGTGGAGGTGATCCGCTCCTGCAGCGCGCCCATGTCGGTGGCCAGCGTCGGCTGGTAGCCCACCGCGGAGGGGATGCGGCCGAGCAGCGCCGACACCTCGGCGCCCGCCTGGGTGAAGCGGAAGATGTTGTCCACGAAGAACAGCACGTCCTGGCCCTGCTCGTCGCGGAAGTATTCCGCGATGGTCAGGCCGGAGAGGGCGACGCGGGCGCGGGCGCCCGGCGGCTCGTTCATCTGGCCATAGACCAGTGCCACCTTGGAGCCTTCGGTGTTGCCCTCGTTCAGCTTGATGACGCCGGCATCGATCATCTCGTGATAGAGGTCGTTGCCCTCGCGGGTGCGCTCACCCACACCGGCGAAGACCGAGACGCCGCCATGCGCCTTGGCGATGTTGTTGATCAGCTCCTGGATGAGCACGGTCTTGCCCACGCCGGCGCCGCCGAACAGGCCGATCTTGCCGCCCTTCAAATAGGGGGCGAGCAGGTCCACCACCTTGATGCCGGTGACGAGGATCTCGGCGGAGGTCGCCTGCTCCTCGAAGGGCGGCGCCTCGCGGTGGATGGGCCAGGTCGCCTCATGCGGGACCGGGCCGCGCTCATCCACCGGCTGGCCGATGACGTTCAGGATGCGGCCCAGCGTGCCGGGACCGACCGGCACGGAGATGCCGGCGCCGGTGTCCACCACCTCCTGGCCGCGGACCAAGCCGTCAGTGCTGTCCATGGCGATACAGCGCACGGTGCGCTCGCCGAGATGCTGCGCGACCTCCAGCACCAGCGTGCTGTCGCCGACCTTCGTGGTCAGCGCGTTCAGGATGGCCGGCAGCTCGCCCGGGAACTGCACGTCCACCACCGCGCCGAGAACCTGGGCGATCTGCCCGACATTGTTCTTCATGGTTCCAAGCTCCTCAGACGGCCTCGGCCCCGGAGATGATCTCGATCAGCTCCTTGGTGATGTTGGCCTGGCGCGTGCGGTTGTAATTGAGCGTCAGCTTATTGATCATCTCGCCGGCGTTGCGGGTGGCGTTGTCCATCGCCGTCATCTGGCTGCCATAGAAGCCCGCCCCATTCTCAAGCAGCGCGCGATAGATCTGGATGGCGAGATTGCGCGGCAGCAGGGTGGAGAGGATCTCCTCTTCCGCCGGCTCGTACTCGTACATGGCCTGCGGGCCGCTCCGGGCCGGTGCCGCACCTCCGCTCTCCGGCAGCGGCGCCGGGATCAGGCGCTGCTCGGTCGGGATCTGGCTGATGATGCTGCGGAAGCGGTTGCAGATCAGGGTGCAGACGTCGAATTCGGCGCCTTCCAGCATCTCCGCGATGCGGATGGCGATGGCCTCGGCGTCGCTGAACTCGATGCGCTTCTTGCCGATGAAGTTGATCTCACCGACGAAGCGGCTGGCGAATTCGCGCTTCAGATAGGCCGCGCCCTTGCGGCCCACCGTCAGCAGCTTCACCTGCTTGCCCTCGGCCTCCAGCGCCCGGATGCGGTTGCGGGCCAGGCGGCCGACATTGCTGTTGAAGGGTCCGGCCAGGCCGCGGTCGGCAGTGACCACGACCAGCAGATGGACCCGCTCATCCCCCGTGCCGACCAGCATACGCGGCGCGTTGGGCGAGTTCGCGACCGCGGCGCCGAGGGAGGCAAGCATCGCCTCCATCCGCTCCGCATAGGGTCGCGCCGCCTCGGCCTGCGCCTGGGCGCGGCGGAGCTTCGCCGCCGCGACCATCTTCATCGCCTGCGTGATCTTGCGCGTGGACTTCACGCTGTTGATGCGGCCACGAAGGTCCTTCAGGCTGGCCATGGTTGCCGGTCCCCCTGCCCCGCGATCAGGCCGCGAAGGACTTGGCGAAGCCGTCGAGGAAGGCGACCAGCTTGTCCTCGGTCTCCTTCTTGATCTCGCGGTCGGTGCGGATCGCCTCCAGAATCTCCGGCCGGGTGGCCTTCATCTCGGACAGCATCCGCCGCTCGAACTCGGTCACCTGGTTGACAGGGATCTTGTCGAGATAGCCGCGGGTGCCGGCGAAGATGGAGACCACCTGCTCCTCCACCGGGATCGGCTTGTACTGCGGCTGCTTCAGCAGCTCCGTCAGCCGCGCGCCGCGCGCCAGCAGGGCCTGGGTGGAGGCGTCGAGGTCGGAGGCGAACTGGGCGAAGGCCGCCATCTCGCGGTACTGCGCCAGCTCCAGCTTGATGCGCCCGGCGACCTGCTTCATCGCCTTGATCTGCGCCGCCGAACCCACGCGGGACACCGAGAGGCCGACGTTAACCGCCGGGCGGATGCCCTTGTAGAAGAGCTCCGTCTCCAGGAAGATCTGGCCATCGGTGATGGAGATGACGTTGGTCGGGATGTAGGCGGACACGTCGCCCGCCTGCGTCTCGATCACCGGCAGGGCCGTCAGGCTGCCCGCGCCGTGCGCGTCGTTCATCTTCGCCGCCCGCTCCAGCAGGCGGGAGTGCAGGTAGAAGACGTCGCCCGGATAGGCCTCGCGTCCCGGCGGACGGCGCAGCAGCAGCGACATCTGGCGATAGGCGACGGCCTGCTTCGAGAGGTCATCATAGAAGATGACCGCGTGCATGCCGTTGTCGCGGAAGTACTCGCCCATGGTGCAGCCGGTATACGGCGCCAGGAACTGCATCGGCGCCGGATCGGAGGCGGTGGCGGCGACGATGATCGAGTATTCGAGTGCGCCGTTCTCCTCCAGCGTCTTCACGAGCTGGGCGACGGTGGAGCGCTTCTGCCCGACCGCGACATAGATGCAGTAGAGCTTCTTCGACTCGTCACCGGTGGCGTTGACGGTCTTCTGGTTGATAATGGTGTCGAGGATCACCGCCGTCTTGCCGGTCTGGCGGTCGCCGATGATCAGCTCGCGCTGGCCACGGCCGATCGGGATCAGGGCGTCGATCGCCTTGATGCCGGTCTGCATCGGCTCATGCACCGACTTGCGGGGGATGATGCCCGGCGCCTTCACCTCGACGCGGCGGCGCTCGGTGGCCTGGATCGGGCCCTTGCCGTCGATCGGGTTGCCCAGGGCGTCCACCACGCGGCCCAGCAGCCCCTTGCCGATGGGGACGTCCACGATGGAGCCGGTGCGCTGCACCGTGTCGCCCTCGCGGATCTCCTGGTCGGGGCCAAAGATCACGATGCCGACATTGTCGGATTCGAGGTTCAGGGCCATGCCCTTCAGCCCGGCGGAGGGGAAGTCCACCATCTCGCCGGCCATGACGTTCTGCAGGCCGTAGACGCGGGCGATGCCGTCGCCCACGGTCAGCACGGTGCCGACCTCGGCGACGTTCGCCTCGGCGTCGAAGCCGGCGATCTGCTGCTTGAGGATCTCCGAGATCTCGGCGGGACGGATCTCCATTTCAGGCGGCCCCCTTCATTGCGTACTGCAGGCGCTGCAGCTTGGATTTGATGCTGTTGTCATAGAGCCGGGAGCCGATGCGCACGATCAGCCCGCCGAGGATCGAGGGATCCACCTGCTCCGAAAGCCTGATGCCGGAATAGCCGGCCTCGGTGAGGCGCGCCGTGATCTGGGCGCGCTGCGTGTCGGTCAGCGGATGCGCGCTGGTCACCACCGCGGTCTGCTGGCCGCGGCGCTCCGCGAGCAGCACGCCGAAGGCCTGCGCTACCTGCGGCAGCGCGGCGAGGCGCCGGTTGTTGATCAGCACGCCGACCAGGTTCCGCACCTCGGTCCCGATGCCGACGCGTTCAAGGATGGCGAAGGCGCCCTTGCGCTGCGCGACGGCATCCAGGCGCGGATCGGCGACAAAGGCCCGGAAGGGCGCGTCGTCGCGCCACAGCGCGAAGAGCTTGTCGAGATCCGCGGCGATGCGGTCCAGGGCAGCCGGATCGGTCTGCCGCTTGTCATCGGCAAGGGCCAGCAGCGCCTGGGCGTAACGCTCGGCGAGGCCGCTGGCGTGGGGCGACGCCTGCCCCCCTTGGGGCGAGGCGGAGGCGATGGTCTCGGCGGAGGCCACGGGCAATCCCGGTCCTGTTATGGTGGTGCGCGAACGCAAGACCGCTTGGGCGGCGCGCGAACGCCCCCGGTCGGTGGCGGGGCCTTACCATAGGGTTCATGCCCCCGCAACCGAGGCCGGGGTTTCGGCCCGGATCACGGAACCATTCGCCCCAGCACGAAGGACCGGGCCGCAGCCTGCGCTAGGCTGCCACCGGGAGATATGGACCAGGAGCGGATGACACAAGGCAGAACGGGATTCTTCGGCTGGCAGGTGGTGGCCGCCGCCTTCGTGCTGGCGGTGTTCAGTTGGGGCATCGGCTTCTATGGCCCCTCCATCTACCTTCATGCGTTGCATGAGCGGGAGGGCTGGCCGCTCTCCCTGATCTCGGGCGCGATTACCCTGCATTTCCTGGCCAGCGCCGTGCTGGTGGCCTGGCTGCCGGCGCTGCATCACCGCTTCGGCCCGGTGGCGGTGACGCGGGCAGGGATGCTGGCCACGGCGCTCGGGGTGCTGGGCTGGGGCCATGCCTCGGTGCCCTGGCATCTGGTGCCGGCAGCGCTGCTGACCGCGGCGGGCTGGGCGGTGACCAGCGGCGCGGCGATCAACAACATCGTCGCCCCCTGGTTCGACCGCCGCCGGCCGGCGGCCCTGGCCATGGCCTATAACGGGGCCAGCGCCGGGGGCGTGGTCTTCACCCCGGTCTGGGCGCTGTTGATCGCCGGCTTCGGATTCGCCAACGCAACCTTGGCCGTGGCGGCGGCGAGCCTGCTGGTCACCTGGCCCATGGCCAGGCGCTGGTTCGGGCCGACTCCGCAGGAAATGGGCCTGAATCCGGACGGGGCGGCCAGCCCGCCGCAACCGCGCCGGACGCAGGTCCGGACCGGGCCGCTCTGGCGACAGGGGCGGTTTCGCAGCCTTTCCATCTCCTTTGCCATCGGGCTGGTCGCGCAGATCGGGCTGCTGACCGTGCTGTTCTCGATGCTGGCCCCGGCGCTGGGGGAGCAGGGGGCGGGGCTGACGATGAGCCTCGCCACCGCCTGCGCCGTCATCGGCCGGACCGTGGTTGGGGCGTTCCTGCCGCCGGGCATGGACCGGCGGCTGGTAGGGGTGCTGAATTTCCTTTTGCAGATGGTGGGATCGGTGGCGCTGGCCCTGGCGGGCGAGTCCCCGATGCTGCTCCTGCTCGGTTCCGTGCTGTTTGGCCTGGGAATCGGCAACCTGCTCTCCCTGCCGCCACTGATCGCCCAGAGCGAATGGCCGGCCGAGGAGGTTCCGCAGGTGATCGCCCTGGTGACGGCAGTGAACCAAGCCTTCTATGCCTTCGGGCCGGGGCTGTTCGGGACGGCGATGCAGGAATTCGGCGCCTGGGCGCCGCCAGTGGCGGCCGGGCTGCTGCAATTGCTGGCGGCGGCAGTGCTGGCGATAGGGCGGAGGGGCTAGAGAAATCCCACCGGATCCACATCCACCTGCACCCGGACGTGGTTTGGCACCTCCACCCGCGCCAGCCATTCCCGCAGTAGCGGCTGCACCGCGATGTCGCGGCGCGTCTTCAGCAGCAGCCGCCGCCGGTGCCGCCCGCGTAGCAAGGCCAGCGGCGCGGGCGCCGGGCCGAGGACCTGCACCCCCTCCCCACCCGGCGCCGCCAAGCCGAGGTCGCGCGCCGTCCTGTCCGCCTCCCGCTCCTCCTCGCTGCTGACGATCAGCGCGGCGAGGCGACCGAAGGGCGGCCAGCCGCCGGGACGGCGCATCTCCGCCTCCTCCCGCATGAAGGCGTCGAGATTGCCGGAGATCAGCGCCCGCATCACCGGATGCTCCGGGCTGAAGGTCTGCAGCAGCACCCGCCCCGGCGCCTCGGCCCGGCCGGCGCGCCCGGCAACCTGGTGCAGGAGCTGCACGGTGCGCTCCGCCGCCCGCAGGTCGCCGCCGGCCAGGCCGAGATCGGCATCCACCACGCCAACCAGGGTCAGATGCGGGAAATGCCAGCCCTTGGCGACGATCTGGGTACCGATGATGAGGTCCACCTCCCGGTTCTGGATCGCCTGCGCCGCCGCAGCCGCCGCGGCCGGGCCGGGCATGGTGTCGGAGGCCATGACCAGCCGGCGTGCCTCGGGCCAGAGCTCGGCCGCTTCCTCCAGGATGCGCTCCACCCCGGGACCAACGGGGACCAGGCAATTGGGCGTGCCGCATTCGGGGCATTCGGAGGGGGGCGCCTCGGCATGGCCGCAGTGGTGGCATTGCAGCCGCCGTTGCGCCCGGTGCTCCACCAGCCAGGCGGTGCAGTTCGGGCAGCGCAGCCGGTGGCCGCAATGTCGGCAGAGGGTCAGAGGCGCATAGCCGCGGCGGTTCAGGAACAGCATCGCCTGCTCGCCGCGCGCCAGGGTCTGGCCGACCGCCTCGATCAGCGTCGGGCTGAGGAAGCGACCACGCTCCGGCGGGGTGCGGCGGAGATCCACCGCCTCCACCGCGGGCAGGCCGGCGGCGCCATGACGCTGCGGCAGATGCACGGCGGCATAGCGCCCGGTCTCGGCATTGGTCAGCGTCTCCAGGCTGGGGGTGGCGGAGACCAGCACGCAGGCGGCCTGGGACAGCCGGGCACGGACCACGGCCATGTCCCGGGCGTGATAGACCACGCCATCCTCCTGCTTGAAGGCGGTCTCGTGCTCCTCGTCCACCACGACCAAGCCGAGATCGGGGAAGGGCAGGAACAGGGCGCTGCGGGCGCCGACCAGCACCCCCACCTCCCCTTCCGCCACCGCCCGCCAGGTGTCGCGGCGGGTCTTGCCGCTGACCTCGGAATGCCAGAGCGCGGGGGCGACACCGAAGCGCCGGCGGAACCGCTCCAGCCATTGCGCGGAGAGGGCGATCTCCGGCAGCAGCACCAGCGCCTGCCGACCCTGGCGCAGGCATTCGGCGACCGCATCCAGATAGACCTCGGTCTTGCCGGAGCCGGTGACGCCGGTCAGCAGGGTGACGCCAAAGGCGCGCGCTGCCACCTTTCCTTTCAGGACCGCGGCCGCCTCGGCCTGCTCCGGGCCGAGGGCGGGGCCGGGATGGTCCGGATCCGGCCGGGTGAAACGGCTGGCCCGGGGCAGCAGCGCCGGGCGGATCAACCCGTTATCGGCCATGCCGCGCAGCACGCCGAGTGAGACGCCGGCGGCCTCGGCCAGCCTGGCGCCGGCATAGACCTCGCCGGGCTGCATGACGGCCAGGACGCGCTTCCGCTCGGGGGTCAGGCGCGGCTGGCTGTTCCCGCCGGGCCCGGCCAAGGTCCAGCCGGCCTGCGGAGTGGGTGGCTCCAGCGCCGCCGGGACGCTCATCGCCATGCGCAGCACGGCGCCGGGGGGGCTCAGGGTATAGGCGGCCACCCAGTCGATGAAGCGGCGCAGGCTCTCGGTCATGGGTGGCGCCGGCATCGCCTGGATGACGGGGCGCAGCCGCTTGTCAGGCAGGGGCGGCTCGGTCGGGTTCTCCTCCGGATCCCAGACCACCCCGATGACTTCCCGCTGGTTCAGCGGAACGATGACGAATTCCCCTGGACGAAGCTGCATCCCGGGCGGCACCCGGTAGTCGTAGGCCCCGGCCAGGGGAAGTGGCAGCAGCACCCGGACCCGTGGCGCGGATGCCACGCTTGGCGTGTCTTTTATACCGCGGTGCTTTCCCGAGACCTGCTGCATCGGCTATCCTGGCCTGGAACAAATTTGCAACGACCCGCTGCGTAGCGAGTAACCAAGGTTCCCCCCGAAATGAAATTCTTCGTAGATACCGCTGAGGTATCGGAGATTCGTTCTCTGACAGAGGCTGGCCTGGTGGACGGGGTCACCACCAATCCCAGCCTGATCGCCAAGTCCGGCCGGAAGATGTCGGAGGTGATCGCCGAGATCTGCTCCATCACCCCCGGCCCCGTCTCGGCAGAAGTCACCGCCACGGATCATGAGACGATGCTGGCCGAGGGCCGGTACCTCCGCGACATTGCGAAGAATGTGGCAGTGAAGGTGCCGCTGACCGAAGCCGGCCTGCGCACCTGCCGTGTCCTGGCGCAGGAGGGGACGATGGTAAACGTCACCCTCTGCTTCTCCCCGGCGCAGGCACTGCTGGCGGCCAAGGCCGGTGCGACATTCATTTCGCCCTTCGTGGGGCGGCTCGACGACATTGCAACCGACGGGATGGGATTGATTGCAGACATTCTGAAAATTTACCGCAATTATCCTCACTTTAAGACAGAAGTCCTGGTCGCGTCCATCCGCCACCCGATGCATCTGGTGGAGGCCGCGAAGCTGGGGGCGGAGGTTGCGACCCTCCCCCCCGCCGTGATCCGCCTGCTGCTGAAACATCCGCTGACCGACCGGGGGCTTGAGGCCTTCCTGGCGGATTGGCGCAAGACGGGCCAGAGCATCCTGTGAAGGCAATCCAACCCACCCCGACCCCGCTTCCCGAGGCGGAAACCGATCTTCCTGCCCCGGAAGCGGTTGCCGCCTTCCTCCGCAGCTATCCCGATTTCCTGGCGGAGCGGCCGGATCTCTACCGGCTGCTGGAGCCGCCGCGGCGGGTGCACGGGGAAAGGCTGGCGGACCACATGGCGGCGATGCTGGCGGCCGAGCGGCGCCGCGTCCGTTCGCTGGAAGCCGAGATGGATGCCGCCGTCACGGCCGGGCGGGCCGGCAACGGCCTCAGCATCCGCGTCCGCCTGGCGGTGCTGGCGCTGATGCGCAGCCAGGATGTCAGCGAGACGGTGACGCAGGAATTGCCGGCGCTGCTCGGCATCGAGACCTGCACCCTGCTCTCCGAGGTGCCGGACCGGCGCGGCATGGTGAAGCTGCCGCGCGGCTTCGTCGCCCAGGTGCTCGGCCCGGGCCGGGATGCGGTGGTGCGCGCCGTCCCGACGGATGTCGAACTGCTGCATCAGGAGGCCGCCTCGCTGGTGACACGCGACGCTCTGGCGCGTGTGCCGGTCTGGACCGGACATCCCTGCCTGCTGGCGCTCGGGGCTCGCGACCCGAACGCCCTGCCGTCGCGGCAGTCCACCGCCACCCTCGCCTTCCTCGGCCGCGTGGTGGCTGCGGCGCTGGCGCGCTAGCCATCCGATCGCGGAGCGGCGGATGCCGCGGAGCGCGAAGCGGATGGCCGACCGCCCATGACCGGCGCGGAAGCGCGCATCCGCTACCTCGACTGGCTCGCCAAGGAAAGGCGAGCTGCCGCCAATACGGTCGAGGCCTATGGCCGCGACCTTTCCGACTTCCTGGGCTTCCTGGCGGGACATCTGGGCGAGGAGCCGGATCTGGCGGCCCTCGCCGCGCTGCGCCCGGCGGATCTGCGCGCCTTCCTGGCCGCCCGCGCCGCAGAGGGGGCCGGGGTCGCCACGCGGGCCCGGCAACTGGCGGCCATCCGCGGCTTCCTGCGCTGGCTGTCCAAGACCCGGGACATGCCGGCGCCGGCCCTGGCCGGGCTGCGCGGGCCGCGGCTGAAGCCGCCCGTGCCGCGCGCCCTGACCCCTGCCCAGGCGCGGGAGGTGACGGCGGAGATCGGCAGCGTCCACGACCAACAACGGGCGGAAGTGCCGGCGCAGCAGGCGGCGCGGGATGTCGCGCTGTTCACCCTTCTCTATGGCTGCGGGCTGCGGCTCTCCGAGGCCCTGTCGCTCAACGTGCGCGATGCGCCGCGGGAGGGTGAGGACAGCGCGCTGCGCATCACCGGCAAGGGCGGCAAGCAGCGCCTGGTGCCGGTGCTGCCGGCGGTGCGCACCGCCATCGCCGCCTATCTGCGCGAGCGGCCGGGGGCGAGGCCGGAGGAGCCGCTGTTCCTCGGCGCCCGCGGCGCGCGGCTCGATCCCGCGGTGGCGCAGCGCAGCCTGCGGCTCTATCGCCGCCTGGCCGGGCTGCCGGAACATGCGACGCCGCATGCGCTGCGGCATTCCTTCGCCACGCATCTGCTGGGCGGCGGGGCGGATCTGCGGGCGATCCAGGAACTGCTCGGCCATGCCAGCCTGTCCACGACCCAGCGCTACACGGCGGTGGATGCGACGGCGCTGCTGGCGACCTGGCGAAAGGCCCATCCGCGGGCGGATTAGCCACGGCCGCCCTGGGCACTGTCCCGGGCCCGGAAGCGCGAATCCCCGGCCTGCCAGGGACACACACCATGGTGATGCGCTTGGCCCGTCACATCGCGGAACCGCTGTTTGCCTTCCGCAACAGGCGCCGGAATCCTGGCGGCAAGCCGAGGGGCAACTCCGGCGCGACAGTGCCGGGCAAAGGTAGGGCGTGGAATGTGGGCCGGGGAGATGGGCGTCAAGGACGCCATTCTCGTCTTCGAGCGGTTTGGGGCCAGGCTGAGCGGCAATTGCCCGGCGGAACTCCGCCGCGCATGGATCCGCCTGGCTTGGCAATACCAGGCCGGGTCCAGTGCCAATGGCGCAGGCCAGCGCGCCATGGCCGAGATCAACGCCGCCCATGACGTGCTCCGCCGCGCGCTGGATCCGGTGCGTGGCAGCGGGATATCCGCTCGCGATCCCCGGCGGCAGGGAATCTGCGTCTGGGCCTGGGCGGGTCACCCGGGCGGCGCGGCACCACTGCCAAACGACCGCATCGAACAGGCGGACGACCGCGACCGCAATTTCGTGAAGCGACGCATCTGGCTGCTCTCGGACGGTTCGCAGGAGGAATGGGCGATCTGGCCCTTCGACGGCCGGCGCTTCATGGAACCGCTCACCGTCTATGGCTGCCGGCAGGCCTTCGACGAGATGGCGCGTGCTGCCCTGCGCTTTGCGCGCATCGGGTTCCGCCGGCCGCGCGCCGTCTTCCTGCAGCGGCGGGGCGAGGCCTGGGCGGACCTGCTCCTGGTCCATTCCGATGGGGTGCCCCGCGCCGCCATTCCCTTCCGGCACCAAGGCGGCAGCAACCCGGCCCGGGACCATATCTTGGTTGCCAGCCTGCCCGCGAGGCTCGACCGGATCCGCCTGGGCATCGAGGCCTAACGATCCAGGCCGCGTTATCCCGTCCGCGCCTCCCGTGTTAGGCGCAGGAAGATCGCGTTCAGGTCCGCCTCCCGCGTCGAGATGTCGAGGATCGGCAGGCCGGCCGCACGGACCGCATCCAGGATCGCCTCCACCCGTATCTCCCCGGCGCGGTAGCGCAGAACCAGGCGCCGCGGCGGCTCCAGCGCCGGGGCGAAGGGAAGAAGGGCCTGGGGCACCGTCTCCAGATCCCGGTCGAGGGTGACGACCAGCGTCTTGTCGTCCATGCGGGCGATCAGGTCGCGGGTGGTGTCATGCGCGATCAGGCGGCCCTCGCCGATGATGGCGATGCGGTCGCAGAGCGCCTCCGCCTCCTCCAGGTAATGCGTGGTCAGGACGATGGTGGTGCCGGCCTCGTTCAGGCTGCGGACCATGCGCCAGAGCTGCTCTCGCAACTCGATGTCCACGCCGGCCGTCGGCTCGTCCAGCACCAGGACGGGCGGGGAATGGACCATGGCCTTGGCCACCAGCAGCCGCCGGCGCATCCCGCCGGAGAGGCTGCGGGCATAGGCATCCGCCTTGTCCGCAAGGCCCACGGCATCGAGGATCTCCATGGTCCGCCGCCGGGATCGGGGCACGCCGAAGAGTCCGGCCTGCTGCTCCATCACCTCCCGCGGGGTGAAGAAGGGGTCGAGGTTCAGCTCCTGCGGCACCACGCCGATCCGCCGCCTGACCCCGATCGGGTCGGCATCCAGGTCCACATCCCAGACCCGGACGGTGCCGGCGGTCTTGCGCACCAGCCCGGCCAGGATGCCGATCAGGGTGGACTTCCCCGCGCCATTGGGGCCGAGCAGGCCGAAGAAGGACCCGGTCGGAACGGCCAGGTCGATGCCCTTCAGCGCCTCCCTGGCCGGGGCGCCGCCGCGGGGCGGATAGGTCTTGCGCAGCGCTGCCAGGTGAATTGCAGTGGCGGGCCGGTGGGTCATGCGGATCATCGGAACGACCGGGTCCTAAGGGGCGGTGCCGGTCTGGTCCAGCCCGGCCGCGGCGACTATGGTGCGGGCCGATCCGCGATTTGCATGAGGAGCCCCATGCGCGACGCCATCATCACCGGCTACGCGCCGAAGCCTGTCGAGGGCATCACCCCGATGCAGCGCATCGAGGTGGAGCAGCGCAGCGTCCCCTGCGACGGAGAGGTGGGCGTGGGCGGGCTTGGCCATCCCCGCGTCTGGCTGCCCATGCCCGCGGGCCAGAACGAGGTCACCTGTCCCTATTGCTCCATCACCTATGTGCTGAAGGCGGGTGCGGGTGGCGGCGACGGACACTGAGGGGGCGGACGCCCCGCCGGTCGCCGAGCGGCCCCGCGGCAGCGCGCTGGAAGGCGCCACCGCGGCCTCCGAGGCCGTGCCGGTCACACCGCCGGGCGAGAAGCACCTGATCCTGGTGGACGGCTCGGGCTACATCTTCCGGGCCTTCCATGCCCTGCCGCCGATGACCAACCCGCAGGGGGTGCCGGTGAATGCCGTCTACGGCTTCACCCAGATGATCGCGCGCTTCCTGCTGGACCATCGCGGCAGCCACATCGCAGTGGTCTTCGACGCCTCCCGCACCACCTTCCGCAACGAGATCTACCCCGAGTACAAGGCGCATCGCCCCGATCCGCCGCCGGAACTCGTGCCGCAATTCGGCCTGATCCGCGAGGCAACCGACGCCCTCGGCGTCTGCAAGATTGAGCAGCCGGGCTTCGAGGCGGACGACATGATCGCCGCCTATGCCAAGCGTTTCGCGGAGGCGGGCGGCCGGGTCACCATCGTCTCCTCCGACAAGGACCTGATGCAGCTCATCCGCCCCGGCGTGGAGATGCTGGACCCGATCAAGCAGAAGCCGATCCGGGAGCCGGAAGTCGCGGAGAAATTCGGCGTTCCGCCGGAAAAGGTGCCGGATGTGCAGGCGCTGATCGGCGATCCCACGGACAATGTGCCCGGCGTGCCGAAGATCGGCCCCAAGACCGCGGCCGAGCTGATCCAGGCCTATGGCGACCTGGAAGGCGTGCTGGCGAACGCGTCGAAGATCAAGCAGCCGATGCGGCGCCAGATGCTGGAGGAGCACGCGGACCGCGCCCGGCTGTCCCTGCGCCTGGTGAAGCTGGACGACAACGCGCCCCTGCCCTGCCCGATCGAGGCGCTGGAGGCGAGGCCGCCGGAGCGCGCGTCCCTGGAGAAATTCCTGCGCGAGCAGGGGTTCCGCAGCATCCTGGCCCGTATGGGGCTGGGCGAGGCCGCCGGCGATGCCACGACGCGCGCCAGCAGCCGCGCCGCCAAGGCCCAGGCTGCGGCGAATGCCCTTCCGGCGCAGCGCGCCCCGGCGGAACTCCCCTTCGGTCCCTATGAGACCGTCACGACCATGGCGGCGCTCAGCGCCTGGATCGCGGAGGCGGAGGCAGCCGGCGTCGTCGCCCTCGACACCGAGACCGATAAGCTGGACGCGCTGCACGCACGGCTGGTCGGCGTCAGCCTCGCCACGGCACCGGGCCGCGCCTGCTACATCCCGCTGCGGCATGTGGCGCCGGGCGGCAACAGCCAGGCGGACATGCTGGAGGCGCCCGCCGAAGCGCCGCCACAGATCCCCTTCGAGGATGCGATGGCGGCGCTGCGCCCGCTGCTGGAGGACCGCAGCGTCCTCAAGGTGCTGCAGAACGCGAAATACGACCTGGAAGTGCTGGTCCGGCCGGAGAATGGCGGCATCGCCGTCCATCCCGTGGACGACACCATGATGATCTCCTACGCCATGGAGGCCGGGCGGCACGGGCACGGGATGGACGAGCTTTCCGTCCTGCATCTCGGCCACCGCCCGATCCCCTTCGAGGAGGTCTGCGGCGGCGGCCGTTCCCGCATCAGCTTCGACCGGGTGCCGCTGGACAAGGCCACCGCCTATTCCGCCGAGGATGCGGACGTGACCCTGCGCCTTTGGCAATTGCTGCGGCCGAGGCTGCGGGAGGAAGGCGCCCTCGCCCTCTATGAGCAGGTCGAGCGCCGCATGATCGCGGTGCTGCGCGACATGGAGATGGCGGGCATCAGGGTGGATGGCGCCGAACTCGCCCGTATCGGCGAGGAATTCTCCGGCCGCATGGCGGTGCTGGAGCGGGAGATCCAGGATCTCGCCGGCCGGCCCTTCAATGTCGGCTCGCCGAAGCAGCTCGGGGAGATCCTGTTCGACGAGATGAAGCTGCCCGGCGGCAAGCGCAGCAAGCTGACGGGCGCCTGGGGCACGGATGCCTCCGTGCTGGAGGAATTGGCGGCCCAGGGCGTGGATCTGGCGCGGAAGGTGCTGGACTGGCGGCAGCTTGCGAAGCTGAAATCCACCTATGTGGACGGGCTGGCGGCAGCAATCGATCCGCGCGACGGCCGGGTGCACACCGATTTCTCCATGGCCATCACCAGCACCGGCCGGCTCTCCTCCGCCGAGCCGAACCTGCAGAACATCCCGGTCCGGACCGAGGAGGGCGTGCGCATCCGCCGCGCCTTCGTCGCCGATCCGGGGAATGTGCTGATGAGCGCGGACTACAGCCAGATCGAGTTGCGCCTGCTGGCGCATCTCGCCGATGTCCCGGCACTGCGCGATGCCTTCGAGAAGGGCGAGGACATCCACAGCCGCACCGCCGCAGACATCTTCGGCCTGCCGCCCGGCCAAGTGGACCGGGAAGCCCGGCGGCGCGCCAAGACGATCAATTTCGGCATCATCTATGGCATGTCGGCCTTCGGCCTGGCGGCGCGGCTTGGCATCGGCCCGGCCGAAGCACGGAGCATCATCGATGCCTATTTCGCGCAATATCCCGGCATCCGCGACACGATGGAGCGGCTGAAGGACGAGGCGCGGATGCAGGGCTATGTCTGCACCTCCTTCGGCCGCAAGCTGTGGATCCCGGATATCGGCGCGAAGGACATGGCCCGCCGGGCCGGGGCGGAGCGCGCCGCCATCAACGCCCCCTTCCAGGGCGGCGCCGCGGAGATCATCAAGCGCGCCATGGTCCGCCTGCCCAAGGCGCTGAAGGATGCCGGCCTGCGGGCACGGATGCTGCTGCAGGTGCATGACGAGCTGGTCTTCGAGGTGCCGGAGGCCGAAGTGGAGGCGACCGGCACCCTGGTCCGGCAGATTATGGAAGGGGTCGCCACCCTGCGCGTGCCCCTGGCGGTCGAGATCGGCACCGGCCGGAGCTGGGCCGAGGCGCACTAGACACGGCGGCGCGCCTCCGGCGGGTTCGGCCGCTCAGCGCGGCCGCACCGGCTCCACGCCGCCTGGCATGGCCAAGCCGTTGCGGCGCAGGCAGTCGCGGTA
>Ga0207747_1000936_pt1 | contig 24971 bp, 41 predicted proteins | sample HigsolmetaGSP11D_FD_184839 | JGI IMG/M metagenome (GOLD analysis project Ga0207747, IMG submission 184839) | High solid enriched microbial communities from the Joint BioEnergy Institute, USA - SP1-1-D (SPAdes) | ecosystem: Engineered > Bioreactor > SSF (Solid state fermentation) > Aerobic >...
TTGAATGTAAAGTTGAAACGGGAATCGGCGCAAAAAAAGGCAAGGAGTTACCGTTTTACATTCTCGATGTAGAATACAACTGATTTTTTATGCCTATTTTTTATTTACTATTTGTACGATACGGGAAACCATATATTATAATTAGTATATTATTTAATAAACAAAAATCCCCCGCAGCGGTACTTCCGCATACGGGGGATTTTTTGTGCCGGTGCTTCCGGTCACACAAAATATACCAATTTTTCCTGTACACGTCAACGCTTCTTTTCCTGCGCTATCATTCGCTCCCTCATGACCCATAACTGCTCATATCCTGGCACCGGACGCCCGCACCGCATGCATACGAACACACGCGGCCGATCGTCCCGGCTCCAGCGCGGGCGCATCAAGGCTTTGCAGGTGCAGGTATCGACGCCAAATATCCTCACGCCGATCTCACCGCCGGTTGCACGGCGAGAATATTATCGACCCTGAACGTCCTCGGCGCGCCAGACACCTCGCAGAACGCCCGCACAACGCCGTCCCGCACGCCCAGCACGCGCACCACGCGCTGCGAAAGACGGCCGTCAGCGGACTGGTAGATGATCTCGACGCGACGGCCGATGTACTTCGCGATCATGACGATCACCCCGAACAAGTGTTTGCATATGTAGTATATGCGAATATACGTTCGGTATTCAAGCGTAAAAGAAAAAAACCCGCCAATAAAGCGGGGGAATATCATTTACTGTATTTTGTCATAAATTCTATAACTTTTTCTGGTGAGTAAGTTGCGCTCCCTGTTCCCGATTGCTTATTAGTGATAATGATTTTGTAATTTTGAATGTTTGAGATTTGTCCAGTAGTGCTGTTCATAAAAATCACTCCTTTGGGTTTAATTCAGTATTATAATAATGTTTTCTTTTGATCCACTTGAAACCTTCATGTTTTGTTATTGCTGCGATTTCAATCGGCCCACCAACAGTCGGGGCACCAGGAGAGTATTTGCTGAATTTACAAGTTAAATCAACCAAAAAATGCGCAATGTCAATTGCATCTTGAATTGGCATCGGCGGAAGAATTAATGGCGCTTCCAAACGTTCATTGAATATGCGTTCTATCTCTTGAAGTCTTTGATCTGGAATACCAATGGATTTCAACAATGAAAAAGTATTAGTAGAATACCCCTTTATTAATCTTGTTATCGCCTCTGGCTCTCCAAACCAATCAGCTCCACATTCATCTAACGACTTGCGCATCACCGGACCGTTGCATTTCCCACCAGAAATTTCGATTATCCAAGTCTCTGCCTGTGCGGAATTACTCGAGTACCCTCCTATTACAAATCCAATATATGGCTTTTGATCATCTGGCCAAGCCTCAAATTCTTTTTTATATTTTTTATTAAAGATAAAATCAAAAAATTTATCTGCGATTTCTTTTACTGTATATGATTCTTCATCAATTATATCTTCTTCTTTATTCATTAACATCTGTCGAAAATCCTTGATAAGTGTAGATGTCGAAGCCTGACCGATACTTCCCGCGCCCCATGTGATTGCTCCAACAGGCAGTTTCTTGTGAAGGTTAAAAACTTTATTTGCATTTTCGTAAACATTAATGACACCAGACTTACCATGATCATCTCGAATGATTATAGAAGAAGCGCTATCAGCGGCTAAAACAAGACCATCGTTGACCTTCAGCGAAATAGCAATAGTCATAAAGTCCCTCCGCACAAGTGATTACATAGGGACTTTTCTCCATTATTTGATAAAATCCTTCCAAACAATTGTTCTGTCCATTAAATTTTTTCCTAGCTATCATCGAATTATTGGAATTTATAAAGCAGAATAAAAATCCCCCGCCCAGCCAATAGGCCAAGCGGGGGGTTAATCATGCCTTCTGCGCCCTCAGCGCCACGGCCAGCGCGCGCCAGCCCTCGACAGTAAAGTGCGGATCGCTGATCAGGCCGCCGAGATCACCGCTGCCGAACTCGTCCACAAACCAGTCCGGTGCCGGAATTTTCTTCGTCAATTCCTCAACGTTTCTTTGCAGTTGCTCAACTCGCCGCTTAAGCTCATCCATGATTTGATCATCTCCCTTAACTGACTTTAGCTTATCCCGCACCATGTTATTAAACGCCGTCCAACCCGTCCAGCGCCCACTATCGTACATCAACCGTGGACAGATCTTCCCTGACCAGTCGAAATGCCGGCGCAGCCGATCCACGCCCCAGCCGCGATCTTTGAGCAACTTAGCGACCAATGTCGCCGCGTTATCAAGCGTTTTGGCGTAGTCCCCGCTCTCGCATATCTCGATACCAATCGACTTGCGATTACCGTCACCGTTGCCGTCGCCAGCGTGCCAGGCCACCTCATTGAGCGGTATGCACTCGATCGCTTCGCGCTCGTCAACAACGATGTGATAAGATGCCGTGCGGTCGTTGGCCGGATTGGTAAGCCACGCTCGCTCATTTTTCGCCGTACTGGATGGATTGCCCGTGTTATGGATCGTGATCGTTGTCGGTGTCATGGGCAGACCGGGGCGGCGGTTTTTAGCGGTATTCTTTGGGATGTGATCGATGATGTAGTTCACTTCTGCTCACCCTTCCCTCGTAAAACCTCAACCGCCTGCTGAAGTACAGGAGGAATCGGAACGCCGATCCGTCCCGCGTTTTCGATCACGCTGAGTAGCTCGTTTGCGAGAAAGAAAAATATCGCCGCGTCCCGGAACAGGTGTGCATCGCCTAGCGCACGATCAACCAAATGCGCGGCGGCGACAATAGCAAATATACCCACCTTTTTCGCGATCCCCCACATGCCAACCTCGCTGCTGAGCTTCCCTTCTTTTCCCGCTGCCAGGACGCCTGTGACATAATCAAATACAACGAATGTGAGAAGTATAGAGAGCAACGACGACCACCCACCGAAAAGATAAGAGGCGGCCGCGCCGCCAACAGCGACGAGAGTTTTAATCCAGTTTTCCATGTGGACACCCCCAAATAAGAAAAGCCCCGCCTCAAGCGGAGCCCGGTATATCAACCTCAAGCGTACACGGCTCACAACCAAAATCAGCGCATACAAAAATCCGGTGTTTTCCGGGCGGCAGATTCAGCGTCACCGTTTCCGAAAATTCCACCGGGTCTCCGTCGTCCACGCTGTATAGCATCGGTCTATCGTCCTCGACCGCCTGCCCCTGCCACTCCGTACCTTCGATCACCGGGTGCCGGTATTCGGCGGTCAGCACGCCATCCTGATATGATGCGTGGATGTGCAGGGCCCATGTATAATACGTTCGGACGATTGCAGTTTGGGTCAAGGTGTTTACTTCCTTTACCGCTAAAATGGCTCCACCATCTATTTCAAACATATATGACCCTCCTTATTTTAGTAAATATGCGACTTTTGTGTGCACCTGACTGGAGCCAGCTGATTTATGCGTCACTAAAAGCGAGTTGTTAAATTTAGCCATAAGTTCAATTCCAGTAGACCCGCCACTCGTAGACGCAAAAGCATTAATGGGGTCAATTAATGTTATGCCATCCAAAACAACCTTAACGTGCCCGTTATAGACTGAAGTTCCATCCAATGATTGATTTATGGAGACCAATATCCCAGAACCTGAAATCGACACTAACGTTGTCTCTGTAGTGCCGGTTGTTGAACCTTGGACGAATCCTGGAGTCATAGAAGAAAAGTCCGTTCCCACCGGTCGCCACACCCCTCCGTCTTCGTATTCGAGCTGGCCGCTATTCAATCGAAATTTCAGATTGTTGAGTAGCCTAGTATCGACATAGTTTTTGACCCTGATCGGTGTCATATAGACGTTGTTCGCGCTTCCGGCCTCTGCCTGCGCCTGTGAGGCTACGCCGTAGTTCTGCACGCTTCCGAGTCCGACTTGTTCTTTCGTCGTACTGTGCGGGTTGTTAGTGTTGTTAGCGTGCGCGTCAACCTCCGCCTTCCGCGCCACGTCATCCGCCGCAGCAGGAGCCCCCGCCTTAAAGCGTCCATTCGGGTCGCGTTGCACAATCGTGTTCGGCGTGGCTGCACTCGTTGCGCCATGGACGCCGGTTGTGGCTTGGGTATGAGCGTCAAGGTCTGATTTGAGCTGCGCCTCGTTACCTTCGATCCGGTTCAGATCGGCTGTGCCGATTGGATCAGATGCTGTCCAGTTCGTTTTCGGTGTTTGCCATGCCACGGTTTCACCCCCAAAGAAAAAAAGGACCCCTCGCGAGATCCTTGTTAAACTCTAGAACTTCGTTAGTTGAAGATCACTCTGCGGCAATACGCCGCCAAACTGCGGCGTGCTCGATCACATTCCCATCGTCGTCTTTCACGATTCTGTCGCTCCAATACTCCCATCCCGTTCCATATTCGGTAGGATCGGGAGGTGTGTTTTTGTCTATAGTTTCGCAATATTCGTAATTTGGAAATGTCATTATATTTCACCTCACGGTATCCAATACGCTTTTACGGCACAGTCGAACCCTTCTCCGCTAGCAAATGTTCCATTGATACCGACATAACCACGAACAGATGGGGCTGGAATAGCGGAGATTCCTTTTGCTTTTGAATAAGGATCAGTGTTCGGAGATTCATGCGCTCCAAGAGCGATTTGAATCTGATGAACAATTTCCAACGAATTTTTTGTGCGATCAGTAACTGCAGTAATACCGCGATTACCATATGAACGTCCCGTCGGCTGGGTATAACACCCCAACCGAATCCCTTCATTTGAACCGAAAGCCCCCGTCACGCCATAAATATCGAGCACGACGATGCACTTGCTATATCCTTTGTCGTTTTGGATTGTGAAAGTGTGATCTCCCGCCGCTCGGATTTGCCTCGGAAGAACATCCACTTGTTGAATATTACTCCCCGTTAGTTGAACAGGGGCGGCGCCGGTTCCTGTTCCCTGCAGCTGCTTCAGAATCCCCTTTAAAAGCGCAATCACCGATGCATTTTGTGCCGGGTCAGTAATTGCGGCGGCCGCGAGAGCTCCCAGCGCCGCAATGGCCCCGTCGTCGGCGGAAATCTTTCCCAAGACTCGTGCCGCGCGGTCAACAAGATCAGCATACCCAGGATTTGCTTGCGTCAGTAGCGGGTTACCACTCGCATCATAGAGAAGCGTCCGCATAGCGCCGTTTTGGCCAAGCAGGTAGTCATAAGCGTCCTTGCTCGGGTCAAAAATTTGTGGCGCTGGTTTTGCGTTCACATCAGAAACGATTGCCTTTGTGTTCCCAGGCATGTTCGTCACCCCAAATCAGGTATGATTTCGATGGTCAAATATCCATTGTTCGGATAAGTCTCTTTTCTCCCATCCGCAAACTGCACTTCGAATTCCGCTCGAAACGTTCCTGCCTCGTCTGTTTCTGGCGGTTCGAATATGATTCGCACTTTTCCCTGTGCGGCATCCATTATCTCCACTTCGCGGGCAACACGCTTGTTTCCCCGGAAATCCGCCATGATGAACCTTACGACGGCACCGGAAAGATCCGCGGGCGACCCACTCGATTCCAAAAGAGTCGCCCGGATGGCCGTGCGCGTATCACCACGCTTGAGTATGATTTTATGTTGGCTCATCTTGCACCCCCTGGTGCTCAGGAATCGACTGTGCGGCCTGTAGCATGTAGTAGGTGGTGAACACATCCACCAATTCTATCACGATGCTGTTCTCTGTCGGCTCAACGATAACAGTATTCATGTGGAGATCCGCCTCCCTTCCAATGTCGCCGTCAAAGCCCCGGCCCACGTCAATTCTTGACGTACCACGATGAAATATCCGCGCCTCGTTCGATCCGGGGATTCCGGAACGGTGATCAGGTCGCCCAATTCCAAAGCCGGATTGCCGAGCCATTCAAGCCGAACATCGCGGCGAGGATCCTTATAGCTGGCGAGCAGGCCGTCAGCAATTTGCTGAGCCACGGGCAAGGATTGGACAAGGTGGTTAGCCGGGAACTCGAACCTCAGTCGACCGTTGTCACGTATGCTCGCATCATCCTTCGCCGTTGCTCGCTCTTTGTTCTGCGCCTGCAGAGGCTTGCCTGTGATGGTCAGCGTCACGGCCTGGGCCGTCGCGCTCGTATTGCGGATCGTCACCTCAGCGCCCCAGCCGTAATAGGTCGTCGCTGTAATCGTCACGCCAGCAGGCGGGCTTACCAAACTTGCCACAGCCTCGATAACCGGCGGCTGGTTGTAGTGCACGGTTACCGTCACCATCTGCCCGGCGGGTACCGTGATGGGTTCGTTGCTCCGATAGACTTCCTCCGGAGCTGATGCTGGACGCAGCGGCTGAGTGTCCACGATGATTTCATTTGCTAGTTGATTCTGCCGGCTCGGCGTGCTCAAGCTGAAATAATCGTCCGGACTGATGCCGTATGCTTGTTCATAGATGCCTGAAATTTCAATCGGAAATGGAGCGCCTTCAACGAAAAAGGTCTTTGCGACAGGAGTGTATATTTCGCCTTTTTCCACCCTGACCACGCCATCCCTGTCGGCGTATACCACGGCCAGAGCAGCTTCAGCGATGGAACGCAGGGCGTCGCGGTGGCTCACAGCGTTGAACCAGGCATAGGGTGCGATGAACTGCTGCAAAGATGGGTCGATGGCGTATTCGTCCGGTTCCAAGCCAGCATCCTGCAAGATGGATTCGGCCAAGGCGTACAGGCTCACGTTTTGCGCCACCGTTGCGCTCTCATAGGTGGATTGTCGTAGCAACTCCAACCTGTCGCGGGCCACCACCCGGGCCGTCGATTCCCCGGAACTATCGGTGACTTCCCAATCCACGGCCCAAAACACCCCGAGGGGCACCCACTCTATGTTTTGGTCTGGCAATTCGACACCCATCCATGCCCGCAAGCGCCTGTTAGCTTTAATGAGTCCAAAAAGCGGGCTGTCCGTATTCCCGGGGTCGAACCGGTGATCGATATTGTCGAGCAGAACGGATATTTCGTTGGCACTGATGTTCCCGACCGGGATTGAGCCTTGGTCGGACTCTCGTTCTTCCAGCAGGCTCAATTCAATGATTCGCTCGTCCTCATACGTTTCTTGGATGCTCGAATAAAACTCCGTGATCTTCACTTGTCGCCCAGCATGTGACCATCGAGTGATTTTCAATTCCATCCGGGCCACATTCAAAATCGGCATCTCCAACGGTTTTGACCAAGAAATTTCAGTATTCCCAGTCACCGTTTCGGTGTGCAGGAGAACGTCCAGATCGTTGTACATGCGAATAACGAAATCCACCGGCCATTCTCCCCGGGCAATGTCTCCTGCCACCTTCAATGTGTGGATCGGCCGAGGATCGAATCTCACCGTCAAAGTCGGGTACGGAGAAGAAAACGTCCCATCAACACCGGAAAGCGTGCTCCCCCACCAGCCCATTTGATATTCTTTTGCCGATTCTTCGGTGTCCGGGGCAAGACGCCACGTTCCGTCCAGAACCCATGTACCGTCCAAACTGGCCCATTTGTGCGGGACGTTCTCGACTCCATCTGCGGTTTGCGTGGGCCACGAAATGCGGGCTTGTTCGTTTGCGGCGACTTGAATGCTTTGATCGAGAAAAGGGTCTGTGTAGTCGATTGTTACCCGCCCGAGAACGCGACGTTTGTTTGCCCGGACGGCTTCTTGAAATGTTTGAGAAACTGCGTACATCGTCGCATCACCTTTATTGCTCAATGAACGGCACAGAAACTTCCTCCCAATACCGAACTCCACCCCGTGTGTGCCATAACGTTGTGTTGACGTCACCGGCATAGCACGTCATCGTCTTCTGGCCGCCGGCGTCCGGATATTCGAGCGTGAAAAACGGCTTGTTCGCGGCCAGCAGGTTGAGGATCACCTGCAGATCCGCGTCAGGGATGTAACGCCAGACGACGTCCACCCGGCGGACACCGGGGCGGATAACCTCCATCACCATGCGGCCGGATGCTGTCCGCGAGGATTTCGTAATATCGAAGCGCCCCACCTTGACCTCGGCAGGGCGCGCGACTAATGTTCCTGCTATGCGGATTTCTGCCATCCATTACACCCCCTGCGGTCGAACGACGAGCTGCAGTCCCTGCCGCTGTCCTTCGGCGATGATCGCCGGCAGGATGGCACGGGCGATATCGCGGTCACCGATTCTGAGCACGATCTCCCGATCTCCGCCAGACTGCGGCCCGCCCGAAGCCTGCGTGACGCGCAACGCTGTCACGAATGCCTGATAGATCGCTCGGGCCAGCGATTCTTCGCTCGGGATCATGTCCCCGAGATCGCGTACGCCCGGAGGGAGCGGAACGACGGCCTCTGGACGAGCGCCTTCGCCGATCATCGCCAACGTCGGGGCGGATACGAGACCGCCGCTGGCCAGCATCGGGATTTTTGGAAGCTTCGGCAGTCCAATAGAAAACCCGCCGACCTTCCCTACCAGCGGGATGTCGACCTCAGGAACAGTGATACGGATCGAATTGATGCCGTCGATGAAGCGATTGACCGCCCCGATGATGGTGTTTATGGCGGCCTTGATTCGGCCGACGATTCCATCCCAGATCCTGCCGGCCGTGTCCCGAATCCCCTCCCATATCCGCGACAGGCTGCCGGAAAGAGTATTCCACGCCTCTTCGATACGGCTTTTCGCCTCATCAACCAACCCGGTAATCTTGTCTCTGATTTTCCCCCACCATTCTTCAGCACTCGACCAGATGCCGGACCAGGTATCGCCAAGCCAAGACGTAAGGGCGTTCCAGACCTCCTCGGTCTTGGACTTGATTGAATCCCACCAGGAGGCTACCGTATTTCGGATGCCCTCCCACGTGGTAGTCACAGTCGAGGAAATACCGCTCCAGATCCCGCCGAGCCATTGGACCAGGGTATTCCAGACCTCCTCGGTCTTTGTCTTGAGACTATCCCACCAGCCCGCTATGGTGTTTCGAATGCCCTCCCACGTGGTAGATACGGTGGTAACGATGCCTGTCCAGATACCGGCGAGCCAGCCCGTGATCGCTGTCCATATAGCCATAGTAGTGGTCTGAATCCACGTCCAAGCCGCTTGAACATTGTCCTTGATGGTTTGCCATACAGCGGCGGCCGTGAGCTTGAGGTTCTCCCAGGTCTGGACGAAAAAGTTCCAGATAGTCTGAGCGACCCCTTTGATATGGTTCCAGGCTGCCTCCCAGTCTCCCCGGATCAGAGCCAGAACGAGTCCGATGATGTGTTTGAGCAGGTTGATGCTAGTTTCGACTACGATACCGATCTGGCGCCATGCACCGTCAAACAGAGCCAAGATCGTGTCGCCCCATTCCGCCCAGAATGCCTTGAGTCCTTCCCAGATTATTTTTGCCGTTGCGACCAGTCCGTCCCAAATGGTTACGGCTGCGTCCCTGATCGTTTCCCAAACCGAAATGAGGACTGGTTTAGTCGCTTCCCACAGACCGACGAGGAAGGAACCGACCGTATCCCAGTTCGCTATGATAAGCGTTGCGATCGTAATGAGGAGAGCCGCTCCAGCCACGACAGCCCCAATCGGACTGATCACAGCCCAGAAAGCCAGGCCAACAAGCGCTATGACTCCAGCAACTGTTTCCAGAACCGGACCCACGGTCGACCAGTTGCTGCGCACCCAATCCGCAGCCCGGGCAAAACCGTCGATCACGTTCTGCAGCCACGGGAACGTGTTGAGTGCGCCGGTCTTGAGTCGTTCCCAGGCGCCGGAAATTGCGTCCACCGTCTTCTGCCACGCCTCAGCGATCCGGCCGGCTCCCGCGTCCACCTCTTCCGCCATATCTGCGAAGGCGTTCCCGAGACCAGCCACGCCGGGCAGGTCACCTAATTCCAGGTCCGCGAGCTCAAGCGTCGCCGGAGAATCAGCCATCTCCTCTTGGATGGAATGCACCTCATCAAAGGATTGGAGATTGCTTTGTGCAGCTTTCGCAGCCTCCTCCACTGATTCACCGAGCCCCTGCTGCGCCTGGGCGGCCTTCTGCGCCGTGGTCGCTACCTGCTTCGCGGACTGCGCGACTGACGTGCTGCCGACTGCGGACGTCCGCGCGGCCGCCATAGACTGCGCGGCCATGGCCTTGAGACGGTTGGCCATGTCCGTCATGGCCTGCGAGGCTCCGCGAAGGGCTGGAATGAAAACGGAAATTGCTCCGATGATGGCTCCTGTCCCGCGCACGATGAGAGACACGGCGTAGAGCACGACGGCGGCAATCCCCGACCAAACACGCCGCGCCACGTCACCGAGCTGGTTCCAATACCGGGCGATGAGGAGTGCGGTGGCCGCTACCGCCGCGCCGATCACCATCCACGGGAGTAGCGGTCGCATCGTCGCAATCAGGCTCGTCCGCAGTTTTTTCAGCGCCGGGATCAACATGCCGACGATGACCGGTACGAGCGCACCGCCGATCGCGCCGGCAATTCCGATGATGACCGGCTGCACCCACGGCGGAAATGCGCGACGCAGAGCTCCGAGGAAGCCCTCGCGGCTCACCAGATCGGCGAATCGACCGATCGCATTGTTCAGTCTTTCCATCGCCGATGCAAGGCCGAAGATCCGGATGATGTCTTGGCCCATGCCGCGGGTGATGGTGGTCATGGCGTCTTTCAGCTGCTCCCATTGCCCGATCATGGTTTTCGACTGCGCCTCCATGGCGCCGCCGAACCGTTTTGTCATCCCCTGCAGGATCGCATCGATCGCCACGGAGGAAGAGATAGCGCCTTTTTGAGCCATCTGCATCGCTTCAGGCACGCTTACGCCTATGGCCTCAGCGAGCATTTGCCACGCGCCGATACCTGCCTCTGTGAGCTGCAGCATCTCCTCAGCGGACACCTTTTGCTTCGCCTGCATTTGACCAAGCGCGCGAACGATTTGCTCAAGCATCTGCTGATTTCCGCCCATCGCGGCCACGGCGTCGCCGATTGGGGTAATCATGTCCAGAACTTTGTCGGCTGTAAATCCGAACGCGAGGAGCTGGCGGGCGGTATCTTGAAGGCCGACGAAGCCAAACGGCGTCGTACGGGCGTAAACCTCCAGCTCCCGGAGGAACCGGTCTGCTTCCTCAGCCGAACCCAACAGGGTTGTAAACGCGATCTGACTTTGCTCGAAATTTGCTGCGAGTTTTATACCGACGCCGCCGAGCCCGGTCAGCGCTGCGCCTGCAACAGCGGTTGCCCGCGTCACCACCCTCGCCATCGTCAGGGCCGCGGGTGTTACTTTCCGGATCGCCTCTGGCATGGACCGGGATTGGCGCTGGATGTTCCTCGCGAAGTTGTTCCACCGGCGGTCGGCCTTGCTGATTGCCGAAACAAAGCGCCCCGTGGAAGCCACCAGGGCAACATTAAAGGCGCCAACTGTTGCCATTTGCCCCCACCTCGGTTATGATCAAATTGTCGAATTTTTTTTAAGGAATGGTGGTCATCTATGAAAAAATTCCGCTGGTTCCCAGCTATTGTAGGTGGTTTCCTCAGCGGACTGGCTTTCTACTTTGTTGTTTCCATGTTCGCCGCGTCCCCGCAGGTCTGGGCTCTGTTTGTCGGCTGGCTCCTAGTCGGTTATTGGGCAGGAACGGGAAAGAGCCGTGCCTGGGGACGGGTTTGGCTCGTGCTATGTATTGCGTGTTTCGCACTCCCGATTGCTGCCTTTGCAATGGGCGCCAACACTACAGCGGACGCCATCAACACGTCCTCGAACGAAGCCGAGCAGGCAGGAGCCGCAATAGGCGGCGCTATTGGAACGACCATCCTGACCGGAGCAGCCAGTTTCATTGGTTTCTTTCTCGGAATCATCTTTGCAATTCTGGCTTACTTCGGGCTCAGAGCTCCGAAAAGCGTGTCGATCTCATCGGCACCTGCCGAACAGGAAAAATGACGGAAAGGCGGCCGAATCACCGGCCGCCTTCTTGATTTGCAGCTGACAGTATCCTCGCCCACATCTCTACGATGGCAATCTGATCCTCGATGGATTGCTCTTCTTCTTTCTTTGCCGGAATGTCGCGCCGCGGCATGAAGTCCTGCGGCTCATACGGCTTGCGCCGGCTCTTTTTGTCCCGCATGGCATTGGCCACGGTTGACGCGATGAGGCCAGCCCGCCAGTCTTCCATCTCGGTGCCCCAAGGTTCGAGCTCAAAAAACGCCATCCATTCCGCCAGCTCCCGGCTGCTCACCCGGGAGAGGAGCTCCTGAACAGTCATTCCAAGAGCCAACGCGAGGCGGAAATAGAACCGGCGAGCCGGGTTTCGCCTCAGTTTCCCGCGAGCTCTTCGACGTCTTCAGGCCGCAGGCCAGAGAGACGCTGCGCGACGGCGAAAACGCGGTCCAGCGCGGCCGCCGACTTCTTGCCGAGCGCTTCCGCGTCTTCGTCGGAAAAGACGCGGTTCCCTTCCTCGTCCACGACCGTCAGAGCCACGAGCTTCGCCCGGATGTTTCGAAGATTCATGCGAGTGTTTTTCCCGCGTTGCTCAACGATCGACTGTTCGAATGCGTCACGCTCGGCGCCAGTCAGGCCGCGGACGCGAACGACGCCGCCCCATTCGGGCACTTCGACGTCTTCAGTCGGCAGGTCATGGGCTTTCAGGATTGCGTCACGAGTGAGAAATTTGCTCACGTTCTGTCCTCCTCACATCAGTTCGTGATTTCCCCGAATTGATACACCCCGGACAGCGTGATCGTGACTTCCGCCTGCACCACGTCGCCGGAGGCGATTTCTTGCGGCGCGTAGGAGGTCACGATGCCCTGGAATGTCCAGCCCCAGTCGTTGGGCAATTTGATGCGATAGTGCATGGCGGCGCCGTCACGAAAATCCTGCTCCAGATCCAGATGCCCCTCGTTCGTCGGGTCGAAGTTCAGCGTCACCGTCACTTCGCCCGGGTCAATGATGCCCGGAAGCTTCTTCCGAACGTCCCCCGGCGGGTTGAGCTCGTCGACCTCGGCCACCTCGCGTTCCGGCTGCGGCGGCGTAATCGAGGCGACCTGTGCGATTTCCTCCCACGTCGTTCCGTTTTCGGAACGGTAAAACTTTGTCCTCAGTCCAGTTGTTTCGGCCATTTTACAACACTCCTTTGTGCGTGATAATCACGTCGACGTGGTAATGCGTTTGACCAACGTCTTCGAGATAATCCGGCGAAAAATTGTCCACTACACAGGCGAGCACCGGCACGACCATCATCCCGCTGAAACCCTCCAGGCTAGCCCGAACGGCGGCGGCAATGGTCTCCGCCTCTTTCAGCGTGTCGGCCATGACCGTGATCTGAATCCGCGTGTCGCATGCAAAAACCGCCGAGAGATCCCGGCGGGGAACGTTGGATATGGTGTTGAGGACGATCAGCGGATACGCGGCGTCCAGGTCCGGCGTTTGGTGGTAGATTCGGTCGCCGACCAGTGCGGTGATGTTCGGGTCGGACATGAGGTGCGCATATACGGCTTCCCGGGGCGAGACGTTCATTTCAGTTTCAACCTCCGCTTGAATGCCTGGATCACCACTTCCTGCGCCTCATGCTTTTTCGCGTCCAGCGCCGGCCGGAGCCACGGATGCGGCGGAACATGGCCGATGATCTTCCTGTCTGCCTTCCGGGTACCGCGCACGATGGCGTGCCCCATCTCCACGAGGCGACCGTACCAGCCTTTTTTGCCCGGGCCGATCTGGACGACCACGCGGCTGCCGACGCTCTCTTTCGCGATCTCGGCGTGGATGTCGCCGGCAAGCGTCCCGGTGACCTTCCGTTCCCGCGCGTTCTTTTCGGCCTCAGCCCGTATCACCTCGGCGCCTTCCAGTGCCACCTCACGAAGATGCGCGCCGGAAATTTCCCGGGGCATCATATTCAGTTGCGCGCTGATCTCCTCCATGCCTTTCACGCGAACCTTCATCCTCATGCCGGTCGCACCTCCTTACAGAGCAACGTCAGCCAGCGGCGGCGACCATCCCGGTCAAGCGGCGGGGACTGAATCACGAATTCCCGACCGTCGTGACGCACGATCATACCTGCTTCTATGCCCCGCCGCCACCGAATCGTGATCCGGTGATCGCTCTGCTCGACCGTCTGCTGCGCCTCAAAATAGAGTCGGCCGGTCAGCGCCTCCACGGCGGCCCAGACCGTGGCCACAGGCTGCCACTGTTTCGACATCGGGTTACCGAACGGATCTTTGCCAGAGACATACCGGCCAATCTCGACGCGGTATCGAAGCATGCTCGTTTGAAATGCCATGCTCATTCGCCTCCTGGCGCCCGGTAGTCTCCGGAAAGAGAAAGATGCGCTTTGATCATGTCATAGGCCGTCTGTAGTCGTTCTGCATTCGGATGATCCCATTCAAAGTGGGCCCGTACGTAGGCGATAATGGCCCGCTTGATCAACGGGTCCGTCTCGTCGTGAGCCTTCTGGTCGTCCACACCGCTGAGAGCCAAGTCAGCCCGGGCGGCGGCAATCAGATCCGAAAGTTCACCGTCATGATCATTGCCGTCGACGCGGAGAGCCGCCTTGACATCATAGATCAGTGCCACGGCTACCGCCTCGCTTCCGACGCTTCGGCTCCTCATTCGACGTATCGGCCTCGGCAGATTTCACAGCCGATGCCTTGTCCACACGCTCGATGAGGCCGTGACGTTCGAGATAACTGGCATGCTGCTCATCGTTCACCGAATACGACTTTCCCTTCAGAAAAACCCGGCCCGTGACCGGGTCGACGAAGGACCGCCTTGCTCGATACATCATCGGGCATCACGCCCTCCTCACGAAGTGGCCTTTTTAATGCGTACGAAGCCGTTCCATTTGATGACGTTGCCGCCCACATAGACGGAGCCGCGATGCGCCACCTGGCCGCTGCGGAACTTATAGTCGGTGCTCCGCTGAACGTCGATCTCAGAGAAGATGGCCAGACCGTAATTGCTCAGGTGGCCGTAGGCCATGCAGTAGGTGTCAGGTGCCGTGGTACCATTGGACAACACGCCGCAGGCCGAGTTGATGATGAACGGAATTCCATCGATCAACCCAGTGTTGCCGTTGTAGCTGATCGTGTGGATCCGGTTGCCGTTGCCGTCACGCAGCTTTGCAAAAGCCTTCAGGTCGGCTTTGTTGAGAATCAACGTCGCACCACTTTCCACGTCCTCCTCGCCGCCGTAGCTGAAGATGATTTCGTCCAACGTGCCCTCGTCGACGGTAGCCAGCGGCAGGTCTGTCGACGGATCGATCGCGCCAGCTTTAGGATTCTGGCTCGAATAATTGCTGGCGAAGATGCCGGTGATGCGATTGCTCGTTCCCGAACCGATCAGAATCTGACGAGCAAGGCGCTTGCGCAACGCGATCCGCACGCCATTGACCACTTCTGCGTCGTAATCGATGTCCGGCAGTTTCAGGACACCTTCATCTTCTTCCGTGTAGACCGTGACCTTGCTCTTGTTGATGGTCACGAAACCGAACTCCGAGTCGCTTTCATGATAGTCGGCATCATCCGCCACTTCGGCACCTTCGCCGTAGCCGCGGACATAGGACCGCTCGAAGGCTTCGCCACCGAGCCGCGGGAAGATGCGAACAAGGTCAACGAGCGAGGACACTTCATTCCATGCCGGCATCACATCCGTGCCGTACCGGGTAGGTACCAGCACGCCTTCGGTCGTCAGTTTTACGGCATTCATGGCCTTCAGGTCGCGGCCACGTTCCGGAGACGCCGAGAACCCCCAACGGGTGATGACGCGTTGCGGCTGATCTGTCATACGATCGATGATGCGCCCTTGTCCACCCTGCGCCGGTGTATCGTCATTCACCAGACCGACACGAAAATCCGCCAGCTGATCCTGCAGTGCCCGCGCGTTCGCCCTGGCGATCATCGCCTTCTGGTACTCGCTGTCCAGGGCTTCGATTTGTGCTTTCACCTGTGCGAATTTTTCCGCATTCCCTTCGTTGGCGTAGGCTTCTGCCTCCGCCACCAGCGCTTTGCGCTTTTCAACGTACTCCTGACGATTCATCGTGTTCTTGAACCTCCTTCAGTTTTATGAGCTCCAGTTGGAGCTTGAGATTGTTAGATTTGTTGGCCCGCTCTTGGGCCAAATCAAAAAGCCGGCGCATCGCTGCGTCGGCTTTCATTTGGACCGCCAGCCGGCTGAACGCATACGCCGGCGCCGCTCTGGCGTCCGCCGGTTCGCTGGCTCCGTCCGTGTAGAGGATGCCGTCAGCGAATCCGAGCTCGACCGCCTTTTGGGCGCTCATCCAGGTCTCCTCGTCCATGAGGCGCGAGATTTCGTCCCGCGGGCGACCGGTTTTGAGTTGGTATGCGTTGATGATGGCCGCCTTGATCTCGTCAAGCACGCCGGCCACGTGCCGGAGCTCTGCGGCATCCCCCGCTGCACGGACCCAGGGGTTGTGGATCATCATCACAGCCGCCGGCGACATCAAGACCTCATCGCCCGCCATCGCGATGATGGACGCCGCGGAGAGTGCTTTGCCGTCGATCTTGACGGTCACTTTGCCCTTGTGCTCTTTCAGGGCGTTGTAAATGCCGGCTGCGGCCCATACGACTCCACCAATGCTGTCGATCCAGACGGTCAGATTCTTGCCCCTGTGCTCGGACAACTCCCGGCGGAATGTGTTTGGCGCCGCATGATTAATGCCCAACCACTCATAGATCCAGCTGTCGTCGTCATCGACGATCTCGCCATCGATTCGCAGTTCCACATCGCTGTCAGACTTCGAAAAAAACTGCCAAAATCTCGCCATCAATTCTCACCTCCTTCGGCCGCGTCGACCACGTCGGTATCGAGCCGCCGGATGGGCTGATCGCCGCCCGGGATCGGCGGAAGGTTGAGGATCCGCCGCCATTCATTTGGTGTCAATGCGCCGCGGTCGACCATCTGCACCAGCCCGAGCTTGGTCTGCATGCTCGCAAACGTCAGCGACGTAGCATCGAACACGATGCGATTTCCGAAGCCGCGCTCACGCCGGGAGAACAACTTGCGCGTGAATTCCTCGCTCATCTGTTGGGCCAGAGGGGCAATCTCGGCCTCGAAGTAGGCGAGCCATTCGTTTTCATCGTAGGTCGCCTTGACGATGGCCTCGTTCACGCGGAAAAAGCTGTAGATCCTCTCCACAGCCTGTTTTTGCATCTGCGTAGGAGGAACATACTGCTGCCCCGTGTCCCTCAGCGGCTCCACGTCAAAACGACCGTCTTGCGGCAGGATGCCGGTTTCGTTTTCAAGGCTCAAATACTGCTCCGAAAACTCTTCGACGTTTCGCCGCATGTCGCCGGGCTTGAGCTGCTGTTTGAATTTCAGCAGCCAGCGAATGAAAGCGGACCGCTTGACGGCCTGCACGATGCTCTGGTCCGATGCGCTGATCACTTCCATCAACTGCTTGAGCGCCTCGGCTTTGGGCGCGCCGAAAACGTCGGACTCGGCATATTCATCGCGCAGATGGATGATGTCCGAATAGGGCAGTTCGCGCCGTTTGCCGCCCGTCAAGTGGAACCTCATCCATAGCTGACCATCGGGCTTTACCACCGCTTCGGCCGTCGCCGCCGGGATGATGTACAGCTGCGCGGGCATCCCGTCCGGATCTCGGATGATCTGGACGAATGCGTTGTTGTTCAGCTGGAGGAGTGTCGCCAACCTCTCCCGGAACACTTGCCCGCCGCTGTACGGATTCGGCTCCTCCAAAAGCATCCGCAGGTACGGCTCCGGGTTGATCTGCATCTGCCCCGCTGCCTCCCGTATGTGCATAGCGGCCAGCTTTCCGATGGCTTTCGCCTTCGGCCGGATTGCAGCCCGAACAATGTCGCTTTTGTACAGCGATCCATCCCAGGTGCGATACCATCCTCCATGGTCCGTGATGAGCTTCACGCGCATCACCGTATCGGTTCGCCTGTTGAAAATTAGATTGATCCAGCTCACATACTCACCACCTCTCAAGCGCAACAGAAAACCGCCCAATCGGGCGGCTCACGGCTGATACATGGCAAAGTCGTCTTTGCATCGGAGATATGCTACATAGGAGTTCAGGAAAGACGTGTATCCGTCAATACGTGCCTTGCTGGACTTTTTGTCCGGCGCCACGTTGTTGTTGGCGTCCACCCTGGCGGCCGTGTTCGTGACACACCAGCGGAACAATCCGTTGTGCCGGCTGAACACGACCAGCTGATCCTTGAACATGGCTCGGGTTTCCTTCATGGGGCTGGACAAAGTTTGCGGCCCCTGCGCCACCTCGAACACGACACCACGACCTTCTCGGTCTTCCCGCGGGAATCCCCGCATCTCCATCTCCTCGGCAAAGTCGCCAAAGTGCCAGCGGTCAGCACCGATTTTCCAGAAAACGACGCCATATTCCCGGGCCAACATTTCGAACCATGCGGCCACGTCTTTCCGGCTGACCAGGCTACCCTCTGAGACATGGAGAAGTTTGTCGTTCAGCGGGTCGCTGGCGCCTGTCCGAGTGAACGCCTCGTATGCCATCTGGTCCCGCTTGCTGTTTTGCTCCAACCGGTTCCGAGCGATGAAATACCGTTGGAACAGGTGGAGCTTTCCGCCGAATGGAACCAGCGCCGTCGCGCAGCACAGGTCTGTTGTCTCGGCCAGGTCGACGCCCCCTACCGCGTATTTGTCACGGAGCATGTCAAGCGACATGTCTGCCGCACACTGGTCGATGACATGAAGATCGAAATAGGCCACCGCCGTCGATGATGCTCGGTTCAAGTGTTTGGCCAGGAACGACGGTAGCATCGACGGGTCGGCGACGGTCTTCTGGAACTCTTCCCGCAGATACCGCATCGTCGGCCGGCCTTCCGGTATCCCGGGGTTGGCCTTGATCCAGCACCACTCGTCCGTCGGATCGTCGTCCTTGTCGATACGGAAAATCATCGGGAACAAGCGTTCATCGCTCTCCCCATTCAACCGCTTTTCGCATCGCTCCAGGATAGAGTCGAAAATGCCTTCCCGCACGAAACCGAACGTGCTGATGATTATGCCCAGTGGTTGCACCCGAGCACCAGTAGCAGACGTGAATACGTCATAGGTGTTCCGGTCCGTGATCGCATGGCATTCGTCAATGACGTAGCAATGCGGGTTCAAGCCATCCTGATTCTGGCTATTGCGGCCACCTGGCTTCATGAAGCTGTTCGTGGTCGGGAACAGGAGCATTTCGGCATTGTCACGGTCGCGTTTCGTCCGCCAGTACCGCCGTGGGTCGTCTGGTGGTGTCAGATGTGAGCTGGACTGGAGTAGTGCCTTCGTGTTCTCGTAGACAATGGCAGCCTGCGATTTGACTGTCGCCAGACACCATACTTGAGCCGAGGGTTCACCATCGAGCATGAGCATGTATGCCGCCAACGCCGAAATAAACGTCGACTTTCCCCACTTCCGAGCGACGAAAAGAACCGCCTCCCGAAAGTACCGAACGACCATGTCCAATTCCGGGTCGTGCCATTTGATGCCGAGAACGCAAGCGACGATGTATTTCTGTTCCCGGGACAGCTCCAGCGGTTGTCCGGCCCAGCGGCCTTCCTTGTGCCGGAGGAGACGGCAGAACTCGACGAATGCGTCGACATCGGTCGGATCGTACCAGACATCACCTCGGGCCAGCAGCTCCTCGATCATCCGCTTCAGTTTGCGGATGTCCTCGCCGAAGCGTTCAGGATGCTTGTCGACATAGTCGTGCCAGTCCTGGATGTACTTCGGCAGTTTATTTGACCCGACGGACCCGGCTTTGGACGAGCGCCTCGAACGGGTTCTGCTCGCCGTCGCCATCTTTGCCATCTCCTTTTGCCGCACCCGCCGAGCTTACCAGTTCCGATAGTTGCTTGCACGTCGCTAAATATTGGCGGATCATCTTGTCATAGTGCTGGGCTGACGCACGGATCCGCGTGACCGGAGGCTGATTTGGACCTTCGTAAACCTCCGTCGATCCGTATTTGTTAATGTCGGCCTCGAGATCCTCGAGCTCGACGCGCAAAAACGCCGCTCGCTGGATGAGTCCGTCAACCAATCGGAGCATATCTTCCGGCATCCTGGTCAAAATTTCGCGAAGTCGCTGCTCCTCGGCCGAAATCCTCGTTTGTCTGGATCTTTTCGCCAAATAAACCACCTCCTTGGAACTCCCGGGGGTCGTATGCGCGCAACCCGCGAGTAAAAAAATGGGTCCGGCGCCGGTCAGAGGGCTTCATGACCCCCTTTTTTCGAAAGGGGGGGTGCTTCAATGCACTAAAGTATTGAAGGTTTTACTTCATCACGATAAAGTGCTGAACCTTTGACGAAACCGGATCGATGAAACGACTCAAGCCCGAATCGCCGCCGTGTTTGGCCGCGTGGCATTCCCGACAAAGCAGCTGCAGGTTGTCCGGGTTGTATGCCACATCCCAATCCCACCAGTTTCTCTCGTCGAGCGGGCGGATATGGTCGACTTCCGTCCCTGCCTCCACGCGGCCTTGCCGCAGACACTCTTCGCAAAGCCCCTGTGCTCGCTGGATGACAAACTGCCGTACTCGCTCCCATTCGGCGGTTCTGTACACTTTCGGAAATCGAGCCATCGCATCACCTCCACATAATGCCCGGACAGCCGCCCCGCACCGTTCCGGACACGGCGGAGGAAGCGAGGGCCGCGACTCACCCAGCGAAGCGGCGGACGAAAATAGAAAAGCGCCCCGTAAAAAGGGCGCAGAAAGGGTACTGTATTTTGTATGACATCCGCATGACATCTGCATGACAAAACGTCATGAGATGGCACGCTGGACCTTACTTCGCGCGCGCTCAATAAATTTCTGAACGCTCGCTCTCGATACTCCCAATCTATCACCAATCTCGGAATATGTCAACCCATGCGCCATATGCAAGAGCCAACACGTCAGCTCGCGCTCGGTCATCACCGCCACGCAGTCCAGCAGCTTCCGCCGATCCTCGTCCGTCAGCGGCTCGGCGCTCGCCAGCAGCTCCCGGCGCCGGTATATGTCGTGCCGCTCGGCACCTCTCCGGCTCCCCGGCCGGCGCCCGCGCCGCATCCAGTCCAGCGCGTACCGCATGTCGCTCAGCATGCCGGAGACCGTGCGAGCCTCGTCGTCCTGGTCAGGATCGGTGCGGTCCAGTGATCGGCGATAGTGGTCGAGATGGCGGATGCCGGAACTGTATTGGGTGATGAGTTCAGTGATCAAGTTACGGTCGGTCACGCTTAACCGCCCCCTTCTTCCGCTGGTTAAACTGATCCGGCGACCGCAGCACATACTCATGCCCACTCACCCGAATGACGGTCGGCACTTCTTTTTTCGTTTTCAGAATCGTCACGACAGGCCGGTAACGGTGGCCTTTCGGTCGATCGTATTTTTTCATTCCACCGTCACCCCGATTTCTTTCAATACCGCATTTTTCACTTCCACCGCTGAGAACATAACATATATCGTCCCGTCTCCAAAGTCGTTCACGATTTCGCCGATCGGGCCGCCTTTCCATAGCCGCCGGGTATTCGTTTTCCCCCAACGACCCGGAATGCGGAATCCCACAGATACCGTCTCGCCAGAAATGGCTATCTGTTCATCGCATCGTCTGATGATTTCTTCCGGTGTCATCCCTTTCCCCTCCCCTCAAAACAGCGTCAGTTCCGCCGGCGGGTTCGGATGCTATTGGTCGGTTCGATCATGAGAATCCTCCCTTTCTCTCAACACTTGAAAAACATTTTCGTTAGTCCAAACATCAACAACATCAATCCGTTTGTTGCACTTTTCACATATCAAGTAATAATGCCGTGATTTTCTGTCATAGAATTCATCGCCAACTGAAGTGTAATGCGGCTTATCGCTCAAGTAAGCGTATAACAAATGGTTGCAGAATAGAGATTTAAGTTTTTTCAACACTCCCCCGTCACCGCCAATAGCGCGGCTTTGCAACGCTGTTCGGGCGTCGCATGGATAAGCAAACACAATTTTTTGATGTCGGAAATATCTTGAACTTGGTTGTAACCAAAGACCACACTTGCAAGTGCATGGACATACATTGCGGGGTCTTTTTCGATTGCAATTTCTTCTGCTTCAAACGCAGCGGATATGTCTGTTGACGGACTGAACCAACGCGGCCAGCATACTTCTTCTCCATCAATTTCAGATACCCAATAACATTCGTCCCCAATGTCCTTCTTCTCCGCCTTGAAAATGATTCGCATAACCAGCGCATCCAGTTCCCGCCTCGGCTCCATCGCCAATATCTGCTCCCTTGTGAGTGTCATGTTTGCTCCCTCCTAAAAATCAATTTTCTCCCGCACAAATTCGCGGTAGTCTCTTGCCTCAATTCATTTCTTCCAGCTCATATTGCTCAATAAATGATTCCAATTCATCCGCATAAAACATTTCATGTTCTCCATCGCTATATGCAATATGTGTCCATATATAACGATTCTTCGCAGCTTCTTCGGCCATTTTGTGCCAGCAATCGCGGCACAGAACCTTCTTTCCATTTGCGCGATGTGGGACTTTTACTTTTGTTCTTTTCCCTTTCCAGCGGCATCCTCGGCCAGCACAAAAAGCATAATCGGAAGATTGGACGATTTCAGCCATGTTCACCACTCACACCGACCGCCCGGGCGATCGTTGCCGTAGACGGTGGATTCGTTGGGGATTTTCCGTGCCGCCTTCTCGTATTCTTCCAGTTCATCAAGTGCAGAAAACAGTTTTCTCAACGGCTCTGATTTGGGAACGACATAATCCCCGTTAGCGAGCCAAAACTTTTTCACCAATTTGGCTGCATTAGCTATCTTTCTTAAGACAATCGTTTCTTGGTCCATCCCTTTTCCCTCCCTCAATTCACGATCATTTCATGCCTGAAAAGCCCCTCTTCTGCTGGCTCCAATGGCGGAGGAAAGCGATCTGGCGTAAGTTGAAGCAGAAGTTTTCCGCTTTTGCTATGCCCTGCCTTCCTGAATCCTGCCGCATGAAAACAACCACCTCTTAAATGCTCACCGACGTAAGTAATCAGACCATCTGTCGGTGGCTCACCCCATAATTGCCGCGTGATACCAAGCGCTAACACTATCAAATGGCTGGAAAGATACGGTCCCTCGTTTCGGAACATCGTGCATTCCCATGCGTTCCAACCGTCATCACGGATTCCGTGCCATGTCACCCATAAAGCCTGTTCATCTTCTGTCAGGAGGACGAGATTGCGTCCCGGTCTGCAGAATTGCGGTGTACCCGGTTTCTGTCGTGTATAGTGTCGGTCGGCCAACTTCAGTGCCCGCCAGTCTGCCTTTTGAATCTGCACCCATGCCATGACGGTCACCTCAAAACAGCGTCAACTGCGCCTGATGCTCCGCCGCAACCGGGTTGAGCCAAAGCACCTCAGTCCGGATACGCCCCGCCTCGGCAAGTGCCTTATGCTCCACCCGGTGCCAGTGGCGCAGGCGATCGTTGTAAAGCTGGTTGTCGTATCCCGACAGCAACACCGGCCCGGGGTGCGCGTCCAGCACGTCGAGCAGTTCGGCGTGGTCGGCGTCGGTCATTTCGTGCTTATACATGCGGCCGGATCGGGTGTCGAGCGGGTATGGCGGATCAGCATAGATCAGCACGTCAGCGCGTTTGTATCGCTGGATCAGTTGTATCGCCGGTTGTTGCTCCAGCTGGACGTTTTTAAGGCGGTTCGCAACCATCACGATCTTTTCCGGCAACCCGTTCCACCATTTGACTACTTCTGGTCCGCTGTGGTCGATGTTGTGCCGCCAACCTGTCCTGTCGCTCGTCCTCGCACCTCTCGCCATCCAGCATCGCACCAGAAACCGCCGCGCTCTCTCCAGTTCGTCCACACCGTCCATGTCGTAGGCGCCGTAGTATTCCTCCCGGCTGTACGGCGTCCAATAGACCAACCGCGCAAGCTCGTCCGGACGGTCACGGATCACGCGGAAGAGGTTGACCACATCGCTGTCGATGTCATTGATTGTTTCCAGCGCGGAAGGCGGTTTGTTGAAGAAAATCGCTCCAGATCCGAAAAACGGCTCAAGGTACGTCTGGTGCAGCGGCATGTGCAAGATGATCCATTCGGACATACTCCATTTGCTACCGGGATAGTGAAGTATGCGTGGCGCTCTCATCCTTTTCCCTCCCAATCAGCTTCAAAAACGTATCCAACGTCATCGCCACCAGCCACGGTTTGCGGTCAGCCCGGAACGCCACGATGTCCGGCCTTTCCCGCTCATCCTCAACCCAGCCATACAGCGTCGAGAAACCGCCTTTCCGCCGCTTCACCTCAGCCCGAATAGTCCCTATAGGGGTAGGCACCAAAACGTCATTTTCAAAGTCTTTCTGTGCGCCTGAGAGTGGGATGCGTTTGCCGCCAACAAGCTCGGCAAACTCGCGTTCCCCGCGCAGTCCTTTATCCCTGCTGGCCTTTCCCATAGTCGCCCACCACCTTCTGCAATTCTATCAATATCGTCAATACTGAATCCTTCTTCCCACATTCGATCAACCTGGATAACATCCCGTTCATCCCAAACAAAGTCCAAGTCTTCACATGCGACATAGATGTTTTGGCGGCGGTGTTTCAGTTCGACAACCTCATACATTCTCGCTTTTTCCTTTCAGCAGGTAGTAAATCTTGGTGATCCGCTTTTCCGCTTTGAACCAAATATGCCTTATGTCGTCAACAGGGATGCTTTTCTTCACTTCGCCAGGTTTCAACTCAATTCTCGGCGACTCTTTCACGTTCCGGCCTAAAACGATGATTGCCGAGTATAATCCGCGATTTTGGAAATTGCATTCATGCACCGGGAAATCCGTTTCCACTCGGGCGAATCTGTCTGTAACATACCACATGCCGCGCAACTCATTCCTGTTTCCAACGCCTTCTGTCGGATTGTGGTTTTCCCGCATGTGTTTCCCCTCCCATCCGGGCCAGATTACCAAACTTAGCAAACTGCCGCACAAATGCCAGTTCTACTACTCCTACCGGACCGTTCCGGTTTTTGGCCACAATCAGCTCCGCTATTCCTGGTTTATCTTTCGGGTTGTAGTATTCCGGACGGTGGATGAACCAGACCTGATCCGCGTCTTGCTCTAGAGATCCACTGTCAC